>Ga0255341_1002435_pt1 | contig 23165 bp, 13 predicted proteins | sample wastewater_treat_8_FD_192418 | JGI IMG/M metagenome (GOLD analysis project Ga0255341, IMG submission 192418) | Wastewater microbial communities from Lulu Island WWTP, Vancouver, Canada - plant12 | ecosystem: Engineered > WWTP > Wastewater > Unclassified | place: Canada: Vancouver, British...
TGTTGAAGGCGAAAAGCAGCGCGAGGTCGCTTTCGGACGCCCGCCCGTCTTCGCGCAGCGAACGCGCCCGAACAGCGATCCAGACGTTCGCAGCGAGCGCAATGAGCGCCGCCGCCTCCGCCCACCAGTAGCGGAACACATACTCGCGGACCATGTGAACGTGCGGAAACGTGCTCTTGAGCATGCCGCTGATGGGAAGAAAGACGTCGAAAAGCTGCTTGTTCAGCAGGGCATACGCAGCAAGCCCCGCCACGGTGACCGCAAAGACGCTCACCCAGCGCCCGAGAATCCGGCCGGCGCCGTCTTTCCAGTGTATCGCCGCGACGGCGAGCGCAACGCCCGGCAGGAGCAGTATGCCGTCTATGCGGCCCAGGATGACAAGAAGCAGGAGCAGTCCGAAAAGTGCGTCGCACGGGGCCCTTCCCCGGGAGCGCAGAGGGTCGCGCAGGCGAACGAACAGAAACAGGAGCAGCCAGAGGGTCTCGAACAGGCCGGTCTCCATGCCGCTCTGATAGGTGGACATCTGCACGGTGACGGCGGTGAACATGACCACGGCAGCGGCGGCCCAGGCGGCTCCGCGGCTACGCACGGCAAACCAGAGCGCGGCTGAAGCGCCGATCCACAACAGGATATTGACGGTGAGCACGGCGCGCAGACCGGTATATATTCCCGGCACGAACTTATACACAATGTAACAGACGAATCCCCACAATGGGTGAAAGCCGTTCGTCTCGTTGATCGTGTCGAATGTGAACCAGTGCCCGTGCGCCGCGTTGCGCGCGATCTTGAAATAGTAGAACGCGTCGTCCTCGACCAGCGACAGCAGCCCGCGCGCGGGCAGGCCCCACACCATCACCGCCTGAGCGATCGCCGCCAGCGCCACCAGGAAAACGATTGGGGCCGCGGCCAGAGCGCCGCTCCAGCCAGCCCGGTCACTCTTCATTTGCCGGGGTCCTCCTCAACATATCTCACACAGCAGTCAGAACTGGCAGGCGTCTTCCGCTGCAAAACAGGACGGCCCCGAAGGAGCCGCCCCGGACGCCGCTGTCTCTATTTGTATCACATCTTCAACGGACAACAACAGAAAAAGATACCTTGCCTGTGCCGCCGCCCGCAACATAGGGTATCACCCAGCGGAGTTCACGGCTTGCGGCATCGAAGATGCCGCCGCCAGTCGCGCTGCCCTCCACGTAATCGAACTTCTCGGGAAGCTGATGCCGGACAAGCATGTTGGAGGCCGGGCTCGAGCTGCTGTTCGTATAGTCCACGCTGAGCGTTACGGTCGTGCCCGGGGTCAGCGTCTCGGGCATGCCCTCAACCTCGACGCTGACAGGCTCAGACGGATTGTCGCGGAAGAACTCCTGATACCCATCGGCAACGTAGAGCTTCCCGGCGCTGACCAACGCCCCGGCCGCATCGCGCACCTCGACTTCGTCGATAGCAAACGACAGCCCGGACGCCCGGGTGATCTCGATGGCGGCATACCGCGCATCCACGGGCGAGGGGAAGCTTATGGTGATATCGCCCCGCCCCGAAACCGTGCCGCCGTTGCGCCAGACGGCCTGTTCCGTGAAACCGTCCCCCGCGAAGGTCTCGAACACGAACCGGTCGCCGGCGGCATAGGGTTTGGCGGCCGCCTGCAGGGTGAAACTGACAAGGCGGTTCTGCGAGGTGAAGGGGACGCCCACAGTGGCGACGCCCTGACTCCCCGAGACCGAACCTTTGACGGTGAACGACTTGGCGGACGTCGCGGTGACCGTCCATTCCTCGGTCTTGAGGGCGCGTGACGCCGAATCCACCCGCACAACCATCGGCGTGGCCCCGGCACTTCCGATGTGGCGCGCGGCGACGCGGTCGGGCCGCGAACTGGCATCGGTGGCGGTGAGGGATGTTAGAACCCGCACGGACGCGATGCGCGACCTGTCGAGCACGCCGAGCGAAACGCTGGCGATGCTGTATCTGCCCGCCTCCGGGACGATCCGGCTCTCGCTGTCGTAGCCGCAGAGGTCCAAAAAGATGCCGCGGTTGGAGGCCAGGTTGCGGTACGCCCAGTACACGGGCTTCGGCACGACGCGCGACTTGACGACGCCGATGGGTTTGCCGTCCGGTGCTGCGGCGGAGGCATTGCCCTTGCCGTCCTGCGCATAGGTGATCTTGACCTTCTTGCTTGAGTTAAAGATCGGGCTGAAAACTTCTTCAATCCCTGACACAACGAAGTCGCCGTTGAACGAATCGTGCGGCGCGGGGATGCCGCTGACGGTGATCTTGTCGCCGACAGCGAAGGCGACGTCAATGTGATTGGTGACCTGCAGCGTCACTTTGCCGTTCACCCGGCTGATGCCCGCAATGTCTCGCTGCTGGGAGCGCATATGGTAGAACAGGCCGCCGTGCGGGCCGTACTGGTCGTCCTCTTTCTCTCCGACGGGCGCAAGGTCCCCGTCCGACGGCCACCACTGCACCGAACGCACCCACCCCAGCCCGCGGCACTGCATCAGCATGCGCAGGCCGTAGTCCGCCTGCTTGCGGTCGTTCATACCGCCGCCGCACTGGAGCACTCCGCTGTCGCTGGCCAGCTCGCCGAAGAACACCTCCTTGCCGCCATCGCCGTAGCTGGCCATTATGTCCCTTGCGCGCTGGTGCGCCGCGATCTCCCACCCGAGCGCGTCCGGGGCCCTGTTGCTGAAAAGATACGGATGCCAGGACGCGAAGTCGAAGGAGTCCCTGCCGGCGATCCGGTACACCGTCTCGATGTGGTGGTTTCCGCCGTTGGCGTAGCCCCCGCCGATTACGTAAGCCGTGGGGTCCACCGACTTGACAGCATCGTAGAACTGCCGCTGCATGACAGCGTGAAGCTCCTGCCCGCCGCTCCAGAACATCCACATATCCGGCTCGTTCCACGACTGCCAGTATTTGATCCGGTCCTTGAAGTGACCGACCACGTCCTTGACATAGCGGATCCAGGCGTCGGTCTGCAGGTAGTTGTAGAAGACAGCCACCTTCGCCGACGGGCCGATTCTCGGGACGTCGAGGCGAAACTCATCAACCGCGACCCCCGCCGGGTCGTTCCCCGCGCTCGATATGCCGACCTTCAGCGGGTAGCGAAGGGGCTGCTCGAAGGTGAGGCTCGCCTGATATCCTCCATCGGGGCCGTCCGCGCCCGCCTGCTGGGCGGTGTAAACAGTGTACGAGTTCCCGGATTTGCGCACCGTGACGTATCGGGGCGCGGTCACCATCCAACCGAGCGTGCCATCCGCGCCGCGCGACGTCTTGACCCCGTTGACGCACCGGGTGAGGTAAGGGCGGCCCTGGTCGTTGGTGAGTCCGTAGCGGAACCAGTTTCGCTCGTCCTGATACACCATGATGCCCGCGTGCGCGAACGGCTTGGGCGCGCTCGCGTCGTAGCGGGCAGATCGGCTGAGCTTTGCCGTCGCACTGAAGTCGCCGCTGCCGCTGATGCTCTGATAGAGGAAATGCCCCACCCCGTCCGAAGGGATGGACTTGACCGCGAAATCCAGATGCCCGGACCTGTCCTTGTTGACGGATGAGGACGGCGGCGGGTTCATCCACTTCCATTTGCTGTTGAGCGTTGGAGAATCGAACGTTTCGGCGGCAGTGTGCCCGGTGATCTCTCCGGCGCGGCGCGTGAGCTTCCCCGTCATCATATCGAAGGTGTAGTCAGCGCCGGGCTGGTAACTGGTGTCAATGCTGTCGTACGAGATCTTGACCTTCGAGCCATCGGCAGGCGCGACGCCGTGGTACCAGACGTTCTTCGGCTTGAAGCGCACGACGCCGAGCCGGTTGATCTGGTACACCTTTGCGCCGTCGGGGGCATTGAAGATGTTGTCCACGCGCTCCCACCGCTCCCAGCCCTTGCCCTTGCCTTCGTCCACCCACACATCTTCGGACCCGACGATGATCGGCGACTTCGATGTGCGCGGACTGTTCTCGTCGAACTGCGGATCGGGCACGAAGTTCGTTGTGATCACTTCTTCGGCGCGGCGGGTGGTGGGAACGGGATACGGCGTCACGAACACGGGGTACCAGAGCGGCAGGTTCGTGATGACCGGCGAATGGGCAAGCACGGCCGACTCGCCCGCGAACTCCACGATCTCCTGCTCGACAGGCTCGTTGGGGGGGAAGCTTTTGCGAAGGAGGCCGTTCGCCCAGCCCGGGGTATATCCGAGCTGCGCCGCAACGGTGAACCCGTTCTTCGCGTAGTAGTTGATCCGGTCCTCGAGCCCCCAGAGGTTGTACTCCGTCTTTGGCTCCTTGCCCTGCAGGGCGAACCAACCAAGCTCCACGCCCACGCCCAGGATGTTCGCTTCCTTCAGCAGCTTCGTTTGACCGCCGTGCCCGCTCCCCCAGAAGCAGAACTCGCCGAGCCCGTAGCTCGTGCGAGGAAGGGAGTCCGCATCGCCGTAGAACGTGAGCCAGGCCGCGTCGCCGGCGCCTCCGGCGGCCCGCACCCCGTCGGTCAGCATTATCTGGGCCTCCCTGTCACCGGGCGACGCCCAGGCGCCAAACGTGGCGGCGACAAACAAGACGGCGGCAAAGCTGAGTGCGGCCTTCATGGCGTCTCCTCTGCACGGGAGGACTGCGGGCGGGCATCGCGGGCGGGGTGGAGCCGGACGCCGGATATCACCGAAAACAGATAGACAAACGGCACCGCGGCGCACACGGGCACCGCAAGCAGCGAACCAAACGAAGTGAACGCCCGTCTTCCGAGCATCCGGACATGCAGCCACCAGATGCCGGCCAGGCCCAGCGCCGTCCACGCTCCAAACGGCCACACGGGCCAGCCCCCAAGCGCGGCCGCGGCCGACGCGGCGATTCCCGCAAGATACGTCCAGTAGAGCTTCTGGCGCAGGCGCGGAACGCGGAAAGCGCCCACCCTGCGCCGGTCAATCCACTGGTCGAAAGTGGCGGGGTGAAGCTGGCGCAGCAGACGGTCGTGGCGGTAGCGCTTCGCAAGCTGAAGCGGCCGCCGCCAACTCGGGGCGAGCGGACGATGAATGACCCTCGCCTCCGGCGCCCACGCGATGGAGAGGCCCCGCTCGATGGCGCGCAGCATCAGTTCGCTGTCTTCGCGGAAATGAATGCGCGTGCGCGGGTCGTAGAACCTGGTGTCGAACAGGCCGATCTCGTCGAACACCTCGCGGCGGAAGAACATGTTGCAGGTCGGAAAACCGCCCGGCCCGGTATTCTGCGTCTGGTGTGTAAAGGGCGTAATCAGTTCAGGAGAGCCGATTGCCGTGTATCCCTCCGCGATATCATGCCCTTCGAGAGCGGCCATCCCGGCCCGGAGCCAGTCGGGCTCCGGCTCGGTGTCGGCATCGAGAAGAGCGATGATCTGCCCGCGCGCAGCCTGTATCCCACTGTTGCGCGCCGCACCCGGGCCGCCGTTCGACGAACGTCTCACAACGCTGACCTGGAAGGCAAACCCCGGCGCCAGACGCTCGACGCCCTCAGCAGTGCCGTCCGTGCTGCAGTCGTCCGCGACGATCACTTCGAAATCGCCCGCGGGACAGGTCTGCGCGGTGAGGCAGCGCAGGCATGCGCACAGCAGGTCGAGGCTGTTGTGCGCGGGTATCACAACGCTAATGAGCGGGCGCGTCAATCGGCGTCTCCCGAGGGTCCCGGCCCAAGCTGCCTGTACGGACGGTTCCACTGCGGAAGCGCGCGCCCGGCGGGCAGCCTCTCGTCCGGTTCGACAACACCCGGGCTCGCCATCTCGTGCTCCATGACAGGCTCGCGCGCGAGCCTCGCGGCCGCGAGGCCGATGCCGAACTGAACCCACACGAAGATGCGGAAGAAGTTCGCGTGACCCCAGTACCCCACCAGCACACCCGCCATGCCCGACGCCAGCCCGATAAGCACAGCCTTTGTGAAGTCATCCCGGCTCTCGCGGATTCCGCGGAAGAGGGCGCCGTAGTACGCCACCCATATCCAGGCGAACGCGATGCCGCCGACGATCCCGCGCTCGCTCAGCACCTCGTAATACAGATTGTTCGGGTCCCAGCGCAGCGTCAGCTCGTACTCGTTAGCCTCGGGATCGTCGGCGATGTACTTCAGGCGGTGGAAAGGATAGTTTCCCGGACCGACGCCCCACAGTGGATTGTCGAGAAACATCAGGTGCGCAGCGTGGCGGGCGCGAAGGCGGATCATCGCGGAGTGCCTGCTGGCCTGCGGGTTGGTGATCTTCGCAACCAGGTCGTCCATCCTGGTCGCAAGGTCCGGAACGGCGATCATCGTGAGGATGAGCGTGATGAGCACAAAAGTAACCACCCCGATAAGGAATCGCCCGGCCGTGACGCCCTTGATGAGGCCCGAGCGCGCTCCGATGTAGAGCACCATCACAAGCGCAACCAGACCGCTGACGTAACCCCCCGCCGAAAGCGTGAGGGCGAAGTTGACGAACAGGAACAGGAGAAGCGGAATCTGGACGATCTTCCCGGGCCGGATCTGGTTGGCCATGGTTAGCGCCAGCGCGATCGGGATGACAAACACCAGCCACTCGGCATAGTAGGACGGTTCGGAGAATGTGCCCAGAATGCGAAATCCGCCGCCCATCCAGTACCTCTGGCCGCTCACCGCGTACAGCCCGACCAGCACGCTGGAGACCAGAATGCAGGCGACTGCTGTCCGCAGCGTCCTGCGCGTACGGATGACGCTGTAAACCACAACATAGAGGAGCGCGCTGTAGACGGACCAGCCGAGCTGCGTCCATGTTCTCCAGACAGGGCTGTTGAGGCCGCCCGACGTCATCTCCATTCTGTCCAGCGGCATCCTGCCCACCATGAGAACCGCCGACAGCGCGCCGAGGGCGATGTACATGAGCACAGGCCAGCGCAGGGGACCGGCGGGCACGGACAGCTCGCGATCGATGGGCAGGCGGATGAGGAACATCACGATCGCAATGACAGCCACCCAGTCGCTCAGCTTGATGTTGACCCCCGCGAAGGGCAGATTGTACATATCCATCAGCGGCAGCAGGAGGATTACGAGAATCGCTCCGGTCTCCGCCTTCCACATCACGAGCGCAACGATAGCCGCCGCCAGGACGGCGATAGCCACCATCCCGGTCTCCGGCACCCGAAGGAAGCCGTAAGCATGGTAGCGCATGGCCAGCCCTCTGCCGCCGACGAGGGCGAAGCCGATGACGATCAGCAGCGCGAGCATCGCCAGATGACAGCCCGCGCGGGAGACAGAAGAGCGCTCGGGCATCGGGGGCATGCCGATTGAGCCGGGGCTGAATCTCACCTCCGGCTCTCCGCCGCCTCTTCGTAAACCGCCAGCGTCAAATCCGCCGTCTTTTCCCATGTGAACAGCCCGGCGCGCTGGCGCCCTGCCTCTGCGAGAGCCTCAGCGCATCCCGGCTCGGTGAGCACGCGAGCGATTGCCTCACCGAGCGAGACAGCGTCTCCGGTGCGGGCGACAAGCCCCGCTTCGCCCACCACCTCCGGCAGAGACGACGAGTCGGACACGACGACCGGGCAGCCGAGGAGCATGGCCTCGAGCACGGGAAGGCCGAAACCTTCGAGATGGGACGGCAGGCTGAACACGGCGGCTTCGCTGTAGAGGGACGCGAGCGTGACATCGTCCGCCGGGCCGGCCAGAAGGATGCGCTCGCGAACCGGACTGGCGGAGATGCGCTCCGTGATGCGCTCGTATCCCGCGCCCGGGCTGCCGGCAAGCACGAGGCATTCCAGCCGGGTCTGCGGCTGAATTCGCTCGAACGCCTCGATGAGTTCGAGGACACCCTTGCGCGGCGTCAGGAGGCCCACGAACAGGACGAACGGTTTTCGGACGCCGAGTCTGGCGAGTGCGGCGGGCGAATCGGCTGACTCCGCGAGGCGCTGCAGGTGCGGGTTCACGCCGTGCGGAATGACCCGCAGCTTCTCGCGGGGGACGCGGAAGTATTCGGCTATCTCACGCGCTGTGTAGTCGGACACAGTGATCACTTTCCTGGCCCTGGCGATGCTCGCGCGGGTGAGCACGCGGTAAAGCACCCGCGCCCTGAGGGAGGTACCCTCCGGGTGGCGCAGGTAGATCAGGTCGTGCACCGTAATGACAAAGCTGCCTCGCGCCGCCAGCGGGAGCGTGTAATCCGGCGAATGATAGACGTCCGGCATATCGCGCATCAACTGCGCGGGCAGCCAGAACTGCTCATATCCCACGCGCCCGAGCCGCCGCGGACCTGCACGCAGAATCGTGTTTGCGCCCAGTTCAGTGTCCGGCTGGCGGTTCGTATAAAGCAGATACTGGTTTGCGGGGGCCGCCCGTTCCATGCCCGCGAGAAGTTCTCGCGCGTATCTGCCGATGCCGCCCCTGAGACCGAGCGAGCGCCCGAAATAACCTACTAGCACCGGCCATCCTGCACTTTCAGGCCGGAGTAGACCTCGAGAGTTTTCAGGGCGATGGCATCCCACGAGAACTGCTCTCCCAGAACGCGCGCGCGCTCGGAGATGCTCCGCGCATAGTCCGGCGACGAGAGCAGGTCGTGAAGCAGCGCGCCCAGAGCGCCCGAGTCGCCGGGATCGGCCATCAGGACGTTCTCTTTGTGGCGGAGCGCGGGCGGAGTCGCCGCCGACCGGGTGGTGACGACCGGCAGGCCGTGCCCGAGCGCCGCCAGCAGCGTGCCCCGGCGGAACGTGGCGCCGTCGTCATACGGCAGAAGCGCCGCCGACGCCGCCCGCATCACCGACGATACCTCACGCTCGATCAGATACCCCGTCCAGAATATCCGGCTCTCGACGCCGGCGTCGCGGGACAACGCCATAAGCTTCTCTTTGTAGGCAGGGTCAGGGTCGGCGGAGACGATGGCGAGCACCGTGTCGTCAGGAGCGTGTGCCAGCGCCCGGAACGCCGCCTCGAGCCCCTTGCCCGGCCGCACGAAGCCGAAGTACACCAGCACCCGCGCGCCTCCCGGCACCCCGAGCGCTTCCAGAATCGCAAGGCCTTCTTCTTCGGATCCCGCCGGTTCGATGTTGCTGCCGATAGGGATGACGTGAATCTGCTTCTTCCGGCAGCGGCGGGCAATGAGATCGCGGTCGTGGTCGGTGGTGACGATGACGCAGTCGGAAAACCTTACATTCAGCAGCTGCTTGAGCCTGCCGCCCGTCGGGGCCATGCAGTATTCGTGCAAAGTGGTGACAACACGGGGCGCGGCAGACCTGAGAAGCAGGGGCAGGATGTGCACGCCCATGTGACCATGATACGGCTTGGCCGGAAACTGGATGTGGACGACATCGGAAGCGCGCTCGCGCAGTCTGCGCGCGAGTTGCATTGCCCCGCGAACGCTCCAGTTCAGCGCGAGCGCCTCCGCCGGGACGTGCGCGTCGCAGGCGATGTCGCGGCCCACTGTCGTGACGATGCGCGCATCCGCGCCGCGGTCTCTCAGCCTGCGCGCCAGCAGCCGCGTGTAGTCGGCGACTCCGCAGACATCCGGAGGATACGAGCCGCAGACGAGGTCTATCTTCACGACACTCCTCCCTCCCCACACGTCGCGACGATCTGCAGCAGCCCGGCGGCAACAGCAGGGGCTGTGCAGGACTCGTCGAACACGCGCCTGCGGGCATCCGGGCAGTACGGCCCCCACACAACCGGGTCGGACGCCAGAAACACGGCCGCCACGGGCAGTTCGCACGCCGCCGCAAGGTGCATGGGGCCGCTGTCATTGCCAAGGAACCCGGCCGCTTGTTTGAAAACAGCGGTCAGTTCTTCCACGCCCGTGCGTCCGGTCAGGTCCACGGATGGCTCGCGCATGAGGTCGCGCACGGACTGCACCAGCGGGCCCTCTTCCTCGGTCCCGATGAACACAACCCGCAGCCCTGCCGCCGCGGCCGCGTCGCAGGCAATGGCGAACGCAGCCGGAGGCCAACGCTTGACCTGCTGCTTCGTGCCGGCGTGAACGCAGACGAAGCGGCCGGGCTCGAGTTTCTCCGCCGCCATCAGACCGGAGGCGGCCTTCTGTGCATCCGGCGGAGGCGCCATCGGGAACTCCCTGGGAACGTCCGGACACCTCAGAGCCCCGGCAAGCTGAAGATTGACGTCCACTTCGTGCCAGCCGGGGATCTGCCGAAGAACACGGTTGAGCAGGCGCGGTCTGCGCTCGATGTGGGTCTCCCCCATGTGCTCGATCCGGCCGAAGCCCACGCGCCAGGGGATCCCCGCGGCGAGCATCTTGAGCGCGGAGCCGGTCTCTTCGGTGGAGATAAGCACGGTATCGTAACGGCGCTGCTGAAGCTCGGCGATTTCGGCCAGACGCTCGTCTCTGGAACGCTTCCGCGGCCAGGACGTTTTGACCAGCCCATCCACGGCCGGACACATCCGGAAGACTGCTTCCCCCGCCCCCGTGCCCGACAGAACGTCTATGACGGCGTCCGGCAAGGCGGCGCGCACGCGATGGATGGTGGGCAGAAAGACGACGCTGTCACCCAGGTTCTGCACGCGAGTGAGCAGGATGCGCCGCGGGCGCGCCGGCCTGCGCCCCAGCACCGAACGAGCGGCGGCAAGAGGAAGTTGAATCTTCTCGACGGAATTCATCCGGCCTCCCCGGCGAACGGCTCGCCTCTCAGAATCATGTCATATATTCGCTCGACCTGCCGCGCGTTCTCGAGCGAAAACCGGGAAACAGCGCTCTGACGCCCGGCAGCTCCCAGCGAATCGCGCAGGCTGGAGTCTCCGGCGATGCGCAGGCACGCCGCCGCCATCGCCTCCGGATCGCCCGCATCAACCAGCAGGCCATCCTTGCCGTGCTCAATGATCTCTTCGGGACCGCCCGAGCGCGTGGCGACAACGGGCACCCCGCACGCCATCGCTTCGATGACGACGCGGCCGAACGGCTCGCGCAGGGAGGCAAGAACGCACACGTCCATCGTCTTGTAGACAGCCGCAACGTCATCGACAAACCCGGTAAATCTGACCTTGCCGGTCAGGCCGAGCGAGGCGCACTCTTCCTCGACTCTGGCGGCGAAATCAGGGCGAAGCGCGAATCGTGAGTCGCCCATAACAACAAACCGGGCGGCGGGGTGTTCGCGCGCAACAGCCGACGCCGCCTTCAGAAAGTCCATCTGCCCCTTCTCCGGCGATATGCGGCTGGCCGTTCCGATGACGAACGCATCCTGCCAGCCAGCTTCGGCGCGCAGGCTCTCGTCGGGCGCCGCCGCCTCGATGGCGGCGGTATCCACGGCGTTGTACACAACCTCCACAGGCAGGCCCGGGAGAAGAGCGAGCACGTTGTCGCGCACGCACCGGCTGATTGCCAGCACGCACGAGCAGGAGCGAAACGCGGAGGCGCGGGCGGGATCGAGCCGCTCGTAGAAGTCCCTGACGTGGTAGATCGCCGGGACTCCCGAGCGCACGGCTGCGGGGATGGCAAGCTCGGGCGCCCAGAAGGAGTTCGCGTGCAGAATACCTGCGCCCTCCCGCTTCAGCCACCGGCTGATGGCCGCCTGCGACCTTCTGAACGCGAACGGGTGACGCCTGCGGCGGGTCTCCATCGGTATGATCTCGGGTTCGATTCCGAGATTGCCCACGCGGTCCGCCAGCTTTCCGGGCCCGGGCACTGCCATCACCGGACGGAAGCGCGAACGGTCGAGCCCGCGAATGAGATTGATGAGCGACACCTCGGCGCCGCCCGCTATGCTCGCCGTGGCCGAGAGATAGGCAATGGTCGCCCGCTCGGTCATGCTTCGGCCCTGCCTGTCCCGTCTCCGGCAATGACGGCGTCGATTGCGCTTTCGAACTTCTCGCGCGAAAACTCGCTTGAGCGCACCGTTGCCGAAGCGCGGCAGGACGCCAGCAGATCCGGGCGGCTGATAAGCTCCAGAGTTCTGCGCTTCAGTTCGGTGGCGTCACGCCAAAGGAAGCCGTCCACGCCGTCGCGAACGATCTCCGCCGGGCCACCGCCGCCGAAGACAAGCGGAACAGCCCCCGCAGCCATCGCCTCCACGACCGTCATTCCGAACTGCTCGAAGCGCTCGGGCTGCTTGTTCGCGTCTTCGCCCGCGCCGGTAGCGTGCCAGTAGAGCGAAGCGCCGCCATACAGCGGAACCACCTCGTCAAACCGCAGGTCGGTGAGAACCCGGACGGGGTATCCATCGGCCAGCGCGCGAACCTCGCGCAGGTACGCCTGGTGGTCGTCGCGCGGATGTGTGCCCCCTGCCAACAGGAGTTCCCAGCCGCTGAGACCTTCGTCACAGAGTTCTCGGAAAGCGCGCACCATTACGGCATGCTTCTTGTTGTTGCCGGCCGCATAAAACCTCCCCACAGTCAGAATCGTTCGCGTCTTTTCGAGCGCTTGGCAGGCGGAAGTTTCCGAGGGCGGGTACACTACCGCCGCCGGTATGCGCCAGCGCTCCCGGACCCATTCGCGCACGAACTGCGACGGGCAGACCGGCGAACTCCACGAGCGCAGGCGCGCGAGCTTCTCGCGGCCGGCGGCGCGCAGCGGGCGGCCGCCCGCGTCCACGCGGATGGCCTCCTCCGGGTTGTACGGGAACTGGATGAACAGAATGCCGCGCGGCGCCGGACAGGCCGGCGGAATCTCGCCGGTGATATACACGAACAAGTCCAGACCGCGCGCAAAACGCAGCTCCGTCCGGCCGCGAATGACGCGCTCGGCACGCGGGGACACCCGGCCAACGGCTCGCAAGAGTGGCTCCAGCCCGGAGCGCGCAGGCGACACCCGGCAGCCGTCCAGCCGCACGGCCAGCACGTTCTGGAGGCGCTCGACAGGCGGGGGAGTCGGACCGTAGAGGCAGACGTCATACCCCGCGACGGCCAGCCTGCCCGCCGTCACCGCGAGCAGCTTTTCACCACCCCCCGCATACTCCCACGATGTGCAATAAACCCCCGCGCGCATACGCCTCACCCTTTCGCGGCAATCAGCTTGCGCACACGCGAAATGTATATCTCGCGTTCCGACGCATCGAGCGACCACAAAGCAAAGAACACCACATACAGCGCCCCGATGAGGACGGCCTCGAGAAGCAGCATGGCGGCGCTGCCGGGGCGCGCATACGTGAGAAGAGCCCAGACTGCGGCTCCCGCGGGAAGCATCGGCAGAAAAGCGGCCCGCGCAAGCTCGCCGAGAAACGCCGGCGCCGACATGCCGATAAGCCGGCAACCCAGCCACGGAAACACGAACACATGCGTGATGACCAGAGGAACCATCGTGCCCAGGGCGACGCCCACCAGGCCGTACGGGCGCACGAGCAGAATGCTCAGAATCAGGTTTACGACCGAGTCCACGAGCGTAATGATGGCAAGCGTCCTGTGCTTTGCCACCCCCAGCATCAGCTTGACGCTGACTGCCGGCACAACGCTGGCAAACACAGTGATCGCCAGAATGACCGTGAGCACGTCCGCCTGGCGCGGGACATCCACCAGCCACGCCTGCAGTATGGGGCGCGCGAACGCGCACACGAACAGCGTGATGGGGGCCGCAATGCCCATCGTGACCTTACCCGCCTGCATGTAGATGAGCCGGATGCGCCCGGTGTCCTCCAGGCTGTTGAGCTGAGAGAAGACAGGGATCAACGCCTCGACCGCCTGTTCGACGATCTGGCGTATCATTGTCGCCAGACGGTTCGCCACCGCAAACGGGGTCACGGCCGCGGTGCTGAGGAACCCCGCGATAACGAAGCTGTCCGTGTTGTATTTCAGGAAGTGGGCAATCTTGAGCCCGAAGAACGTGAGGCCGTACGCGGAGGTCGTGCGGACGAGCGACCGGTCGTATCCGGAGAGGGACAGCCGCATTCCCGGGAGCAGCCGCCGGACGCAGAGGAAGCGCACCATCCCCGACAGGAGCGTGACGACGAGATAGGCCATGCAGATGCCCGGCAAACCCCACCCGGCGTTCACGAGATTCACCACAAAGACGACAATGACGCCCGTCCCGGCAACGGAGATCGTGTTGTTCAGATCCATCCTCTGCAGCCCGACGAGCGCCCCGTTGAACACCCCGAGCGGCAGAGCAATACCCTGGACGAGGCCCATAAGAATGAGCGCCGTGCGCGCCTCGTCCACACTTCCCGCGGAGATCTGGAACACGGTGCCGATGAGCGGCGACACAACGAAGGCAAGAATGAGAAGCGCCAGCCCGAGGCCCGAAAACAAGACCAGAGTTGTGGACAGGAGGCGCCCGATCTTCGCCTCGGCCCCGTGAGCGGCGAACTCAGCCATATACTTCTGGATACTCGACCCGAAACCCAGGTCCACAAGCCCCAGATACATCATCACCGAGCCGATGAGCGCCCACGCGCCGTACATCTCGTCGCCGAGCCGATACACCAGAAACCGCGTCAGGAACAGCCCGACGACCAGGTTCACGGTCAGGGCGGCGTAATTGGAGAGGACGTTCAGAGTGAAGCGATTGCCGAGGTCGCCCCGCTGTCTTTCAGCCAGCGCGCTGTTCGGCGGCTCGGATGATTGCGCGCCGCCGGACATCAGCGGAGGGCCTGCCGCGGCGCGCGGCTAGCCGCCGTCACAGCGCGGCACGGCGAACAATCGGGACGCAAGAACACCGCGGCCAGCCTGCCCGTCAGGCCTCGACCTCCTCAGACGGCGCCTCGGGAAGCGCCTCGGGCTCCTTTGGCGTGGCGGGCGGAAGAGCCTTGCCATCGCGCCCGTTATACTTGGCATAGTAGCCGCTCGCGTACCGGTAGCTGTCCACGTTGCCCGGCTGCACGCGGTTCAGCACGGTGCCCACGAGCTCGGCGTGAGCATTGGCAAGCTGTGTGCGAGCGTGGAAATGAGCAGACTCGAGTTTGGAACCCGCGCCCACGACGAGAATCATCGCGTCCGCGACCGAACCCAACTCCATGGCGTCGCTGAAGGCGACCGCGGGCGGGGTGTCTATGACGACATACTCCGCCTGCTGCGTGAGTTCCTCGAGCAGGTTCTTCATCCTCTGGCTGCTGATAAGCCGCGCGGGGCTCTCAGGAATGGAGCCCGCCGAGATGAGAAGCAGATTCTCGATGGTGGTCGGGTAAAGCACGTCCTCCAGCGTGGCTTCTTCGGCAAGATACTCGGACAGCCCCGGATTCTTGCGCACTCCGAAGTTGCGGTGCAAGGAGGGGTTGCGAAGGTCGGCGTCAATGAGGATGACCTTCTTGTGGGCCTCGGCAAGGCTCGCGGCGAAGTTTCCGGCGGTGGTGGTTTTGCCCTCGCCCGGCAGGGTGCTCGTGATGATGACGCTTCGCACGCCCGTGCGTTCGGCGAGCGCCATGAAATTGGCGCGCATGATGCGATAGGGCTCGGCGAACACGCTGTTCGGCGAATCGCGCAGTACAAGCACGCTGCCAGACTTCACGGCAGCTTCGCGAAGGGCCGGGATAACACCGAGCACGGGAAGCTGATAGCGGTCTTCAACCTGATCCACATCGCGGATGGAGGTGTCCATCCCCTCGACGAAGAGCACCAGCCCGACACCGACGATGAGCGCGATGATGAACGCGATGGCCATTTTGACGCTCTTCTTCTGGAACTTGGAACCGGGAGTCTCATCGGCGGTGAGCGCGGGGTCTATGAGGCCGATGCCCATCTTGTCTTCGCGCTGCTTCTCGGCGATGCTGACGGCCAGCCTGGACTGACTGTATTTGTTCTTCAGGTCCATGTACGCGTCGCGCGCGGCCCTGTAGTCCATGTTCAGGCTGTTGTATTCCGACTCGATCTCGGGAAGGCCGGCGAGCTGGTTTCGCGCCTGGCGGACGAGCCTCTCGATGCCGTTGCGGCGCGCCTGTGCTGCGAGTTTCTCGGCTTCGTAGCGCGAGATGTCGCCCGTCAGGAACTGATACTCGAGGCTCGCGGGGGCGTTTCCGATGTCGTACGACTTTCGAAGTTCGGACGCGAGCCGGTTCTTGATGTTGTCGAGCACACCCTGAACCTCTTTGATCTTGGGGTGCTCCTCGGTGTACTTGTTCCGGAGCGTCATGAGCTCGACTTCGCGGGCGGCGGATTCGGCCTGCAGACGCTCAATGACAGCGCTCGAGGGCGCGGAGTTGAGGTCTATCTTCGCGGACGTCCGCGTTCCGAGGGTGCGCTTCAGCGCGGACACGCGGCTCTGATTCTCCTCGATTGCGGCGCCCGCGGCCTCGGATTCCTGTTCGAGTTCGGACACCATGTGGCGCGCATCTTCGAACGATAGCGGGATGACCAGGTTCTTGTGCCGCCCCATGAACTCCTGCCTGGCATCCTGGGCACGTTCAAGCTTGACCCGGGCCTCGTTGAGCTGTGTGAGAATGTAGTCTCCCTGTTTGTAAACGCCGAGCTGAGTGAGGCCCAGGGCCTCCTCCTTAGCGTACTCCGCCACCTTGTTCACCATATTGATCGCGTCCGCTTTGTTGGAGGCGAACGCGGTGATCGTCACGACGCTGCTGCGGTTGGTGGAACTGTTGCCGGTTTCCGAGCGCACGCGCTGCATCATCACTTCCACCGGCACCGGATCGCGGAACTTGTATACCTCCCGGAACGCCGCTTCCTCGTTGCTGGACATGGAGGACTCGGGCACCGGGCGCAGCAGGAAGTCGAAAGCGTGCTGGATTACCCGGCTGGAGATCGCAAGCTGCGCGACATCGTCCGCGCTGACCGAACTCGTTGAAGAGGCAACGAAGATACGGGCCACTGCCCTGTATACCGGCACCGGAGTCGCGGTCTTGACGTGAAACAGTACAATTCCGCAAATAATCGCGACGCTTGCCGCAAGATAAGGCCAGCGGCGTTTTATGGCGGCGATGTAAGTCTGTAATTCCATATTATTCGGAAGCCCACTCCATGCGAACCTGTCTCAGGCCGCTCAGCAGCGCGAATCAAGCTCCGCCGCTAGAACAGATAGAACAGCGGCCCGAGGTAAGGAAGCATCTCAAGCAGGCCGCGCTTCTGCTTTCCGCGCTCAGGCACGTTCAGGACATCGCCGTCCTGTATATGCATCACCAGTTGCTCACTGGTTTTCGTGATGTCCTTGAAGTTGATCGGCGTGACCTCGTACTTCCCGTCCTTGCCGCGGCGCAGAAGCTCGCATTTGTCGCTCAGCGCGTTCGGCGTCGGCCCCCCTGTGAGGGCGATGGCTTCGGTAACGGTCATCTTCTTCGTGAGCGGATACGGTCCGGGCTTGTAGACTGCCCCCATCACGCTGAACGAGCCGGGACTGCCCTGATCGGCTTCCACCACCACGGTGTCGCCCGGCAGCACCAGCTTGTTCTCCGCCACCACGCCCTCATAGAGCAGCTTGTTGAGGTCGGACTCCTCCACGGAACCGTCGTCGTGAGTGATCTTGACTTTCATCACCCGTGCCGCATCCTCCGGGCCACCCGCGATGCGCACGGCGTCGAGCACGCGCGTGCCTGTGAGAAGGGGATACGTTCCGACAGACTTGACCGCGCCCAGAATGGTAAACTTGCCCGCGATGCGGCTGGCGACGATTACGGTGTCACCGTCCTGGAGGAGCACGTCCTTCGAGGGGTCGGCGGCGGCGCGAATCTTGTTGAGGTCAGCCTTGATGATCTGGCCGCCCCGCACAATGGTAACATCCGACAGATCGGCCGTCTCGAGCGCTCCGCCGGCAAAAGCAAGGCAGTCACGCACCCCGATCTGCTGAGTGATCTCGTAGGGGCCGGGGCTCTTGACGTCGCCCTGAATGGTGATCTTCGTCCCTTTCGACTTCACCATCTGAACGGTGACGTCGGGCTCCTTGATATACTTCGACAGGTGTGTGCGGATGGCCAGCGCGGCCTGTTCAGCCGTCTTTCCCGCAACCTGCACCTTCCCGAAGGCGCTGGACAGCTCTATCGCCCCGGTATCGTCCACCGTGAACACGTGCGTAAGCTCTTCCTCGCCGGTCACGTTCAGACCCACCTGATCGCCCGCTTTGAGGAGATCATCCGCCGCGGCCGGAAAACTAGTTGTGAGGAGCAGCCCGGCCGCAAGGGCCAGCGATGCCAGTATGATTACCGTTGTCCGTGAGAACATGGCCTCTCCTTCTGATCTGTGAAGCAAAGTCCGGAATCCACCAAAAGCGGCCACCCCCTCAACCGACCGAACAGCGCCCGGCGCCGGACACCGAACCCGCGCCAGAAGCGGGCCCTGCTGCGGTAATTACGCCTTCCGCGGGGCCATTGGTTCCTCACAAGGGCGCGCGAGGCAGCAGGCAAACTCAAACGCGCTCTCCACAGCATAAATACAGCGCGCCGCGCCCCTTCCGCCAGACGCCGCGAACATTCTACCTTCGGCGCGTCAAAACCGCCGCGCCGCGCTTATGCTCCCGCGACGGGGGCATCGAGGCAGTTCAGACTTGCCCGGGGCTGCCAGTCAGGCCGACCGAGTTTCGCGCTCGCCGATACCCTGATTCTGAAGCATGCGGACCGATACCACCGCCCGCATGGCCTGCAACCTGTTGCGAACATTGAGTTTGCGGTAGATCTGGCTGAGGTGAAACTCGATGGTGCGCTGAGAGCAGAACAGGGCGTGTGCCGCCTCTTTGTTCGTGCACCCCTGCAACACCTGCTGCAACACTTCCCACTCCCTTCTGGTCAAACCATCGGGGCAACCCACTTGTTTGCTGTCTGATCCCATACAAGCTTCCCTCCCACAGTCACAGAGCCGTTCAATGCCACGACATTTATACCGCCAGACCGCCTCTGTTGGCAAGGCCGGCGGCGCGTTCAGGGCGACTCAATCAGGATTTCGAGCGGCGACAGGCGCGCACGGACTCCGAAAGCGTCCACCGCGGCGGACTGCGCGCCGAAGTTGACGACCGCGACACCGTCGCTGAAACGGACGGCGACAACGCCCCCGTCCAACCGCCGTACGTCCAGCGCCTCTCCCTTGAAGCGCTTCGGGTTCGGGACGAACGCGGCGGCGCCGCTCGCGAACAGTTCTCCGGCGCTCTTTGCCCCGATGCCCTCGCGATAGATGGGCGAAAGCATCTGATCCAGACGCGAGCGCTCGTATTTGTGCCGCTCATCGAACGCCATCTTTGCGCCTGCCTCGGTGATGACAGCCAGACGGTTGTCTATCGTCACCCACGGGGTGTCCCACACCTGACGCTTCGCGGGCTCTTCGGACTCCCCCTTCACGATGATGCTGCCGCTGGCCGTGCGCAAAGTACGCCGGTTCGGCACGATGGGGCTCGCGTTCTCGTTCATGACCGCGAACGAGCCCGTGGCGAGCGAACTCACCGACAGGTCTTGCAGGGCCATCCACTGCTCGATGTACAGCGCCGTGCCGCCGGGCAGCGCGACGTATGCAAGGTCCTGCCGCGCCTTGCCTTCGAGCCGGTTGAAACGCCCGGCGAAGGCGAACCCCTGCGTCCGCTTGCCGTCCTTCCCGGGCAGCAGGCGGACGCTCTTCTCGATAAGCTGCGGCGCGGTGTCCTTCACCCCGGCCGCGCTGATGGAACCCGTCATCGAGCGGGTGTCCGGCGAGGTGAACCAGGTGTCGCCGGCCGGATAGATGAGACCCATGGCCCCGTTCACCCAGGCGAACGAGCAGAAGCTGCCCGGGGAGCGGTGGATGACGAATCCACCCGCATCGAACAGCCGCGAGCCCGCGTTCGCTTCGGAGAAAGCGGCGTGTGAGAGGGGTCTGGGGCCGTTTCCGTAAAGGCGGTGCGCCAGGTACATCTCGCCGTAGCGGGCGATCATCTCCTCCTCGACATTCGCGTAGTTGTATTCATTTGGATTGCAGGCGCGGCCGTCCTTGAAGCGCGAATGCATCTTGCGGAACGAGTCGAGCGCGCGTGCCTCCATAAACGCCCCGGCGGGGTCGGCCAGAACCGTCGCCATCAGCCCCCCGACGATGAGCGGCCCGTCGTGACGGTGCGGCCACCAGTCCTGCCCGTTGACGTAGAAATAAGCCCCGTCGGGCGATGTCAACTGCTGCAGCACGGTGAAGCAATCCTTCACGTGATGACAGGCGGCCCCGGGCACGGGCTGCCCCGCGAGCCTGAAGAAGAGCGCGTTGCGGAGCACAAGCGATATAGTGCCCATGTAGTCGGGATGCACGCGCCTGTGGTTCTCGAGCGTATAGTCGTCGTGGATGCAGACGGTGGTGACCCGTTCGCGAACCGGGCGGCCGTCCACAATCGTGCCGTCGGTGTGGTCGGCCTTCGTGGAGAAGGAGTTCATCATGTAGACGATTGCGCGCTCGCGCCAGAGCGCAGCGTGGGGATGGCGCGGGAACATGGCGGACGCCAGCGACATGATGTGCGAGTTCCAGCCGTTCTCCTCGGCCTTGGTGTCGGCCCACTCGCCGTCGTCCGGGGGTCTCTGGTTAAAACGGTCGGCTTCGTGCTCGATCATCCGGGCGGCCATGAGGCGCGTCTCGTCGTCGAGGCTGTCCCACACATTCCAGGCCGCGTTGCCGGCGATTGCGCACCACAGCGCCGACTGCCAGTGATCGCCCCACTGGGTTCCGCCGCCGGTTGGGAGGAAGTTCGCTTTGTGCGTGACGGCCAGGTAGCGGACAATCGCCTTCGCGTCCGCAAGCGACTGCTGCACAGCCGGGCTTTTCTGGTCGGCCGAGTAGCCCGCCAGCAGCGCGAGCCCGAACGCAACCGATGCGTTCTGGCGAACGTCGTGCTCTTGCGAGCCATCGCGTTTGTGATAGCGCGCGCCTGGCTCGGGGCCCCAGTCCTTCATGTTCGACTGGATGTACGGCAGATAGGCGCGGATGCGGCGGAGATACTCGCGCGAGAGGGCGCCTTCCGGCCCAAGCTCAACCAGCGGCGCCGCGGCGAAATCGGTGCGAAGGCGCGGCAGTTCGGCCGCGATCACCCGGGCGCGCTCCGGTGAAGCCTCCGGCGCGCCGTGGGCGGATGCGGCGGGCAGTGCCGCGAGACATACGAGCAGGACGGCTGTGCGAAGCATCATGGACATTGACCTCGGAACGGTATGGCTGCTCAGTAGGTTCAACCTGATGCGGCAGTAATCCTGCACGGGGAAGATGGAGCAGTTGCTGTCCTTCGGGTGACCTGAAACCGCCCAGCCGGGTGCGTCGTCGCGTCCGTGGGCAGAGTCACTCCCGCATCCGTAGCACGCCAAAGCGGAAGCTGCGCTTCCGCAGTCCAAAGGCGTTTTGGCAGGCTCCAAAGCGGAAGCTGCGCTTCCGCACTCCAAAGGCGTTTTGTTGACGCTCATGCGGCAAAGCTACTATAATACGAAGGTTTTCTGTGCGGGCGGCGCCGTATGGCTCGATCGTTCAGTCGTGCCGCAGGCCGGGGCGCCACGGTCTGTGAGAATGTCTTAAGCTGGCTGCCGGACAAGCCCTGTGAGACTCGCAGGGCTTTTCTGTGGAACCAGAAAGAGAGGACCTGCTTTGCTAATTGGTTTGAAGAAGTTGCTGGGGGCCTTGCCTCTGGCCGTTGCCGGGGCCGCCATGGCGAGCCCGGTCAGGGCGGCAGAGGCAATCGACCTCCCACCGTTCGGGCAAGCCGAGAACACGATTCTGCTAGTCGTTCTCGTGTGCGCCATTTTTGCCATCCTGTTCGGTGTCTGGCTGCGAGCGCAGACTCTGCGGCGCAGTCCGGGCAGCGCGGAGATGCAGGAGGTCGGCGGCGCGATTCAGTCGGGAGCGTATGCGTATCTCGCGAAGCAGATCAAGACGATGCTCTTCTTCGTCATCGGCATCACCATCGGCCTGTATCTGATGTATCGCCCGATCTACGCCGACGATCCCGCGCTGGCGTTCGGCATCGCGGCGGCGTTCTTCCTGGGCGTTATGGCATCGTACTGCGCGGGGCTCGTCGGCATGGATATGGCCGTCAAGGGCAATATGCGCACCGCCAACCAGGCGCTTAGCACCTTCAAGGGCGCCCTCGAGACAGCCTTCCGCGCCGGCGGCGTTTCGGGCATGTTCACGGTCGGTCTCGGACTTCTCGGCGCGATCATCATCTTCTTCATCTTCAAGCAGGATGCAATGAAGGTGCTGGTCGGCTTCGGGTTCGGCGGATCGCTCGCAGCGCTGTTTATGCGCGTGGGCGGCGGCATCTTCACGAAAGCCGCGGACGTCGGCGCCGACCTGGTCGGCAAGGTCGAGGCAGGCATTCCCGAGGACGACCCGCGCAATGCGGCGGTCATCGCTGACAACGTTGGCGACAACGTCGGCGACTGCGCCGGTATGGCGGCGGACGTCTTCGAGAGCTACGAGGTTACGCTGGTTGCGGCCATCATCCTGGGCGCCGCCACAGCCCCGCTGTTCGTCGCGAACCCCGCGCTCGTGATGAAGCTCATCATGTTCGCGCTCCTCATCCGGGGAATCGGTGTCGTCGCTTCGGCGCTCGGCATTCTGGCCGTGCGAGGCGCGGACCGCGTGGACCTCGACCCGATGAAGCCGATCAACACAGGCTTCTGGGCCTCCGCCGCGGTTTCGATCCTCGGCTTCTTCCTGCTTTCGTTCTTCTACATGAACGACATCGTCGTCACGAACGCCGAAGGCAGGAGCGTGCCGGTTGACTGGTGGAGATTCTTCATCGCCACCACCTTCGGCATCATTCTGGCCAGCCTCATCGAGAAGCTGACTGAGTACTTCACCTCCACCGAGAAGCGTCCGGTCACCGAGATCGCGTTCCAGTCCCGCACGGGCCCGGCGACGATGATTATTTCCGGCTTTGCGGTCGGCCTCGAGTCGAGCGTTTGGGGCGTCGTCTCCATCTGCATCGCGCTGCTGGCGCCGCTGTTCATCTTCCCGCCGGCGATGTTCGGCTCTACGGTGCTCTCCTTCTACGGCATCGCCCTCACCGGTCTCGGACTTCTGACGACCACCGGCTTCATCCTTGCCATGGATACGTTCGGGCCGATTTCGGACAACGCGAACGGCATCTTCGAGATGAGCGGCGCGCTGGAGACCGAAGAGGCGAAGAAGCCCTCGGCCAGCGGTCTCACGGGCGACCGCATCGTGCACAGGCTGGACGCTGTCGGCAATACGACCAAGGCCCTCACAAAGGGATTTGCGATCGCCACCGCCGTAATCGCGGCGGTATCGCTCTTCCACTCGTTTGTGGAGGACGCTCAGCTCTACGGCGCGCATGTTGCGCAGAAGGGCCTGCCGATTGACGTTCCGGAGATCTTCATCGGCCTGCTCATCGGCGGCGCCGCTCCGTATCTGTTCTCGGCATTCTCGATCAACGCTGTGGGCCGCGCGGCCTTCGAGCTGATCGAGGAAGTCCG
>Ga0255341_1002438_pt1 | contig 23139 bp, 21 predicted proteins | sample wastewater_treat_8_FD_192418 | JGI IMG/M metagenome (GOLD analysis project Ga0255341, IMG submission 192418) | Wastewater microbial communities from Lulu Island WWTP, Vancouver, Canada - plant12 | ecosystem: Engineered > WWTP > Wastewater > Unclassified | place: Canada: Vancouver, British...
GTAGTATTTTTCTACATACAGTATATCGCAAAAACGCCTTGAAGTCCAGTAGTTTCAATAGTTTTGCGAAGTTTTCAAAGATCGATATTACCTGTTTTTAACAGGAGTTATTGCAGTGGAATCAATAGTATATCCTGTACCCCTTTGAACGTTATTCAGCTCAAAACGCCCTTCCGATTCTGTCTGGCATGAAACCTGCGTTCCTTCCACAGTAACATTGAAGCCTGCAAGTTGTGAAGCCGCTGCATCTTTTAAATCGATAAACTCCGGTCTCACAAATCCTGATACTTTATATCCCGCATCAGCACCCTCCGCATTAGATTTCATGCAAGTAACAATAATCATCATAGCGATGATAACTGAAAAAACAGTTACAACTTTTTTGTACATTTTCAACCCCCCTAGTATAATAAATTCGTAACATAGTTACATTGGTTTTGCAAATCAACAAAGGTAATTTTGGGAACATATATAGACAAATCTATATTAAATACGATTAATCTTTTACATTTATCTCTGCTAAATGCAAGATTAATAACGTATTTAATGTAGAAAAATAAATGGTTTTTATATAACAATATGTAAATTAATAAGTATACTATAATACTATAATTTTATTATAATAAAATCAAGTCATATGTCTGCATGGCAGTAATTTTGACCAAAATATTGTAACCGAACATAAGAAAATATATTCCAAGCAAGGCCTCAAAATAAAATTTATTTACAAATCCCTTTGCACAACAATATCCGCTGTTGTGCAATTTATCAATTTAATAAGGTCTAAAGGAGCCAATTCTATTTGGTATCCTATCTTGCCGGCACTCACAGTAATTGTATCCAAACCCTCCCAGGAACTATCCAATACTGTCTTATAATTTTTTTTCATTCCTATTGGTGAACACCCGCCTCGGATATATGCCGTAACTTTATTGATATCCGCTACCTTAATCATTTCAACAGATTTTTCTCCTACCGCTCTTGCCGCTGCCTTTAAATCAAGTTCTTCGGCAACAGGAATAACAAAAACATAATATTCTCTGCTCGCCCCTTTTGTTACGAGAGTTTTATACACCCGTTCAACTGGAAGTCCCATTTTATCTGCCACTGAAACACCATCAATCAAGCCATCACTGTGATCATATGAATATGAATTATACTTTATTTGTGCTTTATCAAGAATTCTCATTGCATTAGTCTTTATCTTTTCCAAGGTCATTCCCACCTTCTGTATATTGTTTTATTAATAATTCCAAAGCAAATTAAAAAGTTACTTATAATAAATCAACGCACTTAAAAAAGGAGTTTAGCTACTCCTTTTTTAACTAAAAAATATATCAATATTATCTATTATGCCGTTGCAAAGGAGCTTACATTCTTTGCCCTCTGTGGCTCTAACTCAATCATTTTCGCTGTCTCTATTATTGCATTCTGTACTTATGTAACCATTTGCACAGAGAAAATCCGTTAATCTATCCATTGTCTGAGCACTTACAGCGTGCTCCATAAGACAAGCATCCTTCTCAGCTATATCTGAATCAACACCAAGTACCTCAACAAGAAACTGCCTTAGTTTTTTATGTCTTTGTCTAATCCTGTTTGCCATGTACCTGCCATCATCAGTCAGCTCCACCGGTCCATAGGTCTCCTGTCTGACCAACGACATATCCTTGAGTTTTTTTACAGTTTGATTCACACTTGCTTTAGCTATATCAAGCTTATTGGCTATATCTGTAACTCTTACGATACCCTCTTTCTCTTCCAACTCTACTATAGCTTCAAGATAATCCTGCAAAGATGCAGACAAAATAATTTCTTTCGACATTTTAGTCTCCTATTTGATTAAGAATATATATTCATAATCGGCATTGATAATCTTTCTTAATAGTATTAATACCCCCCAACATTTTACCTAATAACATATCAATTGTCAATATATCGGTAATCATCTCCAATTATTTTCAATTATGTTTAATCATTTTCAGTTATCTTTACCATAAGTTTTTGAGAGCACTCCTAAATGGAAAACTACTCTTTCTTGCTATATTTTTTAACCACATCTTCCGCCAAACCAATAATATACTCCTTAAGGGATAATGGCTCCAAAATCTCTACATTACCACCAAATCCAAGGATAAAGCCATGCAGCCAATCGCCTATCCCCATATTGAACCTCACCTTTAATTTTCCGTCCTGCATGACCTCGTAGTTATCAATTCCGAAGATGTCATCAACAATGTATCTCATTGATTGTTCAAACAACAGCACAATTTCCGAATCCTTATTCCATTCAAATTCTCTGTTCAAGTCAAAGCTTTCAAGCTCATAATCTCTCATTATAAATTTCTTTTCAGCAATTTCCAACTCAGAAATCCGCCTCAGCTTAAACAGCCTAAAGTCGTTCCTTAAAAGACAATATCCATAAAGGTACCAGTTCGACTCTTTAAAAACTATTACGCAAGGCTCAACTTCTCTTTTCGTAAGTTTTCCATATGCATAATATGTAAAATTAATTATGTTTTTCATTTGAATTGCTTTTTTAATTTTATTAATTCTTAAATGCAATCTATCATTTTTATTCCAAGATGATAAATCAATCATTATCTCATTGCCTGCAGTCATGTAATCTGATTTCTTGGCAACTCCGGAAAGCTTTTCTATCAGAAGCTTGGTCTTTTGGTCCTTGTTTATGCTATGAAGCCCTTTTAATCCTGTCAAAATCGATAGTATTTCTTCGCTTGACAGGACACTTTTATCTATCTTGTAACCTTCCAAAATACCCAGACCTCCATTGGCTCCCTGGAATGTTGTTATAGGTATTCCTGCACAAGATATAGCCTCAATATCTCTATATATTGTTCTCACAGATACTTCCATCTTTTCTGCTAGCTCTTGAGCTTTAACCTTCTCTTTTCCGGATAAATACATAATTATTGCAAGCATTCTCTCTAATTTCATGCACATACCTCATTGCTTTATTATTATATCATTATTTCTCAGCTTCTACTTTGACCATTTCCTTAATCCGTGTCCTTACAATATTCATTATAAAGTAGATTACACTGATGAAACAAATATATTTATATAAATGTGGTGTAATATGAAATAAAAAGAATGGAAATCACTTAGATATCAATGACTATAAGGTTTGCGGACAGCTCTTAATCTACCCTCAAACCCATAGCCATTAAATTTTTTTAACAAAATAAAGGATTTTATTATTGGATGTAAACATAAGTACTATAGTTTACTTACTATGTTAGGAATACTCCTAACATAGTAAGTCTTCTTTAGGTAAAATACAATTCACTTAGCTACCGAATTCTACTCGGCCGCCAGCATTTTTAACTGATTCCAAAAGGCCTCCAATATCACACTTTGAATGCTTTCCGAGGAAAGGCAGCCTGAGTATAATACATATTCCGCTCGGAGAGGATAGCTCAATAAGGTTAAGAAGATTAATCACAGCTCCTGCAGGTATAAAAATGCGTAGAATTGTGCCGGGCAACTGAGGACAAGGGGTTGAATGTTTGCATTTGTCTTCCATTATTAGACATCTCCTTACTATTTTGTTATATAATATATTATGAATTTTGCAGCAAGTTGGTTACCATAATATATTAACGTATAATTATTTATTTTTCGTCAGTATAAAACAATATAATCATTGATATTCATAGGAATAATCGTTAGCATTATTGTCCTCATAAAGTTCACAGCAAAATTCATTAGTAAGGTTAAATTCATAATAGTCACAATACTCATCAGTATTTTCAGATTCATAACATTCATAGTAGCATTCATCAGTGTTCTTATCTTCACTGTCTTCATAATAGTATTCTTGAGTAATCTTATCTTCATATTCTTCACTATAGTATTCTTCAGTGCTCTTATCTTCATATTCTTCACTATAGCATTCTTCAGTGCCTTTATCTTCATATTCTTCACTATAGCATTCTTCGGTGCCTTTATCTTCATAATCTTCACTATAGCATTCTTCAGCGCCTTTATCTTCATAATCTTCACTATAGCATTCTTCAGCGCCTTTATCTTCATAATCTTCACTATAGCATTCTTCAGCGCCTTTATCTTCATAATCTTCACTATAGCATTCTTCAGTGCCTTTATCTTCACAAGAACTCTTATCTTCATAATTATCATCTTCAGTTTCTGAAGCTTTTGTAATTTTTATCAAAGAACCCAGTGAAATTCCAATATTAGTGTTTAAAATATTCAAAAAGCTTGTCAAAACATCTGGGGGTATTTCAATAATCTTCGGTTCATTTTCATTAGCTGAATTATCATTACTTTCATCCTCATCTTTTATACTACTGTGTTTTATATCGGACTCACCATCCTCATCTTCAGATAATAATACTACCTGGAGATATGGACTGACTGGTTCGTTAGGATCATTGTCCTTTAGGCTTTGTGTAGTATTTTCACAATTATTGGAACCCTCTTCTTTTGTTTTATTTGTAAATTTATCCTCACATTCAATATCTTGTTTTTCTTCATCTTTTATTATTTTATTTAAGGCATGGTGAGAAGCTTTTGGTTTTTTTGCATATATGCTTGCCAGCAGACTATTAGGGGACTTTTTACTACAATCAATATAATTAGTTTTTTCAGTTTTAGTCGGATGTATAAAACTATCACTGTTATCTATTTCTTTCATATCCCCTATTTCTTTTACTCTTTCTATCTCTTCCATCTCTTCCATTTCTTCTGCCAGTGCTGCATCTTCAAAACTACCGAAAACCTCGATGAAATTGTCTGGCTGTTCATTCTGTATAAAATCCTCTTTGTGCTTTGATGTTTTGGGTTTGCAGGTATTATGCATTGCAGATACACAAGCAATAATGGCTGTTGGTGAAATTTTACTTCCATCAATTTTATTCATTTTCATGTGGAAATACCCCCTTTAACGAACATATATGTCTGACAATATTTACGACGAATAAGTATACATAATCATATTATGAAATGATAAAACTATAGGTTCTTAGTTCTTATATACAACTGCCGTTTTTGATAGTGTTCAATTATACATGTTCTTCGCAAAATTCCCTTGTCTCTCTTGTGAGGTATCCATTTAAAGCAATGGTGAACATTTTTACTGCCTGTTTCGGACGGTTAAACTTTAAATATGCCATTCCCGCTGCTGCAGTTTTCTCCCCTTCTTCGTCTTCCCAATTACGGCAATGCGGAGAACGTGTCCGTTTTAAAATATACAATGCTTTTGCAGGTGATATTTCCAGCAACACTTCTATCCAATTGCGAATACTCCAGTAATTATTTTCTTCATATATGCTCAATACATGGTCTACGATTTTAGGCAACAGTTTTTGGAGCATATCTGTCATTTCCAGCTCAATAAGTGCTTGTATATAGTTATAAAAAGAATCCGATATCAAATTAAGCTTCAGAACAAACGGAAACAATACCGTTGCAAGCTTACTGCATTCTCTTATTTCAGGCATGGAAATAAAAATAGGTATTGTCCTCTCATTTAAGCCTATAGGTTCGACAGCTTTCTCCATATTAGTCAGTAATTCGTCTGTATCCCATTTAAATAAGCTTTTCCTGAACTCCGATCCTTTCTTTGCAAATGGGAATTCCCCAACCAAATCACGTGGTCCGTCATCATACCATTTTGGTGCTATTAAAGTACTTACTGTTCCTTTTGACATTACTACGGTATTCATTTTTACTGCGAGATCATGTACAAATTCCTTCAAAACATCCTTAAAATTAATCTTGTTATCATTGCAGTAAGGATAAAATGTCAATATTCCTCCATCATCATTTAATGCAATAAGTGCACGTGCCCTTACATGTCCGTCACGAGTCCTGCCATATATTACCTGCTTATTAATATCAACTATATTTGAAAACACCGAGAAAAAATTAATACCTCCGGGAGACAGACAGGTTTTAAAGTACTTGCCCATATTGAATATTTCTATAGGATCCCTTTCAATAGAAAACACTATTTCTTCACCATTATTTAGTTTCTTTATTAATTTATCATCACCGTCAATCCATGAGTATACATCTACATTGATTGATTTCATTCTTTCAATAAACTCTCTGTTGGCATCCACATCTCTAAAATCCCAAGGCATATTGGATGCTCTTCGTTTCAGTATCATAATAACTATTCTGCGAAACTCAATATCCAACGTGACAGAAGATAAAATTGCCTCCTGCACATCTCTTCTTTCGAGCCAGTCAGGAAGCCCGTCTATGTTTAAATTTGAGGTAAGGCATTTTTTAAAAATCCAATTGCTCTCTTCCTTAAACCTTTCCAATAGCCCCATCATTGCTGCATGCTTTATCTTTTTTGCCAGATTATTAAGCTTCACTTCACCCAGTTTTGCCGGTTCTTCAGTAAGCCTTCTTTTTAATTTATCAATTCGTAATTTTAAAAACCCTTCCCTATCTTCAACATTATTTATCTTGATAACAAGCTCATCAATCTCCTTCTTAAGTAACTCATGGTCGGGATAGTATTTTGACAGCAGCCTGTTAGCAGTTTTTACAGCGTTTTTGTCATAGTATGCAAGTCTTATTAGTTCCTCATGCAGTTCTTTCGGGTATCTGTCTATCCAACCCATATCGACGTCAAGCATTGGAGGCGGTATCTGAGCAGTTTTTTCTCCAAAAAGCTCCACTATCCCTGATTCCAACGCAATTGTGCACATGGTTTTTATTTGTCCTGCCGCTATAGCATCAGCAACAAAGTTTTTATAGTGGTGATTACCGCACATTTTTATTATGGGCATCAATACTCTTGCAGGGTCGTAATACCTGTCGACATTATCCAAAAGGCCCTTGGTAACACAGCCAAAGCGGCTATAATCTCCAGCCGTAACTTCTTTTGAGAGCATTAATATATCTTTTGATATATACGTTTTAGAAATTCCATATTTTCTCAACTCAAAAAAACAGTCCAAAACATGTTCTTCCGGGATGAAAAGGCATACTAAAACAAATATTCTTTCTTCATTTCCAAAAAATTCACCAAACCTTTTATCGCGGTACAACTGCCTTAATAAACTGAATATCATTCGAGCGGATTTTTGATCTGTATCCTCATCGATAATTTCATCATCAATGGTATAAAAATAAGACCTGTCTTCACATGACGTTTGCCATGAATTAATCACATCTTTCCATGGTTTTATTGCACTTTCAAAATCTTCCTCCGACTTAATAAACTTATTGAATTCATCTATTATGCTATCAATTATCTTTTGCTTGGAAATATCCCTTTGTTCTATCATTTTGTCCCAATAGATCAGGAATACCAATCGATACGGTACATTGTTATACTCCTTTGGCACTCCCTCAAGCACACCGTATATTTTCTTATACCGACTGATATTACCGTTTTGAGACCACTTGACTATACTATTAAACATATATTTTGACTTTATGACAGGCGGTGTATTGTTCCCAATGCATTTAATTTTCTCTCGAATATTGTTCAGTTTTACAGTTAACGGATTATGCCTGCTCAAACCGCGAGGCATATTCTCAGCCATACTGATAAATTTATCAAGAGAGTGCCACCAATCCTCCCATCTGTCAATAAAGCTTATATCACAAATCAGGTTAAAAAGATCAATTGATCGCTTGGCTGTTTGGCTATCTAGAACAGAAATACAATTTATCCACTTTCTAAAATCACTTCCAAATCTAGCCTTAGGAATACCCGGTACCGGATCTGTTCTTTTCCTTCCAAGTGATGTATCAACCAAATTGCTGTATTGATGTCCTTGATCCATAACAATATCATTAATTCTTGAATGAGAGGCCCATATTAAAATTGCTTTAATTCTCTTTTCTTCTACAATTTTAGACAGTCGCCATAATTTCACAATAAACTGCAGTCCTTCTTGATTGGAATAATTGGCATGTATTTTTTCCAAATATTCGCTGTAATTATCCAACCAGACCAATGCATCCTTAAAGGTTTCAGGTGTTAGGATAGTCAGCCAGGAGAAGCAGTTGATTATGTTTATTATCTCCGGATTATCTCTCACTATTTTATTATGTAGTTTCTTTTCAAAATCACCGAATGAAGGATTTATCTTGGTAAGAGATTCTGGAAGTACTGTTTCATTGTGAATGGATTGCTTAAGTAACTCAAGTAAATTCTTGTATCTATCACTCCATTTATCCACATCTCCAACAATCTTGGGCAATGCCTTGGGAAAATCCCTTACAAGCTTATTTATTGTAAATGTAGCTTTATGAATATGTTCACGGGTTATAACAACCTCGCTTGCCTCTTTTCCCTCCGGGTGGGTAATCCACTTTCCATTAATACCCGGATAACCAATAAATAAATCAAGATCCCTTTTTATATACATCTTTGCCCGATTTATACCCTCTATTGATTTTTTGGGTTTAAGTGGTCTCATATATCAGCTAAGCCTCCTAATGTTAAATAAAATTACCATTAAAACAATATAAACCTGAGAGAAAAAGCGGAAGGAGACTATAAACCGACCTGCAAAATTCGGTTCCCACGAAGCAACTCCTACCTGCACTACCCAGTTTTTTTAACAGGGAGAAAAACGATTAGAGTAAATAGTGCCTATCCATCTGAGCTACATGGGCTAACCCAAGGCTGGATTTGAACCAGCGGCCTCTCACGTAATAGGTGAAGTAACTCTAATCTGCACTGCCCTATTATTTAATTTATCATATTATATTAAAAGTGATAAATCTATTACATTTGTCTGTCGCAAATCCATATATGCCTCCATGACCTGCTTGTTGATCCGAGTATATAAATATTCCGTCAAACCACTCTTCTTCACTGCTCATCACATTTTTAAGTATACATAGGGACAAAGTTTACTTAAAGACAAAAAGTTTGCAATGTTTAACAGGTTATAGAGTTTCTTTTAAAATTTCTATAAATTTTTCATTACTATCTCTGTCTTTGATTGCAACCCTGATAAACCTATCATCTAAGAATCTGAAATTGGCTGCATCCCTTATAAGCACCCCCTTGAAAGCCATTGACTCTCTTAAGCTGTGTGAGTTGAAATGAATATCATTTATCTTTAATAGGACAAAATTTGTATCAGGCTTAAACACCCGGAATCTTTCCAGATTGCACAAGTCATTATAGAAATCATCCATCTCTTTCGAAAGCCATAAAGAAGTCCTGTCAAGATATCCATAATTATTTTTAAGGATCAAACCGGAAATACTAGCAAAACAATTGACAGACCAAGTGACTTTCCTTTCCCATAGTTTAGTTATAAGTTCCTCACTTCCAAGACCATACCCAAGCCTTAAGCCGGGAATTGCAAAAAGCTTGGTAAAAGCCCTGATAATAAAAAGGTTATCAAATTCTGAAAGGTATCCTTTTACTGAGTTAAGATTTCCTCCTATAGTAAGCTCAATAAAAGTTTCATCAATTATTACCTGTACTCCCTTTTGATTAGCTGCCACTAAAAGACACAGAAGCTCGTCGGGAGGTGTGAGTACAGATGTGGGATTATTTGGATTACATAGTATTAATGAATCAATATCCTTATCATCCATGCATCTGATTAACTCATTTATATCCAGCTTGAAATGTTGGTCCTCCCTAATCCGGAAAAAAAACACTTCTGCACCTGATTTTATGGCAGCCCTTTCATACTCACAAAACGTAGGCGAGGGTATCAAAACCTTTTTAGGCTTTTGCTCATCAAAAAGGAGAAAAATTATTTCTGCAGCACCATTACCAATTATTATTCTATCAGATGGTATGTCAAGGTATGTTGAAATATCTTTCCTCAAATCATTGCACTCAGGGTCCGGATAACTTGAAAGCAAATCAATGTTTGATATAATAAGTTCCCTTAGCTCTTCAGGAATCCCAAAAGGATTCACATTGGCACTGTAATCAAGAAAGTCTTCCTTCCTTATACCATACCTACTCGCGGCCTTGTAAATATTCCCGCCGTGTTTATCGGCAATTCCATTTTTAAATGCATCTTCCATCTTATCCATCCTTCTTTACATATATAAAAGAACCATATAAATTGACGACAATAACATTAAAGTCAAGGCAGCCGAACAATACATAAGCTTTACTGTCCTTTTTATATCCATCGGCTCTAAGTCCCTGTGTGCATCTCCTATTGTGGGCTTTTCTACAACTTTACCAAAATAAACATTGTTTCCTCCCAGCATAACCCCAAGTGCACCGGCAACAGCCGCCTCAGGGTAAGCACAGTTTGGACTCTTATGATTTCTCCTATCCCGAAGCATGGTTTTAAAGCTTTGTGATCCATTCATACCGCAAAGAGCAGCAGATAGCGGTAATAAAAACCCTGATAGCCTTGCGGGAATATAATTTGCCACATCGTCAGTTTTAGCAGAAAACCTTCCAAAATCAATGTATTTTTCATTCATATATCCCACCATGGAATCAAGTGTACTTATAGCTTTAAACGCATACACAAGAGGTGCTCCCAGCCCGAATAATGAGCCTAACACAGCATAAAATAAAGGAGAAATAACTCCATCAACTGTATTTTCAGCTGTTGTTTCAACCACCCCTCGAACAATCTCTCTGTGACTTAAGCCCTTTGTATCACGTCCTACAAGCATCGCAAGGCTTTTTTTTGCTTTCTCAATATCATTTTTTATTAATTCGCCATACACTTTTTTTGCCTCCACAGCCAGACACCTTGTTGCAAAGGATGTGTAAATTAAATAAATATTAAGGATATGAAAAAGAACTGGACTAACAAATATAGCTATCCTTAAAATTGTAAAGACTGTAAAAAACGTTACGCCTACAACAAAAAGCGTAAGAATTATTCCTGCTCGTCTTTTTGATCTTTGCAGTTCATCTTTATAACAAGATATACCGACTTGTGAAGCTTCACCAGTTCCTTTATTTATATAATTTCTTAAACCTTTCTCGGTTTTGTTTATGAGCCATCCTATAAATCTTACCGGATGAGGTATCCAGTGAGGATCACCAAAAAACAGATCCAATATAAAAGCCGCAATAACATCTAAAAGCAGCCATAATTCCATTCCTATCTCCCCTTAATTTTTACACGCCATAATTTCCTGGACATTATAAAATCAGATCATTATTATATACCTACTATTTCATATATTTTCCCAATATTAAGGCTGGATCTTAAAATCTCAGCTAGCTTATCATACTGCATTTCCTTATACTCATTAAACTCCATACTTTTGTCATAATTAATTTTATCTAGACCCTTCCTTTTTCTTATATTGTTTATAAACCCCACCGTAAACTCCATGTTATCAAAAATGCCATGAATATATGTACCAAAGACGTTGCCTTCCTTATTCATTACTCCTCCCACATATTTTGCAGAACTTCCCAGCGACTTATTTACCTCTATAATAGGTATGCATCCAGCTTTGTATTCCGTAGTTCCCATATGGATTTCATAGCCGCTTATTTTAATATTATCAAGGTCTTTAAGAAGTTCTGTATTACATGAAATAACTCCCTCAACCTGAGTTGTTATTTTCTTTTGTCCAAATACCGTACTTGACTTAAGAAGAGACATTCCCTCAATACTAAGTAGGTCAGATTCGGTTTTATATGGGTCTTCTATATTCATCCCAAGAATTTGGTAACCCCCGCATACACCGAATATTACAGCACCTTTTTCATGGAGCTTTTTAATTGCGTCTTCCATTCCTGACTTTTTAAGATGCAGCATGTCCTTAATTGTATTTTTTGTTCCTGGAAGAACAATCAGATCAGGTTCTCCCATTTCATGGTAAGTCTCAACATACCTTACCTTTGCTCCCTGGAGGTTCTCCAATGAATTAAAGTCAGTAAAATTTGACATGTGGGGTAACTTAATCACAACTATATCAATTTCGCCTTTATTTGTGCCTTTTTCTTTCTGAAACCTCTCTGCCAGGCTGTCTTCATCTTCGATATCAATCTTTGTATAAGGAACAACACCCAACACGGGAACCTTAATTATGTCATAGAGCACATCAAGTCCGGGCTTTAGTATCTCCAGATCGCCCCTGAACTTATTTATAATAACACCTTTTACCCTGGCCTTCTCTTCATCTGTCAAAAGCAGCATGGTTCCTGCTAGCGATGCAAAAACGCCGCCCTTATATTGTGACTGAGGGTTCCTTTCCGGCTGCTTCAGCCTGAACTACCTGAGCTCTGCCCATTTCCTTGCCTTCCTTTGTTATGTACGAGTTAAGTGCCATGTTCTGAGATTTAAACGGTGCCACATCATATCCATCCTGTTTAAATATTCTCAGTAACCCGGCAGTTATTATGCTTTTACCGACAGATGATCCTGTTCCCCGGATCATTAAGTTTTTACCCTTCATTCACTGTTCTTACCTTTCCTCGAAACTTTGTATTCCCTGCACCTATTTATAAACTCCGATGCAATTATTGTATCGGACCAGAAGTGGATATGGGCCCCACACCTCTGTTGTTTTTTCGCCTTTATTGTTTTTCCCCATCCGCTGTTTGTTCCGGCAAAAACTATCCTTGGGATTTTCACCACATCACATCCTTAGCTCTCAATTCCTATTCTTGCACCAATCCCTTTGTCCATCGGGTGTTTTATAGGATTTATTTCAGACACATAATCTGATAGGACAATTAGTTCTTCGGGAGCGGCTCTTCCGGTCATAACAAGTTCCAAACCATGAGGCTTATTTTTCACAAATTCGGCTACCTTTTGGAGTGAAATAAATCCTCCCTTTATTGCACCCAATACTTCATCAAGAATAAGCATATCCCATGCTCCACTTTCAGAGTCCTTTACTGCAGTATCAAAAAGCTTGTTTATCCCCTCAGTAGTCTGCCTTTTTTCCTCTTCATTCATATTCCATGTAAATTTATTAACCATTTCAGACCTTTTAACGGTAAAACCCGGCTCAAGATTTTTTATTACATTTAATTCCCCTGTGTCAGCGGATTTTAAAAATTGAACCATGTATATCTTAAATCCCCTTCCATAAGCCCTTATGCCTAGGCCTATGGCAGAGGTTGTCTTTCCTTTTCCATGGCCTGTATATATATGTACCATGCCATTTTTCATCGGAATCACCCTCTTAATTATTGATTTTTTTCCATATTATATCGTCACCACAACAGATCCTCACCAAGGTGGCTGTAATCACTTTCCAAAACTATATTAAATTTATTGCCTTCATAATCGATAACTGAAATTGAAGCATTACCAATCCATTTGATTTCAGGCTCAACCTCAAGTCCTACATTTCGGAAATAATTCATAAGTGCCCGTATGGCAATGCCATGGGTGACAATGCAAATATTTTTCCCACGGTTTTCCTTTATTATAAATTCTATCTCATTCACAATACGGCTGAAAAATTCCATCATGGACTCACCATTTGGCATACAGTGCAGGTGAGGTTTGTTTGACCATATCTCAAAATCCGCAGGCCATCTTTTCCTAAGCTCATCCCACGTTATTCCATCCCAGTCTCCGCCATTTATCTCTTTTACACCTTCACTTATTGATATGGGAACGTTTGTCTCTTCGGATATGTACCGTGCTGTCTGTATGGCTCTTTTTAAGGGACTGGTGTAAATAACTTCGATGCCAAAATCCTTAAGCCTATGGGCTACACACTTTGATTGTAAATGGCCCTTTTGTGTAATATCCCCATCGGTCCACCCGTGAAACTCTCCCCTAACATTTCCTTCTGCTTGTGCATGCCTTATTAGTATAAGTCTTGTTCTCATATAATCACCTAAATCTTAGAAAATTTCGCTGATCCTGTCAACTATTATATCAACGAGTTTGTCATCATCGCCTATATGTCTGCCCATTTTTATATTAATTCCGGGATACTTTTTTTTAATGTCATTCAACTCATTAGGTATGTTCTCTCTTACATGGACACCATCAAACAGAAACATAGGTACTATTCGAATCTCCTTTGCCCCCTTATTAACAAGCATCTCCACACCCTTTTCCAGGTTTTCCTCCAAAAACTGCAAATAAGCTGGTATAACCAGTTCCTCTCCGGTTTTGTTTTTAACCTTGTCCACCAATGAATTGAGTATTTTTTCAGTTTCCTTTTTTTTGCTTCCATGAGCTAAAATCAATATGCCGTTCATCAAATTTTCCTTCCTTATGTTAAGGCATTAATAAATAATTACTTCCGCTTTCTAAGTCAACACATAATACTCTTACATTTGTCAGAGCAAATAACGAACGCTTTTACGGGATTTGCGATAGACAAATGTAAAAGATTATTGACTTTTCATAGATAAAGCATAATCCACTGCATTTATTGTTCTTGCAATATCCTCTTTTTCATGTGCACTTGAAACAAAAATCGCTTCAAATTGTGACGGGGCAATATAGATACCAGATTGAAGCATATTTTGAAAGTAACTTTGAAACTTACCCAAATCACATGTCATAGCAGTTTTTAAATCCACCACATCTTCCTCAGTAAAAAATGCACTTAAAAGCGAGCCTATTCTATTCACCTTAATAGGAATGCCGTACTTTCTTGAAGAGTCCAAAAATGATTTTTCAAGCTCCATTGCATTATCTTCAATCTTTTTGTATATACAAGGATTGTCCCTTAAAATTTCAAGGGTCTTTATCCCTGCTGCCATGGCAACAGGATTGCCCGACAGGGTACCCGCCTGATAAACCGGTCCAACAGGAGAAACCATGCTCATTATATCTTTCCTGCCTCCATAGGCTCCTACAGGCATACCGCCGCCAATTATCTTGCCGAAAACCGTCATATCGGGGGTAATTCCAAAATACCCCTGGGCTCCTCCATATGAAACTCTGAAACCTGTTATAACTTCGTCGAAAATCAAAACTACGCCATATTTTATAGTAATTTCTCTTAAAAATTCTAGAAATCTGTTATCCGGCAGTACAAGCCCCATATTGCCTGCAACCGGTTCTACAATAACCGCTGCAAGTTCATTGCCATGTCGTTTAAATACATTTTCCAGTTCATCCAAGTTATTATATTCCGCAACTATTGTATTTTTTACATAGTCATTAGGGACTCCAGCACTATCAGGCACCCCTGTAGTAAGTGCCCCAGAACCCGCCTTTGCCAATAGTCCGTCGGAATGGCCGTGATAGCACCCCTCAAACTTAAGTATTTTGTCCCGGCCTGTAAAACCCCTTGCAGCCCTTATAGCACTCATAACCGCCTCGGTGCCTGAACTAACCATTCTCACCATCTCTACAGAGGGTACAGCATTTATTATCATCTCTGCGAGGATCAATTCCTTATGGGTAGGAGCACCATAACTTGTTCCATCCTCACAGGCCTTTTTTATCTCTTCAACAACCTCAGGATGTGCATGTCCAAGAATCATCGGCCCCCATGAACCCACATAGTCTATATATTCATTTCCATCCATATCAATTATCCTCGAGCCTTTGGCACTTTTTATAAGTGGAGGCGTCATACCAACAGATTTAAATGCTCTTACCGGACTATTTACTCCTCCTGGTATGAAGTTCTTTGATTTTTCAAAAAGCAAATGAGATTTTTCCATGTTCATTTCTATTCCTCCCCATGACCGAGTTGTTCATTGCTGGCTATTTAACCATACCGCAGCCTGTTTTGCAAAATAGGTTATTATAATTTTTGCTCCTGCCCTTTTTATAGAGGTAAGCATTTCCAATACAACACTTTTTTCGTCAATCCAGCCCTTTTGTGAAGCTGCCTTAATCATTGAATACTCACCGCTCACATTGTATGCTGCAACAGGCATATCAAACCTTGTGCTCACCCTACTTATAACGTCAAGATATGAAAGTGCAGGCTTTACCATAATTATGTCTGCTCCTTCCGAAATATCATTTTCCACTTCTCTAAGGGCCTCTTGTGCATTTGCATAATCCATCTGATAGGTTTTTCTGTCTCCAAAGGAAGGCTTTGAGAATGCAGCCTCTCTGAACGGACCATAAAATGCCGATGCATATTTGGCACTATAGGACATAATTGTTTTATTTCTAAAACCGTTTTCATCAAGTATTTTCCTCACGGCACCTATCCTTCCGTCCATCATATCGGAAGGAGCAATAATGTCCGCACCGGCTTCAGCACAGCTTAATGCAACCTTTGCAATAAGCTCGACCGAGCTGTCGTTTTCAACATCTCCATCGCAAATCAATCCGCAGTGGCCATGGCTTGTGTACTCACACAAACACACATCGGCTACTGCAAGTATTTCGGGAAATTCCTTTTTTATTTCTCTTAAGGCTCTTTGAATTATTCCATCAGGATTATATGCTCCGGACCCTTTCTCATCTTTAGTGTCAGGCACTCCAAACAAAAGGACCCCAGGAATCCTTAAATCCCTTATCTCTTCTAACTCCTTTAGGAGAAGGTCTATGGAAAAATGGTAAACACCCGGCATGGAAGGAATTTCACTCTTAATTCCCTTGCCCTCCACCACAAACAATGGATAAATAAAATCATCAACCGAAACAGATGTCTCCCGTACAAGTCTTCTCATGTTTTCATTAATACGCAGCCGCCTTGGCCTTTTAATCAAATCCATATTCATTCCTCCGATAGCTCCACAAGTTTATCTACCAAACCATTGACGGTATATTTGTCGGCAACAGCAGATACAAAAAGGCCCAATTCCTTTGCAGTTTGAGATGTTACCGGTCCTATGCATACAATTTTAGTATTTGATAATAATTCTATATTTTCCTTACCCAGTATCTCAATGAAATTTTTCACTGTTGATGAACTTGCAAATGTTATATAATCAACCTTGTTTTGTTTTAAGTACTCTTCAACAGTACTCTTCATGGATCCCTCCATAACCGTCCTATACACCGTAAGTTCCTCAAAATCTATGCCATTGCTTTTTAGCCCTTCCAAAAGCTCCTTGCTTGCAATATCTCCCCGTGCCAAGAGCACTTTTTCACCCTTGCCTATCAGGCCTACAAGGCCATTTAGCAGTTCTTTTGAAGTATAATCGGCCGGCATGTAATCAATACATAGTCCAATCTCCGAAAGCTCTGTCGCCGTAGCTTCGCCGATTGCAGCTATTCGTATTCCTGCCAGACTTCTTATATCGATTTTTAAAGTCCTCATCCTTTTGAAAAAAGCCTTAACTCCGTTAACACTTGTAAATGCAATCCATTTATAATTTTTCAAACCTCTTATGACCCTGTCAAAGTGTTGGTAATCCAAAGGTTCTTCTATCCCAATTGTCGGAAATTCTGTTACATCCCCACCAAGTTTTCTTATTTCCTCCACAAGGTTGCTGGCCTGTTCCCTGGCTCTGGTTACCACAATCCTTTTTCCTTTCAGGCTGCCTTTTGGAAACCAATTAAGCTTTTCTCTTAAAGCTACTACATTTCCTATTACGGTAACTGCGGGAGAACTTATCCCTTCATCAATTACCTTTTTTGAAACATCTTCAAGAGTTCCCACAACAACCCTCTGCTTTACTGTTGTACCCCTTTCAATAACCGCCACAGGTGTAGTGCCTTTCTTGCCGTATTTTATAAGGTTTGTGCAGATCTCATCAAGGTTTTTCATTCCCATAAGAAATACCAGAGTACCCTCAAGCCTGGATATTACCTCATAATCAATAAAGCTTACATCCCTTCCCGGTTTTTCATGTCCGGTTATAATATGCAGGGAAGAACAGTAATCTCTATGGGTAACAGGAATTCCTGCATAAGCTGCTACTGCAACAGCTGAAGTTATTCCCGGCACTATCTCAAATTGTATACCGTTTTCTTGAAGGACCTCGGCTTCCTCCCCGCCTCTTCCGAATACAAAGGGATCACCGCCTTTAACTCTTGCTACAACCTTGCCTTCTAACGCCTTATCCAAAAGTATTTGATTTATCATATCCTGGGGCACCGCATGATGATCAGGCATCTTTCCGACATTAATATATTCCGCATCTTTTTTTGCAAGGCTTAAGATTGAGGTGTTTATAAGCCTGTCATATACTATAACGTCAGCTTTCCTTATACAATCGGCGGCTTTTAAGGTTAAAAGGCCGATGTCTCCCGGTCCCACCCCTAAAATATAGACCATTCCCGTTTTATCAACCATAGTTGCCTCCCCATTAAATATTTGTTAAACCCCGAAGCATATCTGCAAGCCTTGCCCCTAATTCCTCGAATTTCTCTCTTTTGCCTTCAATGAAAGCCTTTCTTACTCCTGTCTTATCATTTTCAGCCAGCATCCCGAATATTTTTATGTCATCACCGCATATATGGGCATAAGCTCCTAAAGGCGTACTGCAGCTTCCGTCTAATCTTCTTAAAAAAGCCCTTTCGGCATTTGCACAAGTTTCACTGTCAACATCGTTAATGACTTTAAGAATGTCTTCGAGCTCATCTCCTTTTCGAACTTCTATGCCCAAAGCCCCCTGCCCTACAGCGGGAACCATCTCTTCATAATTAAAAACCTCAGTTACCTTATTTTCAAGCCCTAACCGTTTTAAACCTGCCATTGCAAGGATAATTGCATCAAATTGATGCTCCATCAGTTTATTGAGCCTTGTTGTAACATTACCCCTTATGGGTTTTGTTTTAAGATCGGGCCTTAGTCCAAGTATCTGAACTTCTCTTCTCACGCTGCCAGTTCCAACAACGGCACCCTCATCCAGCTCCTTTAGAGCTTTACCCCCTAAAGAAACAAGCACATCCCTTGGGTCCTCCCTTTTCGGTATGGCACCGATTACAAGTTCATCCGGCAGTTTGGAGGGCATATCCTTCATACTGTGAACAGCCATATCTATGGTATTATTTAAAAGTGCATTTTCCAGTTCGTTTATAAAAAGGCCTTTCCCCCCAATCTTATCAAGGCTTCTATCCAGAATCACATCTCCTTCTGTGGTTATTCCCACCACCTCAAAATCAAAATCGGGATAGTTTTCATTAAGCCTTCCAATCACCCAATTGGTTTGGGTAATTGCCAATTCACTTTTACGGGTTCCAACTCTAATTATTTTTCTCATCCGCCTCACTCCCTCATTACTTCCTTAAGGCACCTGAAATAAGCCTGAATGTCCTCTTTGCTGCTGCTCTCCTTGATACTATAGAGAAGTTTGCCTAATATTTCATTCACTGTGCTTTTAATCACATACTTAACCTTTTCCATTTCTTCATCACTTATGGTTTGAAGCTTTTTTTGCAAATACTCTGTCTTCTCATTCAATAACTCACTGGCAAACTTCTGAACCTCCTTAACAACCGGCAATGCCTCCCTGAAATAATACCAGTTTTCAAACTCAGCAACATACTGGTTTATTATTTCCTCCGCTCTGGACACCTCTGAAAGCTTATAGTCCATGTTTTTGTTAACCTCAACCATCAAATGGTCGATATTGAAGCAGCATACTGATGGCAGCTCGCCAATAGCCAGATCTATGTCCCTTGGTACGGCAAGATCAATAAATACCCTTTTCTTACAAGTGATAAGAGCATCCTCCAAAATATCTTTGGTAATAGTGTAATGAGGACTTGCCGTTGAGCTTATAACTATATCGCATTGATCCATTACCGAATATCTCATTGAATAATCCAACACATTAATATTTCCGTATAACTTCAAAATGTTCTCTGCCTTACCGCAACTTCTGTTTGTCACATATATTTTCCCAATACCTTTTGATATAAGATTTTTAAGGGTAATATTTCCGATTTTGCCCGCACCGATAATAAGGGCACTCTTTACTTTAAGGTCATGACCGAATTCCCTTTCAACAAGTCTTACTGCATGCGTTCCAACCGATACAGATGTTTTGGAGATCTCTGTAAAGGTTTTAACCTTTTTTGCTGCCGTAATTCCTTCACGGAAAAGTGTATTGAGGATGCCTGAGGATGAACCCACTCCCAATGAAATGTCATAAGCGTCCTTAACCTGACGAAGTATCTGATCCTCTCCAAGTATCATGGAATCCAGGCCGCTGGCAACTTTATAGAGATGTCTTACAACCTTCACACCGCTGTATACATATATGTATTTTTTTAGTTTATATAAATCCAAGCCTTTTAAGCTGCATAACTTATTTTCCAGCTTGCTGCTGTCATAATGAGTATCTTCATGATATATGTAAACTTCTGTCCTGTTGCAGGTGGAAAGAATAATGCATTCTAATATACCATCCATATTCACTATCTCACTCAATGCATTCTTCTGCTCCTCAGTTGTAAAACTAAGTTTTTCTCTGATTTCAACCGGTGTCTTTTTATAATTGACTCCCACAACAAGCAATTTCATATTTTCATCTCCAGTTCTTCTTGAAAAATGGCAATAGTTGGTCTATCATTCACTTTTCTATAGTTTAATTCATTTTATCAAACCTTACAACAAGATATTATTTTTTACAAAACTTATAATTAGTACATATTCATTTATCATTCATATATCAACTATAGCGTCAATTCTTCTTTAAACTTCATTGATTTTATCCATAAATAGCTCTATAATGGATTTGCAATAGACATATTAAAGAGATTAACCAACCATGATATTGAATTTCAACTATGGAGGTACAAATGGCAGCATTTCCATTCTTTATTGAATTAAAAGGTAAAAAGTGTGTTGTAATAGGTGGCGGAAAGGTTGCTTCCAGGAAGATTGAGATCTTAAGTAAGTTTAATGGGGACATTGTAGTTATAAGCCCGGAAATTTCAGATGAGATCAAGGTTCTAAAGGATTTTGGAAGACTTGTTCATATAAACCGATGTTATGAATCATCGGATATCATTGGTGCTTTTATAGTTATAGCAGCTACCTCCGATATACTGGTTAATGATAATATCTATACTGATGCAGTAAATCTTGGCATATTTGTAAATGTTGCAGATGATCCTCAAAAATGCACTTTTTTATTTCCTGCAGTAGTTAAAAGAAGTGATCTTGTAATAGGTATCTCAACATCCGGAAGTTATCCCACACTCTCAAAAAAAATCCGTAAAAAAGTCGACTCAATGGTAAACAGCAATATGAACGAGGATGTAATATTCTTGTTAAAAGAGTTCAGAAGAAAAGTAATACATGAAATTGAAGATAATCCATTAAAAGCCGAAATATTGGATAGAGTTATTGAAGAAGTGGTTTTTACCGATTGCCAAATAGATATTGAACATTTTAAGGAAAGAATGAATAACATTTTACAAAATTCTATAAATTTTAAAAATAAATAACGTTTTAAACATCTCAAAGTTGCTCCAACATCAATGCACGAACCTTATGGAGCTTGATATCCATGAAAAGGAGGATTGAGAAATTTCAACCCTCCTTTGTTGCATATAAAATATATATCTAAACTTATTCTATCAACAAATAGTCAATGTTCACCGAGCCACCATCATCCTCGTCTCTTTGAAGGGAAATGGTATTCGATCCGCTTTTTAAATCAACATTTGTTTGCACTTCCGACCAATTGCTCCAACTGGAAAGTCTAGGGAATAATATTTGCTCAATCTTTTTACCGTTAACATAAACACTAAGTGTTTTATCAGCTTCGCTGGCATTTGAATATCGTACCTTGATACTGTATTTTCCTTCTTTCGGGACATTTACAGTAAAAAGTGCTTTTGCACCAACGTTACCATATCCGCATACAAATCCTGTTCCTGAATATCCGTCATGATCATTTGCCACAAATGCTTTACCTGATAATTCGGCCTTTTCCGCTTCATATTTGGATTGTGATGAAGGAGTTTCATCATCCGGAACAGTATCTTCAGGAAGTGTTCCAGGTTCTATCAACAAGTAGTCAATATTCACTGAGCCACCATCATCCTCATCTCTTTGGAGAGAAATTGTGTTAATTCCGCTTTTTAACGGAACAATTTTTTGTGCTTCAGCCCAACTGCTCCAACTGGAAAGCCTCGGGAATTTTATTTGACCTATGTTTTTATCGTTAGCATAAACACTAAGTGTTTTATCAGCTTCGCTAGCATTTGAGTATCGTACCTTGATACTATAATTTCCTTTTTCTGGGACATTCACAGTAAAAAGTGCTTTTGCACCAACATTACCATACCCGCATACAAATCCCGTTCCTGAATATCCGCTGTGATCATTTGCCACATAAGCCTTGCCTGATAAATCAGCCTTTTCCGCTTCATATATCAATTGTGATGGTGTTTTTCCGTCATCCGGAACATTCCCTGCAATTAGTTTTCCTGATTCAAATACTGCGATATATGGATTGTCGATATATTCTCTTGTAGGTTTGGTGTATGAATGATCATTGGATTGATCAAAATTTGACCAGTCATCTCTTGCGACTCTAACCTGAAAAATCACTTCAGATTGTTTAGGCCATATGGCACCGGAAGTTGAAATAGTTCCTGAAGTCGGCTTGATTTCAAAATAAGAGTCTGCTTTAGCTGCTGAAGGCGAAATATCATAGAATTTTGTAGTTATTGAACCCATGCTAACATAATCAGTATAATTTTTAAGCGGTTTGTTGCTGTCCTTTGTAAAGTAGTACCTGATAGTTATCTTAGAAAGGTCGATATTACTTGTACCTATATTCACAAGCTTGATGTTTGCATATATTTGATTGGAAATAGCCACTGTACCGTTGTTGTTGTATAATACTTTCAACTTACTAGGTGATGCGGCAAACGATACATTTACAAAAATATTGCCCATGAGCAATAACACAGTTAATAAAACTGCTGAAAGCTTTCTGAGTTTCATATTAAATTACCCCCTATAATCATAGAATATTATTTATATATTTTTCCGCATATTTATATATCTCTATATTTAAAACGATAAACCTCCCCACTTAAATAAATTTGTGCATAACAAGCACATAAAAAAATATGAGAATATATAAATAATAATTTAATCACATATAAAATAAACTAATAACAAAAAATCTATTATTTTTCTACGCTTGTTTCTCTTAACTCCGGTTAAATTATCGGTTATTTCTCTAACATATGTAAAATTAAATTGTCTTTAATGTAGAAATGATACCTTAATCATAGAAACAAAAATTTGCCAACCTATTCCAATTGATATAAACTAATACTGTAATTATAGATTTCTTACAAATTTTTGTCAATACATAATGGGCAATGTTTTTAATTTTTGCATTGACATCGAATATATATA
>Ga0255341_1002441_pt1 | contig 23133 bp, 22 predicted proteins | sample wastewater_treat_8_FD_192418 | JGI IMG/M metagenome (GOLD analysis project Ga0255341, IMG submission 192418) | Wastewater microbial communities from Lulu Island WWTP, Vancouver, Canada - plant12 | ecosystem: Engineered > WWTP > Wastewater > Unclassified | place: Canada: Vancouver, British...
ATATTAGCAAAACACCCTTGATATTTTCCTAATAATGGTTATTGCGTGAAGTTGTCAAGGTACATCTATTGTAAAAAAAGAGTTTATGCAGTGGAATCAAGTATGGGTTGTTGCATCATTGACACCGATCTTATCTAATTCCCTTCGAAGTGCTATGGTTGAAGGATCTTGACTCATGATTTTAAATGGATTTGTCTTGTCTGTTCTAAATCCCATCACATGATTTTTGTATGAAATCTGGGATAAAACGCCATGGTTTTGAATAGAATGTGCTGATTTAATTGGCGGCTTACACTCATCTGAATTTGGATGCAAGCAAGTTTCATATTTATATGAGTCAAACATTTTTGAAATATCTAGCAATAATTTTTGAGTGTGATCTGTATCGAAATTAGCATCATTTTTATCATTACAACATTTACCATAGGTTTGGCCGCTACCACATGGACACGCTTCGTTTTTGAATATTTTAAATCTTTTTAATATGAACATGCTACACCTCAATTAGAACATTTTTGGACATTTTAAGTGGGCAGGTAAAAAGATTATATCTGCTCTCCATCCTCAAAAATAAAAAATCCTTCGAATCGACATCCAAGGGCTTCAGCAATTTGCTGGAGTTCTTTTTCTGAGAAATTATCTCTGGTTAGCTTATTGGATAAGTTTTGATTAGTAGTACCGATTAATGTTGCTAATTCAGAGATTGTTGTCTTCTTCCTTTTTATTAGAATTCGTATTTTTTCGCCCATTGTTAAAGGCATAGTTAATCACCGTCCTTATCAATAATATACACGTTATAGTGTGTATTAGCAACGATAACGTATAAAAAAACATTCAATAATTTGAAAAGATATTGCTAATTCAAACATATGAGTGTATAATCAAACTATAAGGTGTGAAAAGAAAAATACAATTTAGAAAGAAGGATGTTTATGAAAAACGGAAAAATTATAGCAGTGGCGAACCAAAAAGGCGGTGTCGCCAAAACAACCAGTGTCCGAAACATTGCATATTCTCTTGGCGAGCTTGGTAAACGGGTATTGGCAGTAGACTTTGACCCGCAGGCCAATTTGACAGCTTCTTTTGTGGACGACAGCACTTCTATTCATACAACGATCGCAGAAGCTATGAACAAGGCTATGGATGAGGAAGAAATGCCAAATAAGGCAGAGTATATCCATTCCCATGGCAAAATAGACTTTATGCCGAGCAGCATTCATTTATCAGTTGTTGAAGCTAACCTGCGTATGGAAATGGGGAGTGAGAAATTACTTTCAAATATCCTGGAACCGTTGCGCGGCGATTATGATTTTATCTTCATTGATACAAATCCTTCGTTAGGTCCGCTAACCATTAATGCACTATCAGCTGCCGATAGCGTAATCATTCCGATTAATCCTGAATATTACGCAACAATGGGACTTACAGACTTAACGAAAACCATTTTAAAAATCAGAAAGCGAATAAACCCTGGAATTCAGTTTGAAGGAATCTTGATGACGATGTGCGATATGCAAACCAATCTTCACAAGGAAGTCTGTGCTGAAGTTACAGAAGCCTATGGTAATGGGATGAAAATTTTTAAAATGCAGATTCCACGATCTATCAGAGTGGGTGAAGCAAATCGTTACGGCATGAGTGTCATAGACTTTGATAGGAAGTCAAAGGCGGGACTTGCATATGGTGAAGTAGCAAAGGAGTTGATAGCAAATGGTAACAAGACCAACAGCTAAGAAGGTAAAATCTCTTGATGAATTATTGCAGGCTGCTGAACCAGCATCAATGCCATCTAAATCGGAAGAAAACGGAATTATGATGATACCTTTTGACAAAATCAGGCCATATCAAAATCACCCATTTCGCTTATATAGTGACGAGCGATTGGATGACTTGGTAGAGAGCATTAAATCAAATGGAATTTTGATGCCGATGATCGTAAGAAGAATTGAATCTGACGAAAACGGCTATGAATATGAAATGCTTGCCGGTCATAATCGAATGAATGGAGCAAAACTGGCAGGACTTACAGAAGGTCCTTGCATTGTAAAGGATAGCTTGTCTGATGAAGAAGCCCTCATGTATGTGGTAGAAACAAATGTAATTCAGCGATCATTTACAGATATGCTTCCATCGGAAAAAGCGACTGTACTTGCACTCAGGCACTCTAAAATGTTCTCTCAGGGAAAAAGAAATGACATCGTCAACGAGTTAATAAGGCTCGAAAATCCTGAATATAAAGGGATTGATGAAACTTCTGCCCCAGTGGGGCAGAAGTTAACAAGCAGGGAGAAAATCGCAAATGAATATGGACTTTCAAAGAATACAGTAGCCCGCTTACTGAGGATTGATAAACTGATTGTTAGCTTAAAGCGCCGGGTTGACTGCGATGAAATCTCCCTGCGATGTGCCGTTGATCTTTCATACCTTGCTGATACGGAGCAAGAAGAAGTAGAAAAGGTTCTTTCGGAAAATGAGTTCAAAGTGGACATGAAAAAAACTGAAATGCTTAGGAGCTATTCAGCAAACAGCAAGCTTAACGAGAAAACCACATATCAGATTCTATCAGGTGAAATAAACAGAAAACCAAAATCATCATCGGCTCCATCGATTAAAATCAAACATAAGGTTTACTCCAAATTTTTTTCGCCTGATACCAAGGCAAGTGAAATTGAAAAGGTGGTGGAAGAAGCGCTTGAACTATATTTCCAAACCCACCCTGACAGAAAGGAGGCTAACACTGCTTGAGAAAAGATGAAAGGTTAAAAACGATCTATGAAACAATCGCTCCCCATATTACCCGGAGCGAAAGTGCCTGGCGGGATTACCTTGTGTTTGCGTCTAAATTCTTCAAATACAGTTTTGATAATGCACTGCTTGTATATGCTCAAAACCCAAATGTTACAATGCTTGCACCTACAGCAGTTTGGAATAAGGTTGGAAGATACGTTAACAAAGGTGCGACAGGTATTGCAGTATGTGAATATGAAAACGCAAGACTTACTATCAAGCACTTGTTTGATGTTTCTCAGACCAATGGCAGAGATGTGATTGCAACAAACTGGCAGCTTGATGAAGATATGAGGAAGGGTATTGAGCTGCGTCTTTCATATGGGCATAACATAAAGGCAGCAGGTTTTGCAGACTGCCTTCGCCAAATCTCTAATGAAGCTGTAATGGAAAACCTGGACACTTATCTGCAAAACTTTCAGAATGACTTTGAAAATCACCTGTTTGAAGACCTTCCGCATGACGGGCTGGAAATGCAGCTTCAAGAACTTATCAGTGACAGTGTGTTGTACTTTGTAGGGAAAAGATGCGGATTAACCGATGAAGAAATGGAATTAGGATACGGAACAGCTACCGTTGCTCACTTTAATACTATTCCTTTAATTGCAAAGCTTGGCCATACTGTCACCGATATTTCCAAAGGTATCTTGATTGAAATTGAGAGGAATATAAAAATCATTGAGAAAGAAAGGAGAGCAGAAAATGAGCAAAATAGACGTGAGTTACACAGAGATAGACGGAGTGAATATTCCCAATATCCAAATCTCCAACAACAGCGAGGACGACAGGCCGCTGGGGAAATACGGCAGGATGGCAATGGAGTACCTCAAGGAACAAAATCCACAGCGATATATGATTTTGAAAATGGATGGCACTCTGATGGCGACCATGCACCGGGTACAAGAGGAAGCAGTGGAGAAAATAGAGCATATCATACAACAGATGTTGAAGTCCGATCCGATGCCGAACACCGAGGACATCATGGAGAGAACCAGACATATGAACAGCCTGAGATCAGCAGCGGAAGAAATCGTCCTGAACGAACTGATTTACAAAGCGAGATAAGCAGTGAACCTTATATTCCAAATGTGGAGCTATCCGAAAAGAATGAGTCATTAACGGATGGCTCTTTTTTTATGCCAGAAAATGACCCCATCGGAGATTATAATATCCCTGATGAACTCTATGAAATGAAGGGAACCGATGAACCAAAGTTAAATGAAAAACTGCTCAAAGTTTTGGTGGTAGAACAGGGCAAAGCGCCTTATGTTGCTGAAATCCGTAATGGATATAAGGAATTTCAAAAACAAGTCGGGGGCGCTTTTACTACTATTGAAATTGCAGAAGGTATTGATGCAGTATGTGCTGATGATGTGGACTTTGACAGCACTTCTATTAACCGTATTGTAAATGGACAGCCGATTTTAGGGACATTTTTAATTGCAAGAGTTAATTATAATACAGGTGAATATGTTTCTTTGACCGATGTGGATATCGAGAAGTATTTTAAGCAATTTACATCTCCATTGATTGATATTACTGATCTACTGCAAGAATTTGAGGATGCGGAAATAAGGCAGGAGGAAAAGTCAGGAGAGCCAAACTTTCAGGAGATGGGCTTTTATAGAATGATGCCGGTGGATCAAGTACCTCTACCTTCAACGAAAACAGCAATTCATGATAATCCCGCCTATTCTAATATTCAAGATAATTCAAAAGCTCATGAAGTTGGAATCATTGAAACAGAGCCAATGCAGAGCAAACAAATGAACTTGTTTGACACGATACCAAAAAGCCGTGAGGAGCAGCTCATTGAAATTGTGCTTTTTGAAGGCAGCATGGTGCAAGATGGTAAGAAGCGTATTTATGATTTTGCAAAAACTAATCCGACAGGTTCAGCATTTAGTGCGCTTTTGAAGGCCGAATATGGGGTTGGAGGTCATTCTGTAAATAAACAAGGGATCGGATTTGAAAACCACGACGGCACCGGTATTGAATTTGACTGGATCGATGAAAACGGAGAAAAGCATAAAACCAAAATAACATGGCTGAGAGCTGCCATAGTTATCCGGAAACTGATTGATGAAGGACGGTATTTGGATTTAAAGGAAGTAAATATAGAACAAGATGAAAAGTTTAACTCGCTTAAAAACGAGCTTGAAGAAGTAAAGACTGAGTTGCTTGAGTTTGAGAAGAAGTGGGAATCGGGAGCAATTTTTTCTCTTAAACAGTCGGAGTACTGGCAAGACCTTGAAGACTTGAAATATGAACTAGAAAAGGAACTTGCCGAAATAGAGCAATACCATACACCGGATAATAAAGATTCCGATGAAAAAGAAAGCAAACCGCAGGAGCAAACGGCTGAGAACATTTCCTTATCTGTTGAATCAAAGCCTGAACAGGCTCGTCATTCCAAGTTGAATTTCCGTTATTCCGAGGACTATAACTTATATCCAAACGGAGCGAAAACCAAATATAAGAATAATATTGAAGCAATCAAACTCTTAAAGCGGATTGAAAGTGAAAAGCGCCTCGCTAATCCCGAAGAACAGATTATACTTGCACGTTATGTGGGATGGGGAGGCCTCGCCAATGCCTTCTCCGATACTGCATCAGGATGGGAAAACGAGTATCAGGAATTAAAAGTTTTACTTGATGACAAAGAATATGAGGATGCCAGAAATTCCACTATCACTGCTTATTATACCGAGCCAGAACTGATAAGACGCATCTATAATGCTTTTGAACAGTTTGGTTTTAAAGGTGGTAGGGACAGAAAGATTCTTGACCCTGCGATGGGAACAGGAAACTTCTTCTCAGTTCTTCCAGAAGCAATTGCCGACACGCCTCTTTATGGTATTGAAATTGATAGCATCACAGGACGAATAGCAAAGCAACTATATCAAAAAGCTAACATTTATGTGCAGGGATATGAAACCACAAACTTTGAGGATAATTCATTTGATGTAATCCTTGGGAATATTCCATTTAATAATATAAAGCTGTACGACAAGAGGTATGCTGATGAGGATTTTCTAATTCACGATTATTTTATTGCCAAATCTCTGGACCTTGTAAAACAGGGTGGTATCATTGGTTTCATCACAAGTAAAGGAACAATGGATAAAAGAGATACTGCGGTAAGGGAATATATAGCACAAAGAGCTGACCTGATTGGTGCCATCCGGCTGCCGAACAATGCATTTAAAGCACTTGCGGGGACGGAAGTTACGGCCGATATTTTATTTTTTCAAAAGCTTGACCGTCCAAGAAAGGTTGATAAGTATTCTTTGCCTGACTGGGTTTTTACCAATACGAGAAAAACAGATTACATCAACCTAAATCAATATTTCCTTGAGTAGACAAAGTATTTGATATATGGAAGAAGACCAAAGAAAAACGCTCCACACAGATTATTTTCTGTGATTCCGGCACGCCTAAGCCCGGACAGTTTAATGTCTATGACGAGATCAAGCAATGCCTGATTGATAAGGGCATTCCAGAAGAACAAATAGCCTTCGTCCATGATGCCAAGACTGATGAACAGCGTGAAGCATTGTTTGAGAAAGTACGTATGGGAGAGGTGAGAGTTCTCCTTGGAAGCACATCAAAACTTGGAACAGGGACTAATGTTCAGGACAAGCTGATAGCTGTCCATCATCTGGACTGCCCTTGGCGCCCAAGCGATATTGAACAGCGTGATGGCCGGATACTGCGTCAGGGTAACGAGAATCCTGTGGTAAGTATCTTTCGATATGTCACTAAAGGCACTTTTGATGCTTATTTATGGCAAATCCAAGAGCAAAAACTGAAATATATCAGTCAGGTCATGACAGGCAAGAGTATTTCCCGTTCCTGTGAAGATATGGACGAAACAGTTCTCTCTGCTGCTGAGGTAAAGGCCATTGCGACATCCAACCCACTGCTGGTAGAAAAAATGGAAGTTGATAATGAAGTAGCAAGATTGAAACTGCTCAAAGCAAACTGGAACAATGAAAGGATTATTTTAGAAAGAAACATCGAAAGCCATTATCCAAACATGATTGCTCATTGTAAAGAAAAAATTGCAGCCCTGGAAAAAGATATTGAGCTGAAAAAGCAATCAATTGGTCAAGAGTTTTCAATGATTGTTGACGGTAAGACCTTCGATGAAAGGGTAAAAGCCGGGGAAAGGCTTATCATAATGAGCAAGCTCCATGATATTTCTGTAAGCGGAGAACCTTTGGAAGTCGGCACTTATCGTGGTTTCAAACTTTTATTTGTCCGATCTGCATTTGACCAGTTAGAAGTGCTAATCAAGGGTGCGTCAACCTATCGTGTTGAACTCGGTGATTCCGAACTTGGAAGTATTACAAGGATTGAAAATGTTGTAGAGAAAATCGACAGCATACTGGCACAGACTAAGCAAAAACTTGAGGATGCGACTATACAACTTGCCGAAGCCAAAAAAGAAGTAGTAAAACCATTTGAATTTGAAGAGCGCTTAGCAGAGTATTCAGCACGTCAGGCAGAGATTAATACAAAATTGGAGTTTAAAGAACTCAGGCAGCAGGAGGAGGTTATTATTGATGAAAACGGACAGGGAAGCGATTCACAGTATCCATCTGGTGACAGAGAGCTTGAACTTGCAATTGCAGAACGGGATATCTAAGGATGTAATTTTGAAGCCATTTTAACTATTTGATAATAAAGGATGTGAGCATAATGTCGATGGTTGCGGTAAAACAGCCCTATGTTTTGTTCGTGGTAAATGATGATACGCCACAGCACCCCCGTGCGGAACAAGATAATCTTGGAACAATGATCTGCTTCCATAGCAGGTATAATCTTGGTGACGAGCACAGTTTTCGTGAGCCGGAGGATTTTTTGATGAGTCTTTTGGAAGAAAAGCTGGGCGACTATGAAGAAGCTGAGGGAAAATTCGAGAAACTTACGGAGGAGATTGATATCTCTCTGTATCGAAATCGCTATGGTGCATACAGAAAAGCCATCCATTATAATATCTTGAACTTTCTTTCGAGCAGTTACGTTATCGAGCCTATTTATCTTTATGACCACAGTGGAATTACAATCAATACAACTGGTTTTTCCTGTCCTTGGGACAGTGGGCAGGTAGGCTGGATTTATGTTTCATACGATGACATACAAAAGGAATATGGTGTGGTCACTCCTGAAACCATTGAAAAAGCAAGACAAGTTTTGATAAGCGAAGTTAAGGAATACGATTATTATCTTACCGATCAGTGCTATGGATTTAAACTGTATGAAAGTAATGAGGAAATAGCAAGTTGCTGGGGCTTTATGGGTGAGATTTGTGATGTACAGAATGAAATAAAAGAGTATTTGCCGGATGATTGCAAGGATATTGTAGAGTCCCTTGAGTATCGGTATGACGATGCAGATATTGTAGATATTTTGGAGGAAATAAGGGAACCGGATGAAGAAATGGAGGTATAGCCTATGCAGACACAAACCCATAAGGCATATCGCCACTTTACGGAAGAAGAAATACAAAGAGCAAACTGCGTAAGCCTAATTGATCTTGCACGTCAGTATGGTTTTGAACTTGAGAAGGGAGGGAGAAAAGCACTTCATGCAAAAAAATCAGGTGGGTTGTACATCTTTAAAGACAATAACCGTTTTTATCACTGGACTGCCGATGAAAAAGGCGGTCCTATTGATTTTGTGATGAAATACGGTAATGTAGCCTATCCCGAAGCCGTCGCACAACTACTTGGCGAACGTTATGAGCCGTATATTAAAACTGTAGTACCTTATGAAAAAGAAGAAAAAGGCCCGTTGATTATTCCTGATAAGGCAGAGAATTTTAAAAGAACCTATTGGTATTTGATTTCCATCCGAGGTATTGAACCGGAAATCGTATCCGTACTGATGAATGAAAGGAAAGTTTATCAGGAATCCAAATATGGAAACTGTGTATTTGTCGGATACGATGAGAGCGGCACTCCTAAGTACTGTTCCATGCGTGGAACCTATGTTGATAAGGCTTTCAAAATGGATGCCGTTAATTCCGATAAGAGCTATCCCTTTGTTATTGGAGGGAAGAGTGATATGGTGTTTGTTTGCGAAAGTCCCATTGATGCCATGAGCCATGCTACCTTCGCAAAACTCTATGGACATGATTGGAGGCAGGATCACCGCATCTCTCTCGGATGTACCTGGGATGGCGCTCTTGAACGATATTTGCAGTGGCATCCTGAAATTAAGAAAATAGTATTCGCTTTGGACAATGACTACCTTGCTAAAGATAAAGACGGATGCTATAGAAACTGGGGCCAGATGGCTGCAATGAAATGGTGCGATAAATACAGCGAAAAAGGTTACGAAGTTGCAATTCACCGTCCGCATCTTAAAGATTTCAACCAGGATCTGATTGAAACTCGAAAAGGAAGAACTGTGGATGAGCTTGACACCATGCGTGAAGATGAACTGAAAGCCGAATTTGAAAAGGATGCCGTTGATGAATCCAATAAGGAAATTGAGATGGAGGAGATTGAACCATGAACTTTCTTTTCATTAGTATGAAACCTTCCCTTTTGGGAAGCCCCGAACCTAAAAGGGCTGAGGTCACAAGACCTATGCCCTTTTGAGGTAAGGCAGGAATAGTGGGGTTCTCACCCACAGAGATAAAGCTTGCCGACAGTGTCGGCAACGGGTTATTTAATGATTCTATATCACCTAAAAGGGTGATGCTATGAGAGAATGCCATTAGTAATCAAGGTTGAATAGAAGCTGTTATAGAGTTTGTAGGAATACCAAAGAAGAAACTAGTGATCTATTACAAAGAAAAAAACATAAAGTTTTCAAGAGATTTTTGAATGGTAATTGTAGTCAAATATGATAAAATAGATAAAGGAAATAAATTAATTTTATAACTGAAGCTATTGTTTATAATGTGCAATTACTTAGGGTGTCTTAAAGGAGGTTAGCTATGACAGTTATTGAATTAGGAACTAAATTAAAAGAAATGTACGAAGGTAGTAATGGTGATAAAACAGCAATGATTCATTTATTTGCAATTAAATATGCAGATGAAATTAGGAGCAATGGTTATACTCCTAAAGAAATTTTGCAGGCCGCTCAAATGCCAGAATCCTATTTTGCAGAAATAAACAAAGGTATTAAGTTGGCTAAGTATGTAGATATAAAAGATAGATATAGATAATTAACCTTTTCTATTATCTATATAATGAAAATTGATGTGACTTCATACAAGGCTAATACCTAGAAGTAAAAAGTGTCAAAGAAGATAAACATGGAAAAAGCTGTAGTGGAGTCGTATATATTAATAACTCAACTTTCCCAGCCTAAAAGCTGGACTGAACATTGATAAATTAATACCTTCAAGCGCTTAACTTTAGTTTTTGCTTCCAAACTGTAGGGAGAGCAAGTATGAACGAATCCATAATTTGATGAGCGATTTCTTCACTGATAATGGGATTCTCATTGAGAATTTTTCTTAGAAGCTCTATTATACGCATTAATGATGTCGAAAACTTGATATCTTCAACTTCATCGCAGATATAGAAAAATAGGTCTCCAATAGTCCTTGGATCTATGGAATTCCTAGATTCTAGAGCAAGCATTGCATATCTCATAAAAACGATAGTGGTATGTGCAAGCATCATGTCATAGCTACGACCCTGGAACTCTTTTGCTAAAGCCAAGTAAGATTTCACTACCTTGAAGAAAACCTCAATATCCCAGCGTTTGCCGTAAATCCTAATGATCTCCTCATTACTAATAGATGTGTTGGTAGACAATACCGCAAGCCAGTTCTTTGAGTGACGATCCTTTACAAAGACTATTTTTACTTCGACAAGCTCCTGGCTTTTCTTTGATTCCCTTATGCTTGCAATTACAGAACCAATGATATCTCCTTTGTCAGCAGGTGTAATCCTCTTGTAGATCTCTTTGATATTCATCCATTCACCTTGGTATAGGTAGTGAATCTTTGAGCTGAGTTTTAACATACAAACTACATCAAGATTACGTTTTACAACTTCAGCAATCATTTTGGGGAAGGCAAACCAACTGTCAAAAAGTAGATACTTTGCTGGTAGACCTTTAACGGAATCCAATAGTTTGAGCAGTGTTTCGGTAGATTTTACAGTTGCTTCGTTCCTTCTTTTATAACCGGAAGATCTCTTATCTATGCTGTTATCAGCAGGACATAATATTTTCTTCTCATGCCTTGAACTCATAAGTGAGAAGGCAACAGGGAGAAAGGTATTTCCGTCAGACCATCCAATAGTGAGCATTTTAAAGCCTTTAACGAATTTACGAGTTGTATGATCAAAGACTCGTGATAAAAGCTCAACTTTATTGCTCCGACTACGGTCATACAAGGAATCATCCACTATTAGGACACTTACTCTATCTTCAGAAGTTAGTTGGTTAATACCTTCGATTATAAGCGTAACTAGTAACAACAGTAACCTTGCCCAATTGAAGGTGCTAGAGTTTAGAAACCTATATGCTGTGTTCTTCTTAAAGGAGAGATTCTCAGGATTCATTTTTAAGGTACGGAATAAGTTTTTACCTGAGAAAACAAGTCCAAAAATCTCTTTAAGTAGCACAACGCATTGTATACCGCCTTCTTTATAGAAATTTGACTTCTTCATAAGCCTGCTAATTGAATACTTAGCAAAAAAGTTATCAATTTTGGAAGAAATAGCATGTTCAGCGTTTGAATTATCTGTTATAATAGAATTCATAAAAATCCCTCTTTTCATTGGTATTAGTGGTTTTGGGATAATTCTATTATACCAAAGAAAGTGGGGTTTTTATATACTTTATTACATATTTGTATTAATTTATCAATGTTCAGGCCCATTTTTCAAGTGGGAAAGTTGAGTTAATAATTAATAATTATTTATTATACAAAGGGGACTGACTCCGACTGTTCTTGCAGGTCGCTGGTGCTTTGTTGCTTGACAAGAAAACTAAGGCGTCTTATGAGCTTGGTTTATCGCAATGAGTGAAACAAAGTAATAAACTAATAATTATCTATATTTGATTATGCTATTGAACTGCAGATAAGGCTAATAATATGATGAATCATATTGATATTTTTTTGAGAGGGTGTTTTATATGACAGATTTGGAAAGAAGATTTGAATCGGCAATGAGAGACATTTACTTCCGTGCTAAGCGAGAGTGCAGGTATAACGCGGAAAGATTTTATCAAATGATTGATCAAAGAGGTGCAATTGAAACAGCAAAAAGCTTAATATCTAAACCAGAAGGTTCTGATGGCTTTACTAATTTATACATGATGGGGAGACTTGACTTAACAGTTGAAGCACTGGTTTTAAAGGACGAATATATGGAGTTGTTTTCTGAAGATGAACACCAATTATGCAGAGAAAAATTGTTGAAAGCTAATTATCAAGTATAGATAATTTGTTGATAAGGTATTAATACTTCCAATTAGTGGGTCATTTTGAACTTCAGCTAAGGTTAATAACATGAAGTTTAGAAAACTTGATTTTTTTGCAATTATTTGAAGTCGATTTAAATGTTATAATATATAATCATAAATATACCCTGTGGTAGAGGCTATTTTGATACATGTGGTTTGTTAATAAATCTTTGAGGTTAACATATTTGGAATTTGAGAGGTGGTATGAAGTTGCAGAATAAAATTCAACAAACATATAAATTAGTACATATCAAATATTTAGTCATGTTCAAAGACAACGATACAGCTTATAAACCATATGCCCCCATTCTCAAAATAAAACCAAAAGACTTAACTGCACTGCATGAACAGGGAGGTCATCTTTTTGACCCTGATATGAAAAATATTCTTCCTGCAATTAAATATATTCTGCACCTGCCACGCATTGGTTTTGATGCTATAGATATCAATGCAGAGATGGCATTGTCCAGCCATGATTGTCCTCATGATATCTTACTGTTTCCAGCTTCTGCAGCACAGCTTATTTGCAAAATCCCACAGTTTTGTAACACATTGCTTATCTATGAAGATTGTTGTGAAGCTGAGGCAAAGTACTTTCAAGATAAGGACTTTATCGATGTGGTGCCAATATCTAGTTTATCATCTAGCCTTCTCTACAAACACTGGAATAAAATTGCGGGACTAATGCAACCATTAAATAAAGAAAATTGCTTACCCGCGAAGATGGAGCTTCTTGATGGCGAAAAGCTCTTTATAATCCCTCAACTGTTTCTTCTAAATCATATTCAGCAATCAGATGTGATTTTTCGATTTAATTCTTACGGATTAGAATTATTCACTGATATCTATCAAATGGGTTTGAATGTTCATAGCCATATTCTGCTACTAAATGAGATGGAAAATAACCCTACAGTTGACATCAAAAAAGCTGAACAAAAGTTCTGGAAAACAACAAGGATTCCTGTAGTTGTTACTATGATGGGACGACCGGTTTATCAAAAGAATTTAACAAAGACAGAACCGAAGATCACAGATATAGAACGCGATGTATGCAGAATCATGGCTACTCATCGTGCCTGTGCAAGGGATGGTGTTGTAATTGAGCTTAATGATACCCCGAAGGAGCTATTCATGTTACTTGAGCAATTAGAAGAGCACTGCAAATCTCGAAGTATAAGCAATTCGTATGTTTGGTCTACACTAAAAAAGATCGGAAAGATATTTACTGAGCATGTAGAAATCGAAAAAGGATCAAGTATGGTTCGAGCATCACATATCACAGCATTCACAGATTTTCCTATAGGGTTAGCTATAATGCCTAGTGGAAGTTCTCCTCTGTGCTGTTATTCATCCATATCTTATCGGCCTATTACTCCATTAACTAGAGCGCTCCAATTAGAATGTCCTAAATCATATCAGCATTATATTGGCAAGGAGTGTAAAATCGTAATTGCTGAGTGCCTTGATAGAAATGACTACATAAGAGGGCTTAGTGAAGGAGCATGGCGCGGATTTGCAGATCGCAGTAAGGAACAAGTAGGTCTTACCGTAATATTTGAAGAAATTGACTCAGTAGAAAAGCTTAAAAATCTGTTAACAAGTCATAATGATACAGATATCCTAGTAATTTCAGCTCACGGGGCGTACGAAAAAAAATCGAATGTAGCAGGATTATGTATTGGTAATGATATTTGGCTTGGAGACGATAATGATATGAGGATGCCACCTTTAGTTATGTTGAGTGCATGTCATGTCAGCCCACGTGGTGCAGGTTCTGTTAATGTTACTGACCTACTACTCCGCGCTGGGGCAAAAGCAGTATTGGGCACATTTATACCTGTCGATGTGAGGCGAAATTCATTGCTATATATAAGATTTTTCGTCTATATTCAGGAAGCAATGAATGGAAGCAAATCTTACCAGACCATACTCGACGCTTGGTCTGGTGTTGTTGCGACGAATGCGGTCAATGAAATCGTGTATGAAAATACAAGATTACATCAATGGTTTATGTCACCGAACAAAAGTGGAACCAAGAGAGTGGCTGACTTTATGAAGAATCGAAGTAAAGGACGTTTACATGGAGCAAATATATACAATGAAACAGTGGAAATACTTCGTGAAATGGCAATTGAGGACGGTTTAGGAGCATATTTTGATGCTGTCATAAAATCACAAGGTTTCTTTCCTGAGTCACTTTTCTACCAAATGATTGGATTTCCGGAAAATATTTTTTTGTATCACCCAGCATATGACAAGCTATCATAAAAATAGATCCATAAAATGAATATCCGTTATGTAGCACTATATTTTTTTCACATTATGCTTTTATGTACTTTATTTTAAGCAACGCTCAACTTCCCATTATCTGTATAACAAGAAGCTGCCAGTTGGCTTCTTTTGTTTTGCCTGAAATTGAATATTGAAAGGAGGAATTTTGTGAAAGAGAAAGTCGATAATAACCCAAAGACTCAAAAAAGGTCAGTAGTTTTTCCGATTGAAACTTTGGAACAGATTGATAAACTGGCAATAAAAAAGAATGTTTATGCATCTGAAATAATCAGAGAGTTCGTTGATAAAGGCTTAGCGGTAAATGGATACGAAGAAAATATAGATATGATAACTGACATCATTCATCAAGAAATTGAAGCTTCAATAAAATCATTAGCAAACCGGTTAGCAGGTATGATTAACAGACTTACAATTATCTCGGCAGCAGCCTATTATGCCAATATTACTATAATATCGGATTTGATTGATAAGGACAGGTATTCATCATTTGAGAAAATAGAAAAGGCTGCAAGAAAGAGGGCATTATCCTATGCAAATATGAAAAGCGGAGATGCTATTGCGAAATTTATGGATGATGAAGAAGTTAAAAAAGCTGTTTCAGAAATAAAAGGGGGAGATGCTTCTTATGTCGATTTTGATGTATAAGCAGAGGTTCAAGCCTCCTAATTTCAATAAAACTCCAAAATGTAATTATGCTCATATAAGGTATATTGCAACCAGACCCGGTGCATCAAAAAATGAAGGAATGAGCCATGGACTATTTGGTAAACTTCAACCAGGAAATTTAACTGAATTTAAAACTTGGCAGGAGGTTGCTAAAGAGGTACGGGAATTGTCTTATCAGAAAGTAAACATTTTTAGAAGTGTTATCTCATTTTCTCCTGAAACTGTCGCAGAACTTGGACTAAAAGATCATAATGCATGGAAAAATTACATTGAAAAACATATTCACATTTTAGCAAGTAAGAATGGAATAAGCCGGAGAAATCTTTCTTGGGTATGTGCTCACCATAATGAACCCAGCCACCCTCATATTCATATTGTATTCTGGGATAAAAATCAAAAGACAATGAAGAATTATGTTAGTCCCAAAGTCGGTGACAGTATAAGAATTCAGCTGATAAAAGAGACCTTTGCTGAAAAAATAGCAGATTATTGCAGGGCTAAGGAAAAACATAAATCTGAGTTGAAGGAAGTTACGGATGATTTGGTAAAAGATTTTGATGATTACATGAAGACTATTTATCCAAAACAATATAAAAAATTAAAGGAAGCAGCTGGTAAGATTGATGATGAAGAGTTAAAAGATATTCCAATTGACAGTATTCTGAAAGGGATTAATTTATCGCCTATATCAATTCGGCTATTTCAATTAAAAGATATATTACCGAAAAAGGGGAGGCTTTATTATCAACTACTGCCAGAAGAGGCAAAAGAACAAGTGGATAGTCTTGTTGAAGATTTAAAGCAAGGAATTCCACATATAAAACAGCTGATTGATGAGTATGCAGATACAAAGTCAAAAATGGCTATGCTCTATGACACAGACCCGGTGAGTGTGGAAAGGCATAGAGATAAAGCAATAAATGAGATGGACAAGCTGATTGCAAACCGTTTAATTGCTATAATTAAAACACTGGCAAATAAGGAATTTGATCTTTCAAAACTGGAATATTCCAAGGAGTATAAATCTTACAAGACACAGCAAATGATTTGTGAGATTTTAATGATGATAGAGCAGAATGTTGATGATTTAAACATGGATTATACTGATAGACAAAAAGCTGAAAGTACAGAGTTATCAAAAAGAGCAAAGAAAGAATTATATTTAAGAAACAGAGACAAAGGTATGGGGAAATAATTTGCCATACTTTTTATATTTCAGAAAGGAAAAGAGAAAAATGTCAAATACAACAGTATATCAGTATCCTGAGGGACATCCTTGCCGTGGGTGTCCTTTTATTTTGGAATTGACAAAGCCAAGTTGTATGTTTCCACAAACAGGCGATAAATGCTTTATGCAAAAAGAATTGGATAGAAAGAAAAACAAGATGAGAGCGATGAACCTAAAGAATGCTATTTTGAACAGGAGGTAATTCAATGCGTACTAAAATGGACTTTTATAAAAGTTTTTTTGAACAACTTGCAAGGAGGGGTTTTGAGGTCAAAAGGTCGACTTCTTCAGATTATCTTGCAGATGTTTACTATAAAAATCAACTCATAGCGTTCTATACAAAAGCAGATACCATTGAGAGAAATCCGTTTGTGTCTGTAAAAGATAAAGTGTTGAACCTTATTGATGAGACAGCAAGAAAAACAGCTGTAGAGATTGGTATATGCACAGAGTGTCCTTATACTGATAACGAGGAAATACTTAAAAATGGGGCTGTGAAACTGACTCAATATAATAATGTCATACTAGCATGCAAGCAACACCATTTATTTGGATATGTATTTTCAACTTTTCGGATAGCACAGGAAACTGAACAGCCTCTTCAAAGACAATTTTTCTATAATAAAGAATCAGCTACCCAGGATTTTGCCATAAGATCAGGTTTAGTAGATGAGAAGGCTTTGTTTTCAGAGACTGAGCTTATGGTTTTACACTCAAACCTAGTGAAACTTACTTTGCTGGATAATAACATTTCTAATGACGATATGCTTTCAGTCGGCCGGATGATTGAAAAGATTGAAGAAATTGTTCCGGAACTTCAAGGCAGGGATTATGACTTTGATTTTGAGGAAGAGTTTATGCAAGATATAGATGCAGAGATTGGAGGCTGAGTTATGAGTAATAAAAGTAATCAAGTTATTGCTATAGCAAGGTTTTTAGCATATAAAAGCAATCTGAATAAGCAGCTTGAGAATATGACCGAGGAACAATATTATAAGAATCCTGTTGGATTAGATGTTGGTACATACATTCAAGATATGATGAAATATTGTTCGGTGCAGACTGTAGATATTGTTTTAAAAAACCAGTATAAAATGATTGAAAGGCTGGGTGTAGAATACCTCAGCCTTATAGCAAATATGGAGTTTGTGGATGGGAGTGAAATAAATGCAAGATAGCAGACCAAACGCAAATATTTGGGGTAACATAATTACCTGTGCAGAAATTGCTATTGGTATCTATGAAATTGTTGGTGCCAATCATAAAGGAATAATGATGCCAAAGAAAAAGGCAGAAGAAGTGTTGCCTCAAAATGTAATTGATATGGCAGAAAAAGATGGTGAAAATCTATGCTTTGTAGATGACTTATCCTCTTCAATAGTTGCAGATGAACTGATAGAACAGGGAATTGTTACTAATCCAGAATTTATTGCCAAGCAGGATGCACTAAAGCAATTGGATGATGCAGATATTGATACAGGATTTGAAACTTTTAATGAAATTGATTTTGAACTTGAGATTGATAAAAGTGGGGAGTTTGAAAGATGAAGACCAAGGCAAAATTATTAATCTGCTCATTGATTTTTATTATTGGTGGATTGGTTAATATACTTTTTACTACTTCTGTGCATTCGATACTATCAAGGCAAAGTAAAGTTCTACAGTTGTTTTCTGTTATGGAGTGCTTAAAGAGTATGGCAAATAGTAAGCAACATCTAATGCTATTCCTTTGCTTTCAAGGGCTTGTGGCTGTGATGGCTGTAATGTTCTTTTTCACAAATTTAAGGCCTTATCAGTCCAATTTAGTAGAGATTACTCCAGATATAAAGACACCGGTGCCAGTAGGTCAATATCAACATGGATCGGCAAGATGGCTTAAGGATGAAGAGAAAGATAAAGTTTTTGACAGTTTTGTTTTGGATAAAAACGCTATGTAGTAGGAGTTCCTATGGACGAAGATGGGTATTGTGATAAAATAGAGTTACTTACATGAAAATATTATGAAATAAGCTCGCTAAAAATAGCTAGGATTTCCTAGTTATTTTTATATTTAAATAATTATTTACATTTAACACTATTTTTAATAAAATATATGTTAAAGTTCAGCGTACGTAAGGGGGGATGGCTTAATATGTATAAGATAACTATTTCAGATGGAACTATTTTAAAAGAAAGCATAGAGCATGTATCTTTTAGCACAGAAACGACTAACGATTATAATAGTAGACACACAAATCCAAGAAATTCGATGATAATCACAGGAAAAATAGACACTGACGAAAAAACGGCAGGACTTTATAAATGGGCATTACTTCCAGAAAGTAATCCAGAGTGTTATAAGGAAATTACGGTCGAGCAATACCAAAAAGAATTGTTAGTTCGGAAAGTTAGTTTTAATAAAGCATTCGTAGTAGATTATTCAGAGAATTATTCAAATTCTACAGGAGTTGGAACATTTACACTTTATATAAGACAATTTTTTGCTAAAGATATTGAAGTGACAAGTAAAGAGACAAATAAAGAGACAAATAAAGAGACAAATAATACTGTAATTAATAAAGTTGAAGAACCAGTTAAAATAATTCAGAATAAAATAGCCATGATGGAAAATATTCCAAAAGTAGAAAGTGCTAAAAAAACTACTATGAGTTTTACAGAAAGACTTGCAAAACAAAGTGAACAAGATTTAAGTGGTCTTTCTGATGATAAACTAAAAGAAATATTTGCAAAAGAAATAGAACAGTCTAAAGAGGCTTATACAAGAGCAACAGATATTATAAAAACAAAAAAATTAAAAGGTTGTGTTGCTTCTAATGGTAAAATCACATTAAGCGGTTTTGATGGAAAAACAACTAAAGCCCCTAAAGACTTTACAAGAGTTTCATTGGATACTATGTTTGATTATTGTAAGGAGATTGGACATGAGTTACCTGCTAAAATGCCAGACTTTTATGACAATGGAATAAAGGGAAGTTTTTTTGCTTGTCATGCGGAAAAGCAATTATCACTTTTGACAGATAAACCCATAGGTATTTCTAAACCTATGTGTCCTAATTGCGTGGAGTATTTTAGCAAACACGCTATACATACAAAACAAGTAAAAATAACAACAGACCCTAAAAAGACAAGGATATTCTTTCCTAATGGTGTAATAAGGGAAATATGAAAGGAGATATTTTATGAAAGATGAACTAAAAGATTTATTAAATAAAGCAAAAAATGAAGTTAATAATCACCCAAAAGGTCAACTTATACTGCCTTTAAGAAAAAAAATATATAGTCTTATGGGTGAACACAGTGAGGACAGTGAAGGACGAGTTTTAAGAACTGACGGTTATCTTCGTAGACTTCAACTTTCTGTTTTATGTGTTAATTATGTTTTACCTATATGGAATAATGTAATGCTTGATGATAATACCCCTAACACCCTTTTAAAGAGCATAAATGATTACTTGTCAGGTGACAAAGATTGGGATTCTTTATGGGAGTTGCAGAATGATTTTTGGGCAGTATTAGATAGTTATATGTGTAATGATAATGATTACGGTACATCAATATATGTAGGACATTGCTCAATTAATGCTGTAATGGTAGCACTGAATGATGAAGATTTAGGTGAAGATGATGAAAACTTACTTGACGAAGATTTAGACCCATACACTTGGGATACTGCTTTTTATTCTTCTCTCGCATATTCAGAAAGCGAACAATACGATGAAAAAACTAAGATTCTAAAAAAACGAGAATTTTGGTTATGGTATTTAGATAAAGCTATACCAAAAGCAATGCAAATTTAATTTAGTTAATAAAAAAGGCTTTTATCTTTAAAAAAAGATAAGAGCTTTTTGGAATGTTTAGCATAGTAAGCGGTACGATTTTTCCACCTTTTTTTACTTCTTTCAGTTTCTGATTTGCCCTCTTTAGATCCTGATAAATTACACCTTATACCCCCCTTCAACAACATGTTTGAATGATTCTTCTTTACAATTTAGAATACAATTAGGAATGGTTTTATCACTAAATACTATAATCGCTGATGCAATTCTGGAATTGCAATTGGAGAAAAAAAGAAATAAACCTTAATCATCCAAAGTGTATTTACTGATAATTTGTTTTTGGAATAGAAAAAGGTTTGAGTGGCCTACGAAAGGAGCTGATGCCTTATGTCCACCATTACCTCACAAGGTGGTGTTGTCATTGGTCTAAAGAAAGAAGGAAACAAGGAACGCATCTATTATGTTGGTGAAGACAGCCATCTACTATGCATTGGAGCAACCCGTTCCGGTAAAACCCGATGCCTAGTTATTCAATCCATCTGTGCATTAGGACTTGCAGGAGAATCCATTGTAATCAGTGATCCTAAAGCAGAACTTTTTCACTACACATCTACATTTCTTGAAAAGCTCGGCTATGAAGTACTGACCTTAGACTTTAAAAATCCTTCCAAAAGCCAGAGGTACAATCCACTACAACCCATCATAAACGCAGTAAATGAGGGGGATACTGATAAAGCAGAAATGCTGGCATGGGACCTTACAAATAGCCTTGTTGGTAAACCGGAAGGGGAAAAAATCTGGACAAATGGGGAATGCTCAATAATTGCTGCATCAATTCTTTGTGTTGTCTGTGATAACAAGCACCGTCCAGAATACCAAAACCTAACCAATGTTTATTGGTTTATTGCTGAAATGGTAAAAACCATTGGTAATAAAATGCCACTCCTTGAATATGTTAAAAAGCTTCCATCTTCGCACCCTGCAAAAGCACTGCTCTCAATTTCAGACGTTGCTCCAAGCAGGACAAGGGGAAGCTTTTATACTTCAGCATTAACGACACTTCGTTTGTTTACCAGTAAATCCATTTATGCCATTACCCATAAAAGTGACTTTCAATTACAGGATATTGGCCAAAAGAGACAAGCACTTTTTATAATCCTGCCTGACGAAAAGACTACATTTTATCCGGTTGCATCACTTGTTGTTTCACAGCAGTATGAACTGTTGGCAAATTTAGCGGATAGCAGGGGTGGGCGGTTATTACAGAGAGTAAACTTTATGCTTGAAGAGTTTGGAAACTTTACAACGATTACTGATTTTACAAATAAGTTGACTGTTGGTGGAGGAAGGGGAATAAGGTTTAATCTCTTCATTCAGTCGTTTTCACAATTAAAAGAGAAGTATGATGAAAATACTTCAGACACCATTAAAGCCAATTGTCAGACCTGGGTCTATTTACAGGCGGATGATATGGATACATTAAGAGAGTTATCAGAAAAGCTTGGTACATACACTGTTTCGAGCTATCAGCTTTCAGCAAATCATGCAAAATTTACTACACCGTCTAGTTCTCACAGTATTAGTTTGATTGAACGTAAACTCTTAAATGTTGATGAGATAAGGCGTATAAGAAGACCATATCAAATTGTAACCTCAAGAACACATCCTGCAATTATGTATTCTCCTGATTTATCAGAATGGCACTTTAATAAAATGCTTGGACTTGGAGATAAGGAACATAATCGCAGGTTAAGAGAGGAGAGGGAGAAAAGTCGTCCGGTAATAACGGATATGCATGAAGAAATAGCATTATGGAAGTATATGACAGTTGTATCCGGTGTAAATCTGGCAGAAACCTTATTTAATGTGACCTTTGGATTTGGGGTATCTTTGATAGTTTTGAAGTTTCTAAAAAAGGGCTTTGAAATCTATGTAATGTGGACTGATGGGGATGCAGACGAAGAACCTTTATATCTTCTGACCAATTTTTTAAGAGCTTTGGCAGTAGCTATATGTTTTCCAACACTTTATGGTTGGCTTGGTGGTATTGTTGAAGATATGACAAATCAAATTCTCGCAGCAATTGGAGTAGCTACAGATTTTGACTGGCAAGCCTGGGTGACTGGCATCTCATCTTTAGGATTGGTAACAGCAATATTTGGTTTAATATTTTTAATATGCTACTTTATGCTATACTTCCAATTTCTAATGAGAGGCCTGGAAATTTTAATACTTAGAATTGGAATCCCTATGGCTTGTGTGGGCCTTTTAGATAACGACAAGGGAGTCTTTAAGTCGTATATCAATAAGTTTTTTCAATCAACTTTAGCCATTGTCCTCCAGATATCTCTAGCAAAATTAGGTGTTGGACTCATGATAAATATGCATATTTTTTGGGGAGTAGCCTGTATGGTACTAGCAATCAAAACACCAAAATTCTTACAGGAATTTCTGATAACAACTGGTGGAGGAGGTACAGGAGTCATAAATAATATTTATCATAGTGTAAGGCTCGTAGGTATGGCTAAGAATCTTGCAAAGTAAAAGATGGGTTTTAGATGAAATGAATTTTATTGAAAAGGTGGTGCTTAGGCAGTGGTGACTATTGACGATATTTCCGTTGCCATAATCAGTCTTGTTAGAATTGGAGCCGTTGCAAGATTTATTTATTGCATGGTTCGATTATCTGCTGCCGAAGAAGATTCAGCTCAATATAGAAAAAGAGCTAAGAATATAGTGATTTTCTACATAATTGCCGAAAGTATCTGGCAGATCAAGGATTTAATTCTGTATTACTACAAGAGTTAGTGATGTAAAGGAGGACATAGGTATCCTGTCTAGAGGCATATTGGTAATTTTGGGTTTGTATCCGCCCTGTAAGTATTTGATAAACCGCTTGATGTTCTGCACTGTCACTTTTAATCCACATACTACTTTGCT
>Ga0255341_1002455_pt1 | contig 23035 bp, 16 predicted proteins | sample wastewater_treat_8_FD_192418 | JGI IMG/M metagenome (GOLD analysis project Ga0255341, IMG submission 192418) | Wastewater microbial communities from Lulu Island WWTP, Vancouver, Canada - plant12 | ecosystem: Engineered > WWTP > Wastewater > Unclassified | place: Canada: Vancouver, British...
AGAGGGAGCCGGACATGAAGATGGCGGCAGCGCTAATGCACGACATCAACTACCACAGGGAGAAGGCCAGGATAATGGCCCCCATCAACGACTTCCTCGACCTGCTGGACGGCCGCACCTCGGAGGCCGTGCAGAAGTATGCGCAAGCCGGCGACCGCTACCTGACCATGCTCATATCGATCGCCGTTCTTGTCGTCATCCTTTCGCTCATGTCGATGACGCTGTTCCTTCGCAAGGTTGCCAGGCCGCTGAAGGCCATCACTGGCCTGCTGAGGAAGAGCGAGGGCGATTTGACCATCAGAGTCGACATCCGAACCACCGATGAGATGGGTGAGATGGCGGGCTTCTTCAACAGATTCATCGAGAAGACGCGGGAGCTCGTCCAAAGAGTCGCCGGGACTGCGGACATGCTCGGCGGCGCGGCAGAGGACATCTCCTCCCTCGCCGCCGAGTCCAACGCCGGGGTCGAGGAGTCCCGAGCCGGGGTCGACGACGTATCCTCCCAGATGGAGAGCCTGGCCGCCGCGACGCAGGAGATAACGGCGTCGGTTGAAGAGGTCGCCAGCGGTGCCCAGTCCACCGCCCAGAGGAGCACCGACATGGCCGCCGAGGTCGAGCACGCAAGGGCGGCGGGCGACGAGGGTGTGAAGGCCGTCGGGAAGGCTGTGGCCAGCATAAAGAAGGTCGCCTCGGACGCCGAGGAGTCGGCCAAGGAAGTAAAGAGCCTGGGAGACAGGGCCCGCGAGATCCAGAGCTTCGTCGCGCAGATAGGCGGGATAGCCGACCAGACCAACCTGCTGGCTCTGAACGCGGCCATTGAGGCCGCCCGGGCCGGAGAGGCCGGGCGCGGCTTCGCAGTCGTCGCCGAGGAGGTCAGGAAGCTCGCCGAGGAGAGCAACGAGGCGGCGAAGAAGATCGCCGACCTCGCCTCAATCATAACGAAAGACTTGGACAGGGTGGTCGCATCGTCGGAAGCCAACGCGAAGGACTCTATAGAGTCCAGCGGTCTCGCCGAGGAGACGCGGGAGACGATAGACCGGATGATGGAGGCGCTATCGAAGATCGCGTCCGCGACGCAGGACATGGCTGCGGTGTCGGAGGAGCAGGCGGCGTCGAGCGAGGAGATAGCGAGCGCGGTCCAGAACATAGCGTCCAGGGTGAACGCGTCGGCTACGTCGGCCGAACATGTGAAGGGACAGATGGCCGAGGTGGGGACATCGGCAGAGCGTGTGGCTCAGGGATCGGAGGAGCTGTCCGGCCTCGCCGCGGACCTGCGCAGGTTGGTGGCCGCGTTCAAGTACGACGAAGTCGAGTCGCCAGGGCAGACGGGCCTTGTGCCACTGAACGACGGCAGATCCAAGTCCGGAGGCAAGCCTAAAAAGGCCGTCCCGGTCAAGGCCGGCAGATAGGCCGCTCCAATCGAAGGGAGGAGGGATCCTGCTCCGTGCCGGTACCCTCCTAGGGTCCCTCCCCTTGTCGCTGCGCTCCTCGGGATAGCGACCGACGAGGCTCGCTGCGCTTCGCCTGTCGTCTGCTTACGTCGCTGCGCTCCTCGGGACGACAATGGGCATTCGGGATAAACGGGCGACCAAAGGGCGCTTTCTGTCATACCGACGACCGGAGGGAGGAGGGATCCTACTCCGTGCCGGCACCCCCCAGGATCCCTCCTCCTCACCGTCTCCTGACTATGCGGCTCGCCGCGCCTGACTCGAGCGCAAGCACCGCGCCGGAGGCGTCGATCTCGGCCGCGAAGGCCAGGTCGCGCTCGAAGCCGAGCGCGACAAGCCGCCTGCCGTGGACCGAGCGGGCCAGCAGGGCCGCCAGGTCGCGACCCCCGTCCCTCCAGGCGGCCAGGGCCAGGATTGCGCCGTCCCCAAGCTCCGCCCCGCGCTCCGACAGGCGCTCGACCAGGAGGCCCGCGCAGGCACAGTCATCCAGCGACGAGGCTCCCTCGCGGCCTGCGCAGAGGATTCCGATCCGCTCCAGGTCAATGACCGCTGCCGCGGTCGCGGCGGCGTTCCTCGCGCAGACTGGTAAAACCGGGGTGTCCGAGGCCGCGGCTTTAAGCAGGGCCGCAGTGCCGTTGGTCGTCGCCATGACGGCATCGGTCCTGCCGGCCAGATCCAACGCGGCGAGCTCGAGCGGGGAGTTGCCGAGGTCGAACCCGTCCGGCGGCAGGGCGTTGCGCTCGCCCATCAGGATCGGCCTCGGGCCCGCCTCCGCGAGCCTGTCCCTCAGGGCGAAGGCCTCCTCTATAGTAGCTGCCGGGTACAGTCTCTCCCCTCCCCTGTCGAAGAAGGCGCAGATGGTCGTGGTCGCCCTCAGGATGTCGATCACCAGCCAGCAGTCGGCCTCGGGCAGCGGCTCCGACCGCGACAGTACAACCTCGCACCTCATGCGCCTGCGGTCGCGGAGAACCTCCCCGCCTCCTCCACGAACCTTAGGAACAGGGGAAGCATCTCGTCGCCCCCGGTCAGCATCATCTCCGGGTGCCACTGCACGCCGACCACGAAGGAGACGCCCTCCATCTCGATCGACTCCACGACCCCGTCCATCGCCCTCGACGTGACCGCCAGCCCACGCCCCAGATCCTTGACGGCCTGGTGGTGGTAGCTGTTGACCGGGAACGTCGCTCCCAGCAGGCTGGACAGCAGCGACTCCCCCTCCGCGACGACCGTGTGGCTCGGGCAGTGTCGCTTCCTGTTCTGCGAGTGCTGCACGAACACGCCCTGGAGGTCGCCGATGTGCTGGTGCAGGGTGCCTCCGCAGGCGACGTTCAGAAGCTGCATCCCCTTGCATATCGCCAGCACGGGCATCCTGAGCTTCAGCGCCGTCTTGACCGCACGGAGCTGGAATATGTCGGTGTCCCTGTACACGTACTCGAGCGAGCGCGTGGGTTCCTCTCCGTACAGCAGGGGGTCTATGTCGTAGCCGCCGGGCACGACCAGGCCGCGGACGCATGACACCTGCGCCTCGGCTATGTCCTGCCCCCTCACGACCGGCAGGACGACCGGTATCCCCCCCGCCCTCTCGACCGCGGAGACGTAGTCGTTGTTAACGTAGTTGCGCTCAAGCCCGGGGGAGAAGCCCCCCTCCGCCACCAGCAGGTTTCCAACCACTCCTATCAAAGGTCGCTCCATCCGCCGCTCCCCCTTTCCCCGCACTTTCGCGGCATCTTTTCAGCCCACGGCAGGCATGTCGCTGAATTTCCGCGACTGCGTGTATAATTATATGATACAAATCCGATCGGCAGGTGTTGATCCACGATGAAGGGAATCGGCGTTTCTCCTGGCATTGCGATAGGCAGAGCGGTCATTCACTGGAAGGAGAAAGTTGATATTATCAAGGAATATGTCGACGATCCCGAGCGGGAGCTTCGCCGCTTTCGCACGGCGCTCGAGTTCGCCGGGGAGCAGATCCGGGAGTCGTACTCCCGCGTGTTGCAGAACGTAGGCCCCAACGAGGCCGCCATCTTCGAGGCGCACGGGCTCATGTTGCAGGACCCGGACTTCACCGGCCGGGTGGAGGGGCTGATCATGGACGAGAGCGCGAACGCCGAGTGGGCCGTGAAGCAGGTGGCCGACAGCCTGATACAGGTGTTCGAGGATATGGACGACGAGTACATGAAGGCGCGCTCGGACGACGTCAGGGACATCTCCGAGCGGGTGATAAAGCTGCTGCTGCAGGTCGGCGGCGCGGGCATGACCCGGCTGAGCGAGAGGGGGATCCTCGTCTCCCGCGACTTCACCGCCTCCGACATGTCGCAGATAGACCGCGACATGACCCTTGGCGTGGCCTCGGAGTCGGGCGGCAGGACCTCCCACGCATCGATAATCGCCCGCACAATGCGCATTCCGTCGGTCATGGGGGTTCACGGGCTGCTGGACCGAGTGGACAGCGGGGACATGATGATCCTCGACGGGGAATCGGGCGAGATCGTAGTCAACCCCGACGAGGAGACGCTGTCGAGGTACCGCGAGAAACAGGAGCGATATCAGTGCTTCCTGGAAAGACTCTCCGAGGTGCGGGGGATGGATTCGGTCACGCTGGACGGGGCCAGGGTCGAGCTGGGCGCCAACGTGGGGTCGTCGCGCGACCTCGACGAAGTGCTGAAGAACGACGCCGAGGCCATCGGCCTGTACCGGACGGAGTTCCTCTACCTCGAGAGCTCCATGCTGCCGACGGAGGACGAGCAGTTCGAGGCGTACCGGAGCGTGGTCGCGGGCATGGGCGGTCGGCCGGTGGTCATTCGGACGCTCGACATAGGAGGGGACAAGAAGCTGGACTATCTGTCCATCCCGGAGGAGGAAAACCCCTTCCTCGGCTACCGGGCCATCAGGCTGTGCCTGGACCGCCAGGACATATTCAAGGTGCAGCTCAGGGCGATCCTCCGATCCAGCGCCTTTGGAAAGGTTCGCATACTGTTCCCGATGATCTCCTCGCTGGAGGAGCTCCGGGCCGCCAAGGGGCTGCTGGAGGAGGCCAAGGAGGAGCTTCGCGCGGAGTCGGTCGAGTTCGATGAGGGTGTGACCTCCGGCATCATGGTGGAGGTGCCGTCGGCCGCCATACTCTCCGACCAGTTCGCCGGGGAGTGCGACTTCTTCAGCATAGGCACCAACGACCTCATCCAGTACACGGTCGCGGTGGACCGGGGAAACGACAAGCTCTCCCCTCTCTACTCACCCTGCCACCCGGCTGTGCTGAGGCTTGTGAAGACGGTCATCGAGAACGGCAGGAGGGCCGGTATCCCGGTCGCCATGTGCGGAGAGGCGGCGGGGGACCCCAGGCTGATCCCGGTGCTGCTCGGGATGGGGCTGACGGAGTTCAGCATGAGCCCCTCGTCGATACTGCAGGCGCGGTGGATGGTAAGAAACCTCCGGAAGTCGGACCTGGAGAAGGCCGCGGAGTACGTGGTCACGCTTGGGACGACGGCCGAGGCGGAGGCCTTCTGCGAGTCCCTGCTGATGTCGCCCGACCTGTGCGGTTGAAGGACGAGGGCGATTCAAACAGCGCAGGCTCCCCCGGTCATCAAGGGAGCCATTTCTCCAGCATTGAGCTCAGCGACGCCACGGTAACGGGCTTGGCCAGGTAGTCGTCCATACCGGCGGCCAGGCACTTCTCCCGGTCGCCCTGCATGGCGTAGGCCGTCATCGCCACTATGGGGACTGGAATCGGCCGGCTCGCGGCTTTGATCTCCAGCTCCCTTATTATTCTTGTGGCCTCCGTTCCGTCCATGTCCGGCATCTGCATGTCCATGAGGACGAGGTCGTAGCGCCCCCGCTCCAGGGCCTCGAGAGCCTCTATGCCGTTGGAGGCGGTGTCCGCTGCGATTCCAAGCTTCTTCAGCATTATGAGGGCCACCTTCTGGTTCACGGGGCTGTCCTCCACGAGCAGGACGCGGGCGCGAGGGGGGATCTCGCCCCCGTCCGTGGACGGGGCGTCCCCTTTCCTGGCGGCGCCGGACGGGGCGTTGGCTTTCTCAAGGCGCACCTCGAACCGGAAGCAGGAGCCCGGTCCCCAGTCGGGAGTCGGATCGCCGGGGAAGGAGGCCCGGATCTCCGAGAGAGGGGCCGGGCTGTCGACGCTGATCGAACCGCCCATGAGCTCCGCCAGCTCCCTAGAAATCGCCAGCCCGAGGCCGGTTCCACCGTACTTTCTGGTGGTCGACGCGTCGAGCTGCGAGAACTTCTGAAACAGCCTCTCCTTGAACTGTTCGGGGATGCCTATGCCTGTGTCCAGCACGGAGAACCTCAGCAGCGCGTCGCCCGCGGTCTCCTCGACCAGTTGAAGGCGGAGGGCAATCCCCCCGGCGCTGGTGAACTTCAGTGCGTTCCCGGCCAGGTTCACGAGTATCTGGCGGAGCCGCCCCGGGTCTCCTCGGAGGTGCGAGGGAACCCCGGCCTCCCGCAGGCAGACGAAGGACAGCCCCTTCTCCCTGGCGCGCGGGGCCAGCATCGCGGTGACCTCCTCCGTCAGCTCGTTCGCGTTGCAGTCCGTGATCGACAGCTCCATCCTGCCCGCCTCTATCCTCGACAGGTCAAGTATGTCGTCGATCAGATCCAGCAGGGCGTCGCCGCAGCTCTTGACGGTCCTGGCGTAGTCTGCCTGCTCGGCGTCCAGGTCCGACGCCAGCAGCAGGTCTATCATGCCGATAATGCCGTTCATCGGGGTCCTTATCTCGTGGCTCATATTGGCCAGGAACGCGCTCTTGGCGATGTTGGCGGCCTCGGCCCGGCGGGCCATCTCGTTGACCTGCCTGATGGACTCGACCAGCGACTCGTTGGTCTCCTCCAGGATCCGGTAGTTGCGCGCGTTCGCGACGGCCAGGGAGAGTATAGGCTGCACCGTGGCGGCGCTGTTGAAGTAGCGCTCCCTGTTCTTGGGCAGGACCAGGTCGTCGACCAGTAGATAGCCGATCGTCTCGCGCTCGCGACGGAGTCGCAGGAGGAAGCCCCCTTCATCCCCCCACCACGAGCAGTCCTCGTCCGTGGCCAGGATCTTTTCGACCGCTCCATCGGGCAGAGTCCGATGCGCTGGGAAGAGGACAGCCTCGCCTGCCTCTCCCTTCAGGATTGGCACGTAGGCCTGGAAGGACGGGGCGCAGAGGATGTCGAACAGCTCAAAGAAGGCCCTCGCCACGTCCTCCTCGGCGGTGAACTCCACCAGGCGACTCATCATGTCGAGCAGCATCGCGTAGTCGGCCGCGAGGCCCTCGGGCTCGGGGGTGGGCCGCGCATCCTCTCCGGGGCAGGGTTCCGTCCTGCGGAGGGCGTCCCTCAGGAACAGCTCTGCCATCTCCAGCCCGACCGGCATCGTCTCCAGCGGCCGGTCGACGTAGGAGGCGAACTCGGTCGCGCTCCGGCCGCACCCCGGGTACACGCCCGTGTCGAGCAGCAGGATGCGGCTGCACGACTCCGCGAAGAAGCTTCTGGCCCCCTCGGTGTCGAATCCCCACCCGGTCTCGACCCTGTCCCGCCAGCGCTCCAGCCATCCAGGGGTTATCAGGTAGGCGCCGTCGGACTGCAACCGCCTGACAAGCGGCGCGGGCAGGAAGAGGTCGAACCCGCGCTCCACCAGCGCGACGTTGTAGGGAGGGTTGGCGCCTGACCTCCTCTCGGCGTAGCAGGGGCTGCCAACCACGAGCACCCGGTCGAACCGGCCGGCCGCATCCCTGGTCACGTCGTCGACAGGCACGGTCGATCGCGATTCGCCCGTGCAGTCGCACGGGAAGGAGACCACCTCGCAGTCATCAAGCTCCATCCGGGAGGCTATCGCCTCCATCTCCCGGCGAAGGGCCCTGCACGACAGGATCAGCGTCTTTTTAACCATCTAGCTTCGCCAGTCCAGCGGGTATTCGCCCCACCTGCGCACTGCCTCTCCCATGGCGAAGATCACCTCGTCGGAGACCTGCCAGGGGATCTCGCCGTGGCTGTCGGACAGTATGAATCCTCCCCCCGGCCCCGCGACGGCTATGGCCCTCTTTACCTCCTCTTCGACGCGCGCGGGGGACCACCTCCTCATCTCAAGACCGTTCAGGTTCCCCACGAGGGCGATCCTGCCCTTCGCCAGCCGCTTCAGCTCACCAAGGTCCTCCTCGCACCCTGCACACAGCACCCCCACGCCGGTCTGCACCACGTCGTCCAGGATGGGTATGCACCTACCTGAGGCGAAGTGCATGGCCACGGGGCCGCCGATTCGGGATATCGTCCGCCTTGCCACCTGGAAGCCGGTTTTCAGATAGAGCTCTCTAGGGATTATCGTGGGGGACGAAAGAGGGTCGAAGTAGACGACCGCCGTCGTGCCTGCGTCGACCTGCGCCCTCCCCCACTCGACCGTGAACTCCTCGTTCACCTCCATGAGGCGCGCCAAGAGGTCCTGCCTCTCGTGGATCAGCAACAGGTAGGACTCGAGCCCCATCTGCATCGCAGGCAGGGAGAAGGGGGAGATGACGACGCTCAATATGGGGACCTCGTCTCCGGCTCTCTCCTTCATCAGCCTGATGGCGTCAAGTGCCTTGATGAGCGAGGGGGAGTCCTTCACCCGCGGCGGCTGCAACGACATGATGCGCTCCGGGTCGGCCAGGGGCGGCATCCCGCAGTTCGGCGGGCCGTCGTCGTAGTACACGGACTCGCCCCCCCACGCCTCCACCTCGGCGGATGCGTGCATGAACGCGTACAGGCAGTCATGGCCAAATTTCTTCCTCATCCGAAGCTGGGCCTCGGCCACGTTCGACCCCTTCGAGAAGTATTCCCGTATCGGGAGCCCCAGCTCCCTTGCTCCGGTCGTGGTCAGCAGGGGGAACCACGGCACCCGGTCCGGCTCCTTCAGGGAGAGCGCGGCCACCACCCGCTCCATCGAGGTCATGGATGAGCGCACCATTATCTGCCACCTCCAGAGAACCGATCGATCAGCGACACGACTTCGCTGGCATTCCTGCACATAGCGTCCGCGCCGGTCTCGCGCCACAGCTCCGGTTCAAGGCGGAAGGGCGCGCCGCCCACTATCAGCCTCACGGGTCGGCCCAGGCGGTCCAGCCCCTCCCGCACCTTTGCCACCCTGAGCGCGGAGTTTAACATCAGGGTGGAGACGAGCAACAGCTCCACCCCGTCCGCCTCTACTCGCTCGACCAACGTCTCGGCGTTCACGCTGCCGTAGTCGAAGAACGGATGCCCCGACGCGGTGAGAGTCGCCGCAACCATTCGCTTGCCCAGTATGTGCCTGTCCTCCAGCACCGCAAGCCCTATCCTGGCGTCCCCGCCCGAGGGCTCCGCGTGTTGCGGCAGCAGCCTGCCTACCAGCTCCTCGCAGATCCTTCCACTCATGTAGACCTGGGAGAGGGAGACCCTTCCGTCCTCCCACAGCCTTCCGAGCCTCTCCATCGCGGGCACCACGTCCTGCTCTATTCGCGCCGTCACGTGACGCTCGTCGCCCTCGTCGGTGAGAAGGCGCGCAGCCTCGAGACGGTCCAGGGCCAGCAGGGCGGCCTCAAACTCGCTCGAACGCTCTTCCCTTGATTTCATAATTTCACCTCCGGCGAGGCCATAAATGGCCTGCTGATCGCTCTCTCCCGATTATCTTATCACTGCCGAGCAGGCTCGGTCACGCGCTCGCCTCTCCACGGCGTCCTCTCTTCATAGCCTTCTCCGCGTACATCGCGCGGTCCGCCGCGTCTAGGAGCGACTGCGGGTTGCCTCCATCGCCCGGGTAGAACGAGGCTCCCAGGCTGCACTCGACACTGACGGTAACCCCGGCGAGATCGAAGGGGCGGTCGAACAGGCTCCTGATTCTGTCGAGCAGGGGGGAGAGATCCTCCTCGGAGTGGAGTCCCTCGAACAGGAATACGAACTCGTCCCCGGCCAGCCTCGCAACGGTGTCCTGCTCCCGGTGTCCCCTCCCGAGCCGCTCCGCCACGCTCGCCAGGAGCTTGTCGCCCGTCTCGTGGCCGAACGAGTCGTTTATCGTCTTGAAGCGGTCCAGGTCCAGGAACACCACCGCCAGCATGTTGCGCTCGCGCCGCGCCCTGGCCAGCGCCATCTCGAGCCGGTCCATGAACAGCGCCCGGTTCGGCAGGCCGGTGAGGAAGTCGTGGTAGGCCAACTGATTCAGGCGCTCCTGCTCGCTCTTGATATCTCCTATGTGATGCATCACAACTGTGTAGTTGGTCAGGATGCCATGGGCGTCCCTCACCGGGGACACGGAGATCCAGACAGGGTACACCTCTCCATCCTTCTTCCTGTTCCAAATCTCTCCCTGCCAACTGCCGGTCTCCCTGATAGTCGACAGGAAGTCGTCGCCGTACTGGCCGCCCCTGGCGGAGAAAAGGGACGGTTTGTTCCCCCGCAGCTCCTCGAGGCTGTAGCCGGTCAGCTCCTCCAGGGCGGAGTTGCACTCCTCGATAAAGCCCTTCGGGTCCGTAATCATGACCCCCTCGGATATGGAGCGATACAGGTTTGCAAGCTTCTTCGAGGCCAGCTCGCTGAGGGTCAGCGAGGCGGTCTTCATATCCACCAGGCGCAGCATCGCGCCGCGCCAGTTCCAAAACAGCCCTGTCAACAGCGCGACCAGGGACGACACCAGCACGCCCGCGTACAGCGAGACCCTCCCCGCGTCCCTCGGATGCATTGCATCGAACCCGGGCCCCGGCAGGGTCTCCAGCTCGAAGGTCTGCCCCATCATGAACATGTGTCGCACGGCCTTGAAGGGAGGATCGCGGTCGAGCTCCGGGGAAGGCCCTCCGGGCACGGCATACAGGGTCTGGCAATCGTCCCCTGGCAGAATGCGCCTGAGCCGCAGGTCCAGCACTCCTCCGTTCGGCTCGTCGCCGCGAAGCATGGAGCTCCCGAGCATTGTTTCGAGGTTCACCACGATCGCGACCATGCCCGTGGGGATTCCCGAGGGATCCGATACCGCCCTGAGCGCCACCGCCCTGCAAGCATCGCTGGCGCCACCCTCCGGCAGTGCGCCGGACAGGGTGGGGAACCTCTCTGACAGGGCGACCGCCACGGCCTTCTCCAGAGGTTGAATTGACTGGAGATCCGCCCCCTCGGGCAGGAACGGCAGCCCCTCGGGGGTCGAATAGCCGACGACGAAGGAGGCGGGAGATCCGTCGCCGTTGGAGCGGGCCGGGGCCCAGGCCACGGCGTCGATATATGGCACGGAGGTCAGGTACCCGGCGTATCTGGCAAACTCGTCGCGGTCGACGTGGTCGCTGCTCTCGAAGAAGCGCCCGAGCCCCTCCAGGTACCCGTCCCTCAGCTCCTTGAGCTCCCTTAGAAACGAGCCGGACTCGAGGTGCGACAGGGTTGAAAAGGCCCCCCTGTGCGTGCGGAATTCGTACCAGTCGGCCCCGCTAGAGAACAGGCCGGCCAGGACAAGGCCGATGGACAGCGCCCAGAGCGACTCCGCGAGCAGGAGTCCCGGCTTGCGCGGCCGAGCTACAGCGCGGCGTCCGATCTGAATGACGAGGATCAGCAGGATCCCGCCGCAGATCGGCACGAGCGCGCGCTCCCTCAGAAGGGCCGTTAAGCCCGGGTATCCGGCCTGGAGCAGCAGGGAAACCCTCGGAGTTCCGTCCCCGGGGGGCGAAAGGGGCGCGATCGCAGCCCACAGCTCCGCGTCGCCCGCCCTGTAGGGGGCGCTTACGACCGGCTTGCCCGTGCGAAACCCGGCGAGGAATTCATCGGAAGGGGAGATCATTCGGTCGCCTGGCGCCGCAGCCCCCGACGGACGCGCGTCCACCAGGTAGACCAACTCCCCGTCCGGAGACTCGGCGAGGAGCGAGACGGAGACGGCTGGGGCCATCAGAGGCAGTACAGAGGTCATCTGTTCGTGCAGCCTGGCGTACGCTGGACTGTCGAAGTCCGACGGATCGGCCTGCAACTTCCGCACGCGCCCAGGGTTGATCGTCTCGCCCAGGGATCTGGCCGATGCCAGCAGCTCGGCGCGCTTGAACTCCAGGGCGCGGCGGACATCCAGCAGGCCGAGAAGACAGCCGAGCAACACCAGCAGCACGCACAGCAGGTTCGTTCCTCCGGTTAATGACAGGTGGGCACGGGTGATCCTGTCCATCTGCAACCCCTCTCTCGACACCACGGCATAACGCCTGTTAAGAATCGCACCTGTAGAACCTGCCCAGTATCCGGATTATATTCTATCACAGGACACCGTCGGGGCCGCACCCGGCCCTCTTGAAGCGCGCGCTGCGGGCCTTCGGAGCTATATGTGGTAGAATTTCCCCACGCAGCAAAAAATCGATTCAGAAAGGAGACGCCTCATGACGATTCCGGAGCAGAACACACTCGCAATAGTCTGCGGGGGAGGCCCGGCACCGGGGATAAACAGCGTGATCAGCTCTGTGACCATCGAAGCCAGGAAGTCGGGGTGGGAGGTGTACGGAGTCTACGACGGTTTCGCGAACCTGGGCAAGGGCGAGAGGAAGGTCGTCCCGCTCACCATCGACGCGGTGAGCAGGATTCACTCGGACGGCGGGAGCATTCTTCGAGTGTCGCGCTTCAACCCCGCCAAGAGCGAGGAGACCCTGAGGAACGTGGTGGACACACTCGTGGGGATGGGGGTCACCCACCTGGTCACGATCGGCGGGGACGACACCGCCTACGCCGCGTCGCGCATCTCCGACTTCGCGAAGAACAACCTGGGCCTGTCGATCAGGTTCGCGCACGTGCCCAAGACGATCGACAACGACCTTCCGCTGCCGGAGGGCATCCCCACGTTCGGGTTCGAGACCGCCCGCTCCCTCGGCACGCAGATTGTGTCCAACCTGATGGAGGACGCCAAGACCACGGCACGCTGGTACCTTGTGGTAGCCATGGGCAGGGTGGCCGGACACCTCGCGCTGGGCATAGGCAAGAGCGCGGGCGCGACCCTCACGGTTATTCCGGAGGAGTTCCCCGGCACGGAGAAGATCCCCCTGTCCCTAGTCGTGGACATCGTCGCCGGCGCGATAGTCAAGCGTCTTGCCTCCGGCAGGGACTACGGCGTGGCTGTGGCCGCGGAGGGGCTCATCGAGAGGATAAACCCGGACGACCTCGAGGCCGTCGACTGCATTGAGCGCGACGACCACGGGCACATCCGCTACGCGGAGATAAACTTCTCGGACGTCCTGAAGAAGGAGCTGCTGTCGGCCCTGCGCGGGCTGGGGCTGAAGGTGACGGTCAACAACAAGGAGGTCGGCTACGAGGTCCGATGCGCCCCTCCCAACGCCTTCGACATCGAGTACACCAGGAACCTGGGGTACGGGGCGTTCGAGTTTTTGCGCGACGGAGGGTCGAACGCGCTGATCTCGATCCAGGACAACAGGATCGTGCCGATACCGTTCGACCGGCTTATCGACCCGGCAACGGGAAAGACTCGCGTCCGCAGGGTGAACACCGAGTCCATCCAGTACCGGATAGCGAGGGAGTACATGATACGCCTGGAGAAGGAAGATCTGGAGCACGGCCCGGCGCTGGACCGTCTTGCCGCGTCCGTCAGGCTGACCCCGGAGGAGTTCTCGGAGCGGTTTCGCCCGGTGGTCTGCTACTGAGCCAGGCCCCGGGCCGCGAGCGAGGAGAGGACGACCTCGTCCAGGAACTCCCCGAAGGTCATCCCCGCAGCAGCAGCTGCCCTCGGCACCAGGCTTCCGGCGGTCATCCCCGGGACGGTGTTGACCTCGAGCACGTAGGGACGCCCCTCCTCGTCCAGCCTGAGGTCCACCCTGCTGTAGGACCTGCATCCCAGCGACGAGTGCGCGGTGATGCACGCGCGCTCCACCGCCTGCAGGGCGGCATCGGACAGGGGGGCGGGTACCAGGTACTCGGACGCGCCCGGAGTGTACTTGGAGCTGTAGTCGTAAAAGCCGGTCACTGGCTGGATCTCTATGACAGGCAGGCAGACCGGGGTGCCGTTTCTCTCGAGGATGGTCACGGTCAACTCCCTGCCGGGTATGTACTCCTCCACCAGCGCGCGCGAGTCCACCGCGAACACCTCCTCCATCGCCTCCGCGAGCTGGTCGGTCCCGGCAAGGATGGAGACCCCGACGGTGCTGCCCAGGTTGCAGGGCTTCACGACAAGCTTCCCGCTCCGCTCCAGCAACGGAGAGAGGCGCGGGTCGTCGAGCACTTCCCGCGCGCTGGTGCCGTTCCCGACCTCGATTCCATCCGGCACGGGGATGCCCTTGAGCCTGAAGACTGCCTTGCCGGCGGCCTTGTCCATCGACAGTGCGCAGGCGGAGTGACCCGAGCCGGAGTAGGGGATCCCGGCCATCTCGAGCGCCGCCTGTATGGTGCCGTCCTCCCCCCACCCGCCGTGGAGGGCTATGAAGGCGAACTCGACCGTGTCCTCCCTAAGAACCGCGGGCAGATCCTCCCTGCGGGCCAGGTCCACGGCCGAGACCGCGTGCCCGCGCTCCATGAGCGCCGAGGCGACCGCCGCCCCGCTCCTGAGCGACACCTCCCTCTCCGAGCCCTCTCCTCCGAAAAACACGGTGATCTTCATGTATGTTCAATCCTTTCCTCAACATCCACGGAATGATCAAGTATTATACACGCACGCGCCTCATTCCGCGCCTCTTTCTGCTACAATATGACGGTTGAAAGAATGCTTTCGCTGGTTTTGCACCGGAGGTGCACCGGGGGGGAGGATTTGATATGGAGGTTCAGTGGAACGACGACCTGGCCATCGGCATAGGCATCATCGACGACCAGCACAAGAAGCTCGTGGAGCGCTTCGCGGGCTTCTCGCGCGCGGTGGACGAGGGCGACATGCGCAGGCTGGAGGAGACGGTGAACTACCTGGTTGGCTACGCGATCCAGCATTTCGGCGCCGAGGAACTTATAATGATACGCAACTGCTACGACCAGTTCGACCAGCACCGCGACGAACACAGCTGGTTTATTAAGAAGGTGTTCGGCGTGTACTGCCTCCTGGCCAAAAACGCCCCATTCTCTCCAGAGGAGGCGGGGGAGCTCAGGGACATGCTGTACAACTGGATCGTGGACCACATCATGGTTAAGGACAAGAGGATCGCGGTCACCCTCAACAGCTTCGGCGGTCCCCTGCACGCGGAGGCGAAGCGCCCATGAGCGGACAGGTCGGCGCCATGCAGCTCGACGTGCTCAGGGAGATAAGCAACATAGGCGCGGGCAACGCGGCCACCTCCCTGTCGTCCCTGCTGGGCAAGTCCGTCGACATGAGCGTCTCGCGCGTCGCCCCCATGCCGTTCAACGAGATAGTGGAATACGTGGGGGGTGCCGAGAGGATGATCCTCACGGTGTTCGTTCGGATCGAAGGTGGAATATCGGGGAACATCCTGTTCACGATGAACCTCCCGGACGCCCGGGCGCTGGTAAGGCACATGACCGGCGTCGTCGAGGAGGAGGGCTTCTCCGAGATGGGGCTCTCGGTCCTGCACGAGGTGGGGAACATCGTCATAGGAGCCTACATCACCGCTCTGTCCGACTTCCTGGGCTTCGAGCTTCAACCCTCGGTGCCCTCGCTCGCGATGGACATGGCTGGGGCGATCCTGGCCTTCAGCCTGTCGGAGATCGGTCGCAGTGGCGACACCGCCATAGTGATGGACGGCGCGCTCTCCCTCGACGGCAGCGCGATAACCGAGGAGGGCGCCAGCCGCCTGTTCCTCCTGCCCGACCCCGAGTCGTTCATCAAGATATTCACGGCGCTTGGAGTCCCGACAGATGCGGACGGTTAGAGTGGGGATAGCCGAGTCCGGCGTGGTCGTGAACCCTGACAGCGTCACGACTCTCGGTCTGGGCTCGTGCGTGGGCGTGACCCTCTACGACGAGAGAAAGAAAATCGGCGGCATGGTCCACGTGATGCTGCCGTCGACCGAGCTGGCTAAGGGCGGGGACTTCAACAAATCCAAGTTCGCCGATTCGGGGGTCCCTGACCTGGTGGACCAGATGGTCCGCTTCGGCGCGGACCGCAGGCGCCTGGTCGCCAAGATGGCCGGAGGCGCACAGATGTTCAGTGTCGGCGGAAGCGGCGAGTCGATCCTCAAGATAGGCTCCCGCAACGTCGAGGCCTGCAGGAAGGCCCTGGTCGGCCTCGGAATCCCGATTGTAGCGGAGGACACCGGCGGCACCTGGGGGCGGACGGTGGTCCTTTTCGCGGAGTCGGGCATCCTCGAGATCCGTGCCATCGGCAGGGCGAAGAACCAGATTTAACCGGAGAATTGGAGGAAATTTGTGAATACTGACAGACACGTTCTCGATTCGGACAGGGTGGGGAGACTGCTGTTCCGACTCTCCTTCCCGTCCATAATCGGGATGTTGGTGATGGCGTCCTACAACATAGCCGACTCGGTCTTCATCGGCCACGGGGTGGGACCGGCGGGGTTGGCGGCGGTGATGATCTGCTTCCCGATACAGTTCCTGGGCGGGGCTATGTCCATAATGGCGGGCATAGGGGGCTCGTCGGTAATCTCGAGGAGCCTGGGGGCCGGCGACGTCGACAGGGCGGAGCGCGCTCTGGGGGCCACGACGACATTCTCGCTGACGGTGGGCTTGATAATGCTCGTCGTGCCTATGGTCTTCATCGACGAGCTGCTCTCCCTGTTCGGCGCGAGCGAGGCCATCCTTCCGCACGCCAGGGACTACCTGTCCGTGATACTGTTCGGCATGCCCTTCCAGATGTTCGGCATGGCGGGCAACCACATGGCGCGCGCCGAGGGGAGGGCCCGCATAGCCATGACGTCGCTGCTCATCTCGGCCATCCTGAACATCATCCTGGATCCGGTGTTCATCTTCGTCTTCGGTTGGGGCGTCTGGGGGGCCGCGGCGGCCACGGTGATATCCCAGTTCACCATGTTCGTCTGGATCTTCGGCTACTTCAGCAGCGGCCGAGGCGGCCTGAGGATCAAGGCCCGCTTCCTGATCCCGAGGCCGTCGCTTCTGCGCGAGATAACCGCGATAGGGCTGTCGGAGTTCACCCGCATGGCGGCGGGGAGCCTGTCCATGGTGCTGATAAACGCGGCGCTGATCCGCTGGGGCGGGGACCTGCACGTCGCCGTTTACGGCGTCATTCACCGGGGGCTGTCCTTCTTCTTCATGCCGATGATGGGGATAGCGCAGGGCTTCCAGCCGATACTGGGGTACAACTACGGGGCGGGCAGGATCAGGCAGGCCCGCACCGCCGTCAGCCTTGCGCTGGTCAGCGCGACGCTCCTTGCGTTCTGCGCCTTTCTGACGACGCAGATCTTCCCCGCGCGGATTTTCGCCATCTTCACAACGGACCGCACCCTGATACTCGAGGGGACGCGCGCGATGCGGATAATCACCGGCGCTTTCTTCTTCATCGGCTTCCAGATGGTCGGCTCGGCGATGTTCCAGGCGCTCGGCAAGGCGCGCCCGGCATTCATCCTCTCCCTGTCGCGCCAGGTGCTGCTGCTCATACCCTTCGTGCTGCTGCTGCCCGCGCTTCTGAGGTCCACTGACGGAGTGTGGCTGGCCTTCCCCCTTGCGGACTCCCTCTCCTTCTTCGTTACGCTCTTCTTCTTCCGGCGGGAGATGAGAGACAGCCTGACCGCGGAGGCGGCCCCCGCCTGAGCCGATCGCTACCCCTCGCGGTACAGCCTGGCGGCCTTCTCCGCGGAGACGGTTATGCCGCGTATCATGGCCGAGCTGAATCCCTCGTGCTCCATGCTGTTGAGCCCGGAGATGGTGCAGCCGTTCGGCGTGGTGACCTTGTCTATCTCGCTCTCCGGGTGAGCGCCGCCGACGGAGAGCAGGCATGCCGCGCCCTTCGCGGTCTGCACCGCCATCGCCAAGGCATTCTTGGCCGACAGGCCGACCTCTATGCCTCCCTGGGAGGCGGCCCTGACGGCGCGAAGGAAGTAGGCGATCCCGCAGGCGCCGAGCGCAGTGGCGGCCAGCATATCTTCCTCGCGTATCCTGAGGGTCTTTCCCACGTCGTTGAACAGCTCCCTGGCGACGTCCAGCGCCCTGTCGTCCGGCCCGTTGCTCGCTATGCAGGTCATCGACTCCCTGACCGCGATGGCTGTGTTTGGCATCGCCCGCGCTATGCGCATCGGTTTTCCAACCCTCTCCTCGATCTGCCTGATGGAAATCCCGGTCACCACGGAGATCAGTATGTGCCTGTCGAAGTCGAGAGCCGGGGCTATCTTTCCGAGGACGCCGTCGACTATCTGGGGCTCGACCGAGACCAGGACTACGTCGGACTCTTTTACCGCGGCGATGTTGTCGTCTGTGACCCTGAAACCCTGCGCCCTGTAGTCCTCCAACAGGTGGACGCGGCGCCTCGCCAGGGTTATCCTGCCCGGGTCGAAGTGCCCGGACTGGACAAGCCCCTTGGCGATGCTGAGGCCGATGTTTCCCGCTCCGATTATCGCGACTCGCATGCTCTCGCTCATGATACGCAGAACCTCCCGTGATCGCGGTCCTCATCGGGAGATCCGGTGAGTGCCGTTTTTTTGTATGAGGGAGAGTATATCAAACGCGCCGGAGAAAACAAGGCCGGCAAATAAAATCGTTGGGGCAATATGATTGCGAGGCGGGCTAGAGCTCGCCGCACGCCTCGGACGCAGGTGCCACGGCGCCGTCCGGCGCCACATAGCGCACCTCGCAGGCTAGCCACGCCCCGATCCTGGCGTGGACCCGCCTTCTCACCTCTCCTATCAGCGAAAGGACGTCGCGGGCAGTGGCGCCGTCCCTGTTGACTATGAAATTGGCGTGATGATGCGACACCTGGGCGCCGCCGATGGTCAGACCCTTGAGCCCCGTGTCCTCGACGACCTTGCCTGGAGGCCCCGCGAGCTCGTACACGGCCGGGTCGTTGGTGAAGACAGAGCCGCAGTTCGGCAGCCGCAGCGGGAACTTCTTCCTGCGCTCCTCCATTATCCCGACCGCCTCGGCTCGGACCTCGCTCCTCCGCCCCCGCTCAAGGACGAGGCGCGCCTCCAGGATCACCCAGCGGTCCCCGCGGACACCTGCCGAGTCCTGGAAGACCGAGCGCCTGTACGAGAATCCGCACTCCTCCCGCGAGAAGATCCGCATCTCCCCTGAATAGCCGACTGCGAGGACGTCGACGACTCTATCCCCCACGCAGCGTCGTAGACTGCCGCCGTTCATCGTGACCAGCCCGCCCACCGACCCGGGTATTCCCGCCGCGTGCTCGAGGCCGGACAGGCCCGCTGCGGCGAGGTTCCTCACAAGGCGGGGAACCCACAGGCCGGCTCGGGCACGCACCGTCAAACCGTCGATCTCGAAGTCCGAGAAGCGCCTGCCGAGCTTCATTATCACGCCTCTGAAGCCCTCGTCGGCGAACAGGAGGTTGGTCCCCCTGCCGATCACCACCAGCGGAAGCCCCTCCTCCCTCGCGAACCGCAGGACCCTGGCGGCCTGATCGCAGGAGGAGGGCTGCACCAGAATGTCGGCCGGTCCGCCGATCCGCCACGAGCAGTGACGGGCCAGCGGCTCCTCCTGCAAGACCTCCCCGGCGTCCAGGCGGGCGAGCCGGCGCGCAGCATCGTGCAGGCTAGACAATTGGCTCGAACCCTCCGTTGCCGATTTGGATGAAGGACGGCGGCATGTCGCCCCAGTCCTCCTCGGACGCGACCTCCCTCAGTATTTCAAGCGTCCTCCCCTGGCAGGTGAACATCAACGCCTGGTTCTCGCGGGCGGAGTTGCAGATCGCCCTCGCCGCGCCCTCCTGGCGTCCGTCGTCGAAGCGGACCAGGAGGTCGTCGAGCATCAGGGGCAGGGGCTCGGAGTTCCTCCCCCACAACGACGCAAGCGCAAGCCGCATGGAGAGGTAGACTTGGTCGGCAAGGCCGGAGCTCCACTTGAACTCCTCCTTTCTGGCACGCGCAAGGTCCTTCTCCTCGAGCACTACGGAGAGGCCGCGCTCGCTCCCCTCCGAGAGCATGAGATACCGGTCCCCCGTCATGAGGGACAGGTATCCGGCCGCGGTCTTTATCACCTCGGGCTGGCGCTCCCTCTCGTGCTTGGCCCTCGACACCTCCAGGAAGTGACGCGCGAGCAGGTTGGCCAGCCACTCCTCCAGCAGGTCGTCCAGCCTGCGCTCCATGCTCTTCCTCTCGAGCAGCAGGGCGCCAAGACGCTCGTCCGCGCCCATCCTCTCGATCTCGGAGGCGATCCGCCCCCTCGCGTCCGCCAGCTCGTCCACCTGCGAGCGCAGGCTTTCGATCCGCTCCCTGGCCTCCTCCGCCTCGGACCTGATCTCCTGCGGAGGGCGGAAGGAGTACTCCTCCTCTGCGGACAACAGGGCCTCCTCCGAGCCGAACAGGCCGAGGAGCACCTTTCTCTCCTGCAGTTTCCCCGCCAGCAGGGCCTCCCTCTTTCGCCACTCCTCGGCAAGGGAGAGGAAGGCGTCCTCGTCGACAGTCCTGGCGGCAGCGAACAGAGCGGACCTCTTGCGGTCGGCCTCGGCCAGCTCACCCCTCGTCTCGTCCAGGGTCTGACGGAGCATCCCGGCCTCCCGCACGAGCGCCTCCGCACCGCCCCGTCTCTCGCGGGCGCGCCCCAACAGCGAGGAGAACGCTCGGATAGACTCCGGCGCGGCCGCGGCCGGAGCAGCCTCCCCGACGGCCTCGAAGGCCGGGGCGAGCCTTTCGGCGAGGGAGTTTATCTTCTCCTTCATGCCCGAAATGTAGTAGTCCAGCTCGTTGCCCTCCGCCTCGCGGGCCGACAGTGCCGACATCTCAGAGCGCAGCTGGAGGACCCGAGGGACTATCCCTTCGAGGTCGCGAGGAGCGAGGTTCGGGTCGAAACGGCGCTCCGTCAGCCAATTCCTCCAGCTCTCGTTGAGTTCTTCGAGCTCCTTCGCAGTCCCCGCCAGCCCCGCCTCCATGGCCTCGCCCTCGGCGTCCATCCTGGCGAGCACGGCGGCCATCTGCCTGTTCCTCTCACCCAGCAGCGTGAAGCGGGCATTGGCGCTCCTGTCGTCCTCTCCCTGCTCCAGCAGACGATCCATCGCTCCGGACGATCGGGGTGCCTCCACGCCCAGCTCCCCGCCTATCTCTTCCTTCTGAGCCCTCAGCCGATCCGCCCTGGCGCCGCGGCTTGCGAGAATCTCCGCATTCCCCTTCAGCCTGGAGTCCAGGTCCCCGAGCCGCCTCTCCCACTGCCTGAGGGACGCGGCGTACTTCTTGCCGAGGTCGCGCTGGGCCAGCCAGGCGAGCAGCGACGCGGTGAACAGGGTGGCCGAGCCGAACGCCCACAGGTAGTCGGACGCCAGGAAGGCCTGGAGCGCCGCCCCGGCACCCACCAGCGCCAGGAAGACCGAGATGAGCGCCACCATCTTGCCCGGGGCGAGCGGCTTCTGCTCCAGCGCGCGCTCTCTCTCGGACTGAAGGGCGACGCTCGCCTCCCTCAGCGTCTTGAGCTCCTCCTCCTTGACGGCCAGCTCGCTGAAGACGCTCCTCAGGCGAGTGATCAGCTCCCAGCGCTCCTCGGCCCTCCTGGCCCGCATCTCCGCCACTCCCATCTCTCTCTCGAGGGAGACCGCCTCGCTCCTGCGGTCCTCCCTGAGCCGGTTCCACTGGGCGAGCGACTTCTCCTCCTCGCCCCTCTTGCGCTCCAGCGTCTCTCTCCGCTCCGCCGTCCGCCTAGCGAACGCCACCGCCTCCGCGGAGACGTCCGAGCCGGCCAGATGCTCCTCCGTCCACCACGGACACAGGTCCTCTATGTTGCGGCGGAAGTTCTCCCTCGCGGAGCGCAGCTCGCGCTCAAGCAGGCTCCTCCTGGCCAGCGCCGCCCTGAGCTGCTCCTCCTCTCGCTCAATCGAGCGAATCTCGGGCTCGCTGTCGATGCACTGCAAGAGCGGGTCCCCCTCGATCTCCGCCGCCTCCCGCTCCTTCGAAAGTATCTCGTTCTCAAGGCGCGAGCGGGCCGCCTCGAGGCGCCTGCGCTCGTCTTTCAACCTCTCCAACCTGTCTATCCCTCCCTCGGGGAAGGGAGGGAGGGATTCGGACTCGCCCAGTCGCCTCTCTATCTCGCCCAGCGCGGCCCTAGGCGCCAGCCCCTTCTCCAGCAGGTCCAGGAAGGACGCGCGCTTGATCAGCTGCGAGAGTTCCTCCCTGCGCTCCCTGATCGACCGCTCCGTGGCCTCGAGCGCCTCGCGCCTCTCGCGCCACGAGCCCGACCTCTCGCGAAGGGCACGCGCCTGTTCGTCGACCTCCCTCATGGAGACCAGCAGGCGGTTCACCGCCGACGCGCCCCTGGACAGACCCGGGCGGTACATCTCTCCTCCCTTCTCCTCCAGCGAGGAGAGCAGTCGCGGCAGCGACGCCGACCCGAGCCCCGACCCGGCGGCAAAGAACCTGGCGGAGATCTCCGACCTGTTCAGCGGCTCGAGCGACTGCATGTCGTCGAGGCCTATCGCGAAGACGCTCTCGTACACGTCCTTGCCTATGGAGAAGAAGTCGGGTGGGAGCGGCGACGCAACGCCGCCCGCGGACGGAAGGATGCTGTTGTTCCTTCCGTCGAGCGACAGGACGTACTCCCGCCCGTCGGCCATGGTTATTCGAGCCGAGCCCCCCTGACGCGCCCCGCTCGCCGGGTCGTAGCTGTTGCGCACGCGGGAGTACCTCTCCCTGGGGAAGAGCACCCTTCTGAGGAAGTTCATCAGGGTGGTCTTGCCGCTCTCGTTGTCCCCGTAGAATACGGTCAACCCCCCCGACAGCGAACTTCCCGAGCCGGAGAATATGCCGAAGTTCTGCACGAAAAATTCGCTTATCCTCATTCGTCGTCCTCCCCCTCGAGCAGCCCCTCGAGCGCCATCAGCGTCCCCCTGCGCAGCAGGGTGCCCACGTCCTCGTCCGACAGTGCCTCGATCCTGTTGTAAACCTCCCCGGGCAGCTTCTCCCTGATTCCTTTTGACGAGAGCAGGCCCATCAAGCCCTCCCTCAGATCCCCGTCCCGGGCGAAGGCCTCGACCTCCTGCAGAAAATCACCGACGAAGTGGTTCCCCGAGGCGAGCCCCTCAAGGTCGAAGGGCACCGCGGTGTCGTCGATGACGCTCTCTATGTGGACGAAGTCGGCCCTGCCCTCCTCCCCCTGGTTGAGGGACTCCACCAGCCCTCCGGAGCCGGACAGAAAGCCCGGCCGCCTCATCAGAGAGGAGACCTTCCCACGGCCGGAGACGGCTATCCTGGCGATCACGGGGCGGCCGCCCGCCTCCCGCCTGGCCCTCTCCCTGACCGCGTCGAAGGCCCCCAGCAGGTCCTCGTCGCGCTGCATCCCCTCTATGGAGATAGACTCCCTCCTCCAGCGGAGGACGTCGCAGGGCACGAACTCGGCCCTGACGTTTGCCCGCCCCGGCGCTCCGATCTCCGCGTCGACCAGATAAAAGCCCTTTTCGCCCGCCTCCCCGATATGACGCCCCTGGATGTTGCCGGGGTAGACTACGAGCGGGTCGGAATGAAGGACCTCGGCCTGGTGGACATGACCGAGCGCCCAGTAGTCCATGCCGGCGGCGCGCAGATCGTCGAGCGCGCACGGCGCGTAGTTCTCGTGCCCCCTCCTCCCCCCTACGTTGCAGC
>Ga0255341_1002463_pt1 | contig 22959 bp, 28 predicted proteins | sample wastewater_treat_8_FD_192418 | JGI IMG/M metagenome (GOLD analysis project Ga0255341, IMG submission 192418) | Wastewater microbial communities from Lulu Island WWTP, Vancouver, Canada - plant12 | ecosystem: Engineered > WWTP > Wastewater > Unclassified | place: Canada: Vancouver, British...
GGCGGAAGCGGTAATTATCATCTGTCATCGTCCGACACAGAAGCAAGGAATAACGGCACTAATCTCTATAACGATTCTTACTATGCATTCCAGACCGACATCGACGGGGATGATCGTGGCGGTTCCGGTGCAGAATGGGACATTGGTGCGGATAGCTCGACATTTTCAACCTTGTCGACCACCAGCTCGTCGTCAAGCTCGTCATCGACCAGCTCTACGAGCACAAGCTCTAGCACCAGCACGTCAACGTCTACTAGCACCCAGACGACCACGACCTCCACGCAATCGACGCTGAGTACTACGACCAGCTCTTTCTCGTCGACGTCCAGCTCGACGACCTCGACTAGTACGAGCACCAGCACCCTGTCCACAACCAGTTCGACAGCAAGCACGCTTTCGACAACAACAAGCTATTCGACCAGTTCGTCATCGAGCTCGTCCAGCACCAGCTCGTCGACCTCGACATTCTCGACCCTTTCCACAACGACTACCTCGTCTTCGACGAGTAGTACGTTCTCGACGATCTCGACTACGTCATCAAGTTCGAGTACCTCCAGCAGCAGTACGTCGACAAGCAGTTCAAGCTCTACGAGCTCCTCGTCCTCGACGAGTGCGTCGACAAGTACGAGTTCGTCCAGCTCTACCTACTCGACCTTGTCCACTACTAGCAGCAGCTCTTCCACGAGTAGTTCAACGTCGAGCAGTAGCACGACATCCTCTACGGCCTCGACCCTATCGACAACCAGCTTATCGTCGACCAGTTCTTCGTCTACGAGTACGAGCACGTCGTCGTCCAGCAGTACCAGTTTGTCTACCTCGTCCACGGCATCAACCCTGTCGACCACGTCCTCATCGACCACGAGTTCATCATCGTCAACCTCGACCAGTTCGTCGACGTTGTCCAGTACTTCGTCCTCGACGAGTACAAGCAGTTCATCATCGTCGTCTACGTCTTCGACATTCTCAACTCTGTCGACTACCAGCTCTTCCTCGACCAGTACGTCGTCCAGCAGCACAAGCACATCGTCGACGAGCAGTAGTAGCTCGTCAACGGCTTCAACATTATCAACCACCAGCTCGTCGAGTACGACTACGAGTAGCAGTTCGTCGAGCACCTCTACGAGCAGCTCGACCAGCTCGTCGTCCAGTAGCACGGCGTCTACGTTCTCGACTACGTCTACCTCTAGCACGTCGACGTCTTCGAGCACGAGCACATCGAGCAGCACAAGCAGTTCTTCCTCCAGCACATCGACGACACTCTCGACTATGTCGACTACGTCGAGCAGCACGAGCACAAGCAGTAGCTCGTCTTCGACCACGAGTTCGACATTCTCAACCTTGTCGACTACGTCGAGCAGCTCTTCGTCTACCAGTACGACGTTCTCTACGGTCAGTACGTCTTCTACTAGTTCGTCGACTACCAGCAGCTCCTCGTCGACATCGAGCAGCACCACGAGTAGCTCATCCTCTACCAGCACCTCTACTTCTTCTACGAGCAGCTCGTCCAGTTCCTCGACTGCCTCTACGCTGTCGACCAGCTCGAGCACAAGTTCCACTTCATCGACGATGTCGTCGACGTCCACCACCCAGGTTCCGGCGACTACGTACTCGACTACGACCAGTAGCTCTACTACCGGTTCCACGACTAGTTCGTCGTCCAGTACCCTGTCTACAAGCTCGACGCTGTCGACTACTTCCTCAAGTAGTTCGACAAGTTCCAGCAGCTCGTCCTCGTCGTCTACCAGTACGAGCAGCTCCACTTCGTCCTCGTCCAGTTCTACGACGTCGAGCACCCTGTCGACGTTGAGTACGACCACCACGAGCAGTTCGTCAACTAGCAGTTCCTCCACGAGCTCGTCGTCTACTTATTCGACTCTGTCTACGACAAGCTCGTCGTTTACTAGCACCAGCAGCTCTACTAGCAGCAGTTCTTCAACGTCGTCGAGCACTTCGTCTACGCTGTCGACACTGAGCACCACGACATCTTCATCATCGTCGTCCAGCTCCTCGACTAGCAGCAGCACCAGCACCTCGTCGACACTTTCTACCACCTCTAGCTCTTCCAGTAGCTCGTCTACGACTCTGTCGACCAGTTCCTCTACCAGCACGACTACTACAACCAGCGTTTCGTCTACGTCTTCGAGCAGTTTCACGACCACCAGCAGCACGATCTCTACTATATCCACGACCAGTACCAGCTCATCGAGTAGTACTTCGTCGTCGAGCAGCTCCACCTTCACCTCTACATCCACTAGCACGAGCAGCTCTACTTCTTCGTCTAGCAGCTCTAGCTCTTCGTCGTCCAGCACCACGTCTAGTACGCTATCTACCCTGTCAACAACGTCGACCTCTTCGTCGACTTACAGTACCTCGTCGACGACCATCTCCTCGACGAGTTCTTCGTCGTCCTCATCGACGACGTCGACTACCGCCCCTCCGGTAGTCACCACCACGTCGAGCACTACAAGCTCGACGTCAACAACAAGCACGAGTTTGTCTACTACCAGTAGTTCGACGACCTCGAGCAGCACGATAAGCACCACGACGAGCAGTTCTTCTTCGAGTACGACTACCAGCAGTACCAGCTCATCAAGCAGCTCTACTTCTTCTACTGTGACGACCACCTCGTTTACGACAACGAGTACGTCGTCCTCAACGTCCAGCAGCACCACGACCACCTTCCCGCCTCCCGAAGAGGTCCGGCTGAGGATCGTGGTAAAGCAGAGGGACGTATTCTTCGAGGTGTTCAGAAGGAAGCTCAACTTTATGGTCCCGAGGGACGATAAGAGAAAACCAACTAGACTGAGGATTTCGTACAGGAGGCTAGAATGGCGGTAACAGTAGAGAAACGGGCCAACGAGTCATTTTTCTTGGAGCACCAGTTCCTTCGGGCAGATGGAACAGGGTGGCTAGGGGAAGGAGAGGCCATCATAGCAGCAGCCCCGAATGCCCCGACGGTAACAGCCATCGACAAGAGCACAGGACTCGCGGCATCAGGAATCACCTCAGACATTTCGGTTGTGGACGGCACGGTAGTGCGTTATAAGGTGTCGGCGGGTACGGTCGATAAGACCTACAAGCTGGTTATCAAGGTGGTGACCAGCGCCGGCCAGATTTTCGAGGACGTCGTATTCTTGAAGGTGGTGGACTGATGCCAGTATCTATGCTCCCGCTGTTGGTAGAGGAGGTTCCGGAGGTGTCTCCGGAGGTAGCTCGGCTACAGGTCAGCAAGTGGGCACAGGGGGACGTTGGTCTCTTCTCCGTGGCCTTTTTGGTCTGTTCCGGGGATATTGAGAAGGAAGACTCCTACCGGTATCAGATTGGACGGATCGTGGACGGGAAGCTGGTTACTACCAAGAAGATCATCCGGGAACTGGCAGAGAGGGCCTACGACGCGGAAAACGAGCCGGGGTTCACCAGGATGTACTGTCGGGTAATCGAGGCCTATTCCAAGATGGCGGGGATCGTACCCCCTTGGGGGTTTGAGAAATACTACCTGCTCCTAGAAAAGGGGCGGACTCCGAGGGATCTGCATGGGCCTAATCCCACCGCAGGATTGAAGAAGCATGAGAGGAGAAAGTATATTCCGACGAGGGATGGGGATGTGTATGGGCCCCTGTACGGCTCCCGGAACCTCCGAATATTTCGTTGACAAAAGGGTTTAACTGTGCTATCATTGTCCCCTAAAATAAAGAGGGGGAGTCTATGGGAACCGAGTGCGCCTGCCTGCTCAATAACTTGGTCGAAGTGCCCTTTTCCGGAGACCCGGATAGGGCGGACATTGTCATCGTGGGAGAATCCCCGGGAAGGCAGGAGATAGACCAAGGAAAGCCTTTTGTGGGGGATGCCGGAAAGCTACTTCGAGAGGAGATGCGAAAGGCAGGAATCGATGCGTCCCGGGTCATGTTCGCTAACTCAGCCCGATGTCGCATCGACAAAGACGCACTGACGGGGCGGCAGATTAGCGAAGTTCTGATAAGATGCCGGCCTAATCTGGAAACCCTCCTGAACCACGTCAAGCCGAAACTTATCATTTGCCTCGGCGCCATCGCACTTCAGCAAGTCATGAGCATGAAGGCCATCAAGAAGGTCAGAGGACAGGTGTTGCGGTCCGTTGAGTTCGGATGCGCCGTCTTCGCGACCTGGCATCCGGCTTATATCCTCAGAAACGCATCGGAGATGTCCACGTTCAGGTTGGATCTGGAGAAGATAGCAGAGTTTATCGAGGGCGGGTTCAAGGAAACATTCGTCGATCCCTTCACATGGAAAGAGGTTGACTCTATCCGCCCCCTCCTGGACGGGGGATTTATCAGAGAGGGAGGCGGGGACTTCATAACCGCTCTGGATACAGAGACACAGGACACCAAGTGGTGGAGCAGTGACTCTGTTCTTCTGTCCTATCAGGTAGCAGCTTCCTTCACAGAGGGGTGGACGGTTGTCCTCCATGAGGAAGTACCGCCCGGGATGGGCGACTTCAATATCATGGTGAGGCGAGGGGGAACGAAGAAGAATCCCATCAAAGTTCAGACCGGAGTGAAGAGGGTTCCTGACTTCGACCGGAAAGTGGCGGAGCTGAAGGAGCTATGCGAGCGTCAGGACATCAAAAAGTACCTCATGAACCTGAAGTTCGAGAAGCACCGCCTGAAGAGCCTCGGGATAGAACTCGTAAATGCCCCCATAGACGTCGGACTGGCCGCACACTGCCTCGACTCAGAGAAGTTCCTCCAGCCCAGCCTTCGATTCTTGCTAGAGTCGTTTACCAATATCAAAACCTTCTATAAGGACGAAATCTCGGACGATGAAAAAGAGGACATGATTCAGGTACTCTCCACGGACAGGAAGCGATTCTGCAAGTATGCAAGCTACGATCCCGTGTCCACCCTTCTGGTGGCCCTTGCCGTAAAGAAAAGGCTGCTGAACGATCAGAAATCGGCTAACTACTACATCAGGTTCCTGCACCCCGTGGAGACAGAGTTCCTGTTCGACATCGAGAGAAGGGGAGTCCTGATTGATCGGGAGGCCCTTCCCGCAGCAAGGAGAGGGATCGAGCTTCAGCAGGAAGAGAAGGTAGCCGCCTTCCGGCGGCTGTGCCCGGAACCGGTAGTCAGAAAGTATTCCGACAAGTTCAAGCTTACCCGACGGAGAATCCTGATGGACGCTCTGTTCTCCTACGAAGACGAGGAGGGCGGACTCACCGATATTGGGATCGGATTACAGCCTATTGCTATGTCGAAGAAGACAGGAGAGCCGGTCGTGGACAAGGACACCATGAACCGGCTCCTCGATATGGACATACCAGATAAGGCGAAGGAGCTCATCTATACCTATAAAGAATGGAGCGAACTGAATACTCTCGTTACGAGATACTTCCCGCAGATTGAAGAGAACATGGATGAGAACGGTAGGATTCATCCTACCTACTCGTTCGTATTCACTTCGTCTGGTAGAACGGGGGCAAGGAACCCGTCAGCACAGAACTTCCCGAAGAGGGGAGAGCTGGCTAGGATTCTTCGGAGATGTATCAAGGCACCTCCAGGATTCAAGCTGGTGGAGATGGATCAGTCCATGGCTGAGCTTCGCTTCATCGCCCATGTCGCCGACGAGGCCCGGATGAAGGACATCTTCGCCAGGAACGGAGACATCCATAAGATGACCGGCCTTGCCGTATCTGGCATGAAGGAAGAAGACCTTATACCCGAGAAGCTGTCCGACATCAGAAAGAAGGCGAAGGCGGTGAATTTCGGGTTCGTCTATGGGATGATGCCAAAGGGATTTCTGAACTACGCCAGGTCCCAGTTTGGCGTGAAGATCACCATGCCTCAGGCAAAGGCGGCCAGGGAAACCTTCTTCGGGCTATACCCCGGACTGGTGTACTGGCATCAGAGAAGCAAGGACAAGATCATAAAGGACGGAGGAATCCGCAGCCTATTCGGAAGGTGGAGGAGCTTGCCGAATATCTATTCTCAGGACGATTGGATGAGGATGGAAGCGGAGAGAATAGGCATAAACTTCGAGATTCAGAACCCGAGCAGCGACTACACCCTGCTCGGCGGAAAGCAAGCGATGGATAGGAATGCGTCGCACATCGGACCTGTCATCAACCCCGATGAATGTGCCCCTGTCCTGTTCACCCACGATTCCTTTGTCTTCGAGATCAAAGAGGACAAGGTGGAGTACTGCGCCTCGATCCTGAAGGCAAACCTAGAGCACGTGAACACGGACCCGTTTGGATTTAGACTGACTGTTCCTATGAAGGTTGAGGCAGAAATCGGAGACAACCTCGGAGAGATGACTCCGCTGGCTGTAAAGGAGGACGCATTCCATGAGCAAACGAAATCGTAGGAAGAAAGCTGTCGTTGAGAGGCCGGCAGCCGTGACCCTTACCCCGCAGAACCCGGCAACCCCGAAGGAATCCGCTACGAAGTCTTTGCGGCAATCCCTGAAGGCTATGGCAGAGATGCGGCAGAAGGAGATGACGAAGAAGCTGGCCGGAATAAGTACCCTGTCATCACGGCAGGAACCAGAAGAAGGAAGGTTCACAAACAGCATTGTAAAAGGGAACCGCCTTATCACGCCTCCGTACGACCCTATCAAGCTCTACGCAATCAACGAGTCCAGCGCAATCCTTCCACAGTGTATCGAAGCCATGATCGCCAATATCGATGGGTTCGGGTATGAACTGATGTATTCCGGTCCCTCAGACAGCCAGTACTCCGACGCTTCGCAGAAGGAGAAGCAGAGGCTCATTCAGTTCTTCGACCAGGTAAACGAGTCTCAGTCCTTCATCACACTGAGAAAAGCACTTCGCAGAGACATCGAAGTGACAGGGAATGCATACATGGAAGTCATTCGATTCCTGGACGGGAAGCTGGCCATGCTCTACTACATGGACTCCAGATACGTCCGGCTGCAGGCTATCCAGAGGGACCCAGTGGAAATAGAAGTGGAGCTGCTTCGTGACGGGGAAATAAAGAAGGTGAAGGTAATGAAGCGGTTCAGAGCCTTCGCCATGATCCAGACCGGGAATCGGATAAAGTGGTTCAAGGAGTACGGCGACCCGAGAAAGATGGATGCGTACACCGGGAAGTACGAAGGCGATGCGGAGGGACAGACAAAAGAGATCCGGCAAGAGGCCTCAGAGCTGATCCATCTGAAGATAGGAAACGACACCTATGGAATCCCTCGGTGGATTGGTAATGTCCTGAATGCGATGGGCATGCACGCCAGCGACTTCGTGAACTGGGACCTGTTCGAGAACCAGGTAGTCCCCCCGCTGTTCATCCTGGTGTCAGGAGGGTCGCTGACCAGTGAGTCAGTACAGGACGTCATGGACATCCTGATGCAGAAAAGAGGCACAGAGAACTTCAACAAGGTTGTCATTCTTGAGTCTCAGGGCGAAGGGGGAGTCGATGAGAAAAATACCGCGAAGGTCGATGTAAAGGAAATGTCCATGGCGAGGAAAGAGGACGCCATGTTCACGAACTACGTCGAGAAGGGGGAGAAGCGGGTTAGAGCATCCTTCCGACTACCCCCGCTTTACCTCGGAATGGCGGAGACCTATGCGAAAGCAACCGCGGACTCCGCAAAGATGGTGACAGAGGAGCAGGTGTTCGTTCCCGAGCGGTTTAACTTCGATGAGATTATCAACATCCTGCTCATGCCTGCACTTGGAGCCACCGTATGGCGGTACAGGAGCAAAGGCCCGAGGCTGGTAACCGGACAGGACGTCATATCTGCTTTCGACACTTTCTCGAAGTGGGGAGTGTTTACTATCAATGAAGGCATCCGGGTGGCTAACAATGTTCTCGGACTCGATCTTACCGTGTACGAAGGGAAGGATAAGGCCCCGTGGGCGGACTATCCGGTTGCACTGGTTATGGCCCTTGCAAACCTCGGCCAGCTCTCTGGAGTGGAGGAGATTCAGTCCATAACGGAGCCGCTGACCGATGCTTTAGGGAGCATTGAGAACGACGAGCAGGCGGCAAAGATGTATCTTGCCCTCTCTCACTTGAGAAACACCCTCAGAAAGCTTGCGGATCAGAGAGACGAAGCGGCGAAACTGTCCGATGCAACGATGGGAGGGAGGATAGAATTTAGGCCAGAGGAGCATGAGTAATGAGGCTATCAAGGAATGCATGGTACGCAAGACGTAAGAAACGGAGATCGTGAAATGACCCGAGTCGTCCACTGCAAGAAGGAGCCCTTCGATGTGTATATAGGAAGACCGAGCAAGTGGGGGAATCCATACATTATCGGGGTAGATGGAGAGAGGGACCAAGTGCTACTGCTGTACGAAGCCTACGTCCGATCCACGCCCGAGCTTATGGATTCCCTCCACGAGCTTGAAGGTAAGGTTCTAGGTTGCTGGTGCCATCCTAAGCCCTGTCATGGAGATGTGCTGATTCGGCTGATGGAAGAGAAAGCCCCCGAACGGGGTGAACGGGGGCTCTCGCAGAAGAGAGGAACACGGGGGAAGCGCCCTTCCGCAGGAGGGCTGCGAAAGGACTTGGACAGACTGAATGACAACACAAAATAGGGAACAAAGTCAAGGGGAAAGTGGGGTTAGGATCATCCATGTCGAGTGGGCCACAAAAATCGGACTCTACGAAGCTATCGTCCTCGGTCAGATTGATTACTGGGTCCAGCGCTCAAAGCACCAGTTCTTCGGCAGGCGATGGGTCTATAACACCTACGAAGGCTGGCAAGCCCAGTTGCCATTTATGTCTCTCCGGACTGTGCGACGGGCGATTGCTGAACTTGAGTGCATGGGTATCCTTGAGTACCGGTGGCTCGGACCCACCCCAATGAACAGAACAAAATGGTACACGATAAACTATACCCGATTGAAGGAGGTCGTATGGGAGCAGTCCTGATATGCGGGGATAGGAACTGGAGAGGGAAGGCAATCATTAAGAAGGTGCTGGCTGTGTTTGACAAAGGAGTAACTATCATTCACGGCGGGGCTCCTGGGGCGGATTCCATTGCCGATAATGTGGCTCATGACCTAGGACTCAAAGTGAGAGAATTTAAGGCGGAGTGGGACAGATACGGCAGAGGAGCGGGGCCTAAGAGGAACCAGCGCATGCTGGATGAGGGGAAGCCCGACTGTGTGATTGCCTTCCACCATAACATAAACGAGAGCCGTGGTACCAGGGATATGGTTATCCGGGCACTGAAATCCGGAATACCACCATGGTGGTGGAATCCGAACAGAGCATCAAGATACCGAGGCTGTGATGGTGCTGCTGAAGATTGTTGGGGATAAGATAACGGTGGAGTTGCTGGGCCCTAGCCCGACGGTGGCAGTAAGGGGACCGAAAGGACTCAGTGAGGTGCTGGCTACCCTACAGCCCGGACAGGCATACGCAGCAGACGCCAGTAAAGGGGAGTACCTCATACGGATAGAGCGAGGCGTACTGAAATTCTCCAGGACTCCGTATACTGAAAAGGAAGATGAAAATACTCGTGCAGAGGTCAGATTCATCAGAAGCTAAAAGCTCAATGATTTCCCATCTGGCCTCTCAGGCCAGATGCATGTGGCCTAATAGGCCAGATGCATGTGTCCTCTCAGGCCAGATGCATGTGGCCTAATAGGCCAGATATACATATACTACTACAGGAGAATAGCCAGTAGACTATTCCAAAGAATACAGCCGACTGCACTCGAGTTCAGGAAAGATGAGAGTCGTGCTCTGCACAGAATGTAAGTACTATACGAAGCCGGATACCGGTGGGGTGGACTATAGCTGTACGGCCCCTCAGAACCGGAGGAAGATGCAGACGAAATCCACGGGAGTCAAGTACTTTCTGTCTCGCCGACCGGAGGAGATCAACAAGAACCAAGATTGCAGGTGGTTTCAAGATTCATTCTTCAGAAGGATACTATGATGAGCAAGATACTTAGTCTAGACAGCTCCTTGCATATCGACGAGAAGATAATGGAGGAGGCCATCGAGAAGGTATACAAGGACGATCCGGATATTCGGATGCCGGGAGAGGACGAACAGATGATCGTGGTCCGCACCAATGCGGAAACCCACGAAACATCTATGTATTACATACGCCTTCGTCCCATCTATGAAAGGGCACGTGCATTTGCCTGCAAATCAGGCGGATGACGAATATAATTTCCCAGGTAGGGGGCCTGGAAGGGGCAATGTCGAAGGAAGAGCTTATCGTGGGACACATGTATCTTGTTTCTCACCTTGTAAGGAAACACTTCTTATGGGTTCCGGAAACAATGATGTCTCGGGAGGATCTTGAGAGTGTCGGTTATATTGGCTTGATCGATGCGGCAGACCGATGGAATCCAGATCACGAGACAAAGAGCACGTTTAAGACATTTGCCTATCACAGGATTATCGGGCAGATTACGGATGAGCTTAGGGAGCTGTACAGGATTCCTGGTTGCCAGGATAGTGAGATTGCTCAAGATTTATTGAAGAATGTAGAGTCTGGAGACCATCCATTCAAGATCCTTCATACGAAGGAGCTGAGACAGATTCTAGAGAAGGCGGTTGACGAGCTGCCAACCACCGCAAGGACGGTTATAAGGCTGTACTACTTTTATGGCATATCTCTAAGCGACATTGCACTCATGTTCAGCTGTACAACATGCAATATAATAGCCTACAAGAAACGCGCACTCGAGTATCTTCGAGTAAGGCTGACTGGTGAAGGGGAGGTGCGTCATGTCTTCGAGAGGACCGCTCGTATTAGAACCAATATACAATCTTGTGGACAACTCGGAAACTCCTATAGTCGACAGCTTCGAGAAAATGGTGGAACCGAACGATCCGCTTTTCAAGGTTGATCTGCTTCGGCGCCGGCAGAAGGTGAAGGGTTCCCAGATTGCTGTTGGGCAGCCAAGAGAAGGGGAGTGGAAGTGATGCGTCTCGATCTTGAAAGGGAACTGCTGGCCCGTCTTGCCGCCGGCTGCCTCATGAAGATGGTAGGAGAGGGGCTTATCCTGTCTCAGATTCTGAAGACGGAGTGGCGTAAGCGCATTTCCCCGTTCTCCGAAGACATGGATCTGTGGATAGAGACCGAAGGCGTTCGGGATCCTACCTTTCCTAAGAGGATGCTGAACTATCACAGGGATAGGTGCACTACCTCCTTTATTGAGGCGGCATTCCCCCGATTCGACGAGTACATCAATCATTCGTACAAGGACGGCATTCAGCATGTCGTGTACGGGAACGCCAAGAGAAAGGCTGATGTCGATGTCTTGGTCGAGCAACTGACCGAGATGACTGGTTCTCAGGCTCGCAGCATCCGAAATACCCTCGGGCGGTGGTTCTCTCAGACGCAAGGGGCCTATTTCGATCGCTTCATCGTTCCAGAGACCGAGCGTCTTCAGCGTCAGCTCCAAGAAGGGGTCCTGGACAAGGCCCGCATGAGGAAGATCGGAGAGAGGTATAAGAAGTTTGTCCAGGCTGATGGATACTGGGACGCTATTTCTGATTTCGACACCGCTACCGCCTCCGTGTGGGGTATGCTGGATACTATGAAAGAGCTAGGGTATCTGACGTACACTATTATCTCCATGAGGGACAGAAAGACCTGCGAGGTGTGTTTGGCTATCGACGGAACCGAGGTCAGCATCGAAGAGGGGCAGAGTCAGAAGAACGCTATGATCGCCCTGGGCGCAGAGGAGGCGGCTAATTCTTTTCCTTGGCCGAGGATAAGAGAAGATGGAACCGTAGACGGAAGCAGTTTTCTTCCTCCGTTTCATTCCCGCTGCAGGTGCTACCTGGTCGGAACCAGGCAAGGACCTCATAAGGTGTCCAGCTCGGACATCCAGAACTTTCGCCACCAATACAGGATACCGAAGGTATGGGGAGATGCCATCATCCGAGAATATATCTCGGTATGCCTGAGCCTGAAGGAGCTTCGCAGGGAGTGTCTATCCCGGCAGGCCGTGAATATGACCAATATGCAGCTGGGACTGAAGGGAGAGCAGATTATGAAGGCTATACTCTGGGTACAGGATACCCCTCATAAATATCCCGTCGATCTGGTCGCTGAAAAGGGTGTTTTGGGGAATATCCGACCGATCGGTCTTGAGGTCAAGACCTGGAGGGCGGAGAGGGTGCATGACGAGACAAAAGTAAAGATGGGACCCCGGGCCATGGAGCTGAAGGATCAGTGGACTCTCGAGAACCAGGCCGACATCTTTACATTCTTCCTGATTCACGACTCCGAAGGGAAGACTGATCTCTACTACAAGCCCGGATACGGAGGGTACCGTATCGGATCCATGCAGTTTGTTGGTCAGGTGTACGAGGACAAGAACGGTCAGCTGGTCATCCCTGATGACGTTCGGGAGAACGTAATTTCTGCCTTGGTGAAAGGGAAACCTATCTACGAACCTATCCAGACCGAGTTTCAGACCCCGAGGCGCGGAAATCTGCCCGTTCGGGGCCTAAGTAGGGGGTAATATGGGGTACTCGCTGTTTGTTGGCGGCGAAGAGAACGATTTTCCACTTTGTAGTGCGGAGTGGTACCACCGGTTTCTCGAGGAAGTGGCGATTATCGGGGGCTGTCCGAATATCCTTCGGTTTACGCCGAACGTGTCCGTAGGGCTGCACAGCAAGTTCGACAAGCCCATTTCCGAATGGTCAAAGGTCTCGATTCCTAACATGAAAGAGGAAGCACAGCGTCTGGTCGAGAACCCCGAAGCCTCCGATCATGTGAGGGAGATCGCTTCGATTTATCTCCAAGCGATAATTGAGGCAGAAAGGACCACCCTTCCGCTGACGCTGGGGTAAAAATCGTTGACAAAAGTTTTTGTTTGTGGTATGATTCCTTCAGAATACGGGGTGTTTTATGCGAAGAGGGGACATCATTCAGTTTCTCAGGCTTCTAAGGGCCGGAAATATCGACACTTCTGGATCTGATTGGGTGCAGGCTTCCTGTCCACTGGCTGTACGGACCCACCAAAAGGGCGAGGATCGTCGTCCAAGTTTTGGTATAAAAGTGAACGACAAGGGCGAATCCTGCTATAATTGTTTTGTGTGCGGGCACGGGTCCCTTCAGGGCCTCATGCACAGGATTACTTGGCTTATTGGCTATAACCCCCAGGCAAGCGATTGGCTATCTCTGAAGGAGATATTTGTTGATGAGGACAGAACTCCGGAGTTCACGGAGATATATTCTCAACCTGTCCAGAAAGAAGCACCGAGGCAGGTTCCCAATCTTATCCTTCAGAACTACCCCGTTATTCAGGAAAAAGACGATAACCAAACGGCCCAGTACCTTCAGGGAAGGGGCATTGATCTCGGAGTTGCCCATGCCTACCGTGTTCGCCGGGATAGCAGAAATGACGGACTTATTTTCTGTATCCGTGATGTGGATATGAAGGTCTATCTTATGCACTTCCGATCCATAAAGGAGAAGATTTTCTATTACCTTACACCGACTGTCTTAGGCTATCAGGGGCTTCGGTGGGGAAGGCAGGATTTCTGGTACGGTATCGAGTTTGTTGATTTCAGTCAGCCTGTGATTTTAGTGGAGTCGGAGACTGACGTTCTTCGGCTTAGAACTCTTGGCGTAGGTAATGTTATGGCCTCGTGCGGACCGATCGGAGAGGATAAACTTTCCAGATTGAGTGCATCGAGGTATCTTCTTGGGTTCGATGCAGACGATCAGGGGAACCACTACGCAAAGGTAGTCGCGGAGCATGTGCACTCAAGTGCAGTGGTGGATTTTCTTGATTGGGCTGTGGTTGGAAAGAACGATGCCGGTGATCTTGATTCAAGAGAGGAATGGGATGCCGTTCTCTTGAATGCCATCCGGATCGGAGTGAAAGGAGGTGAAAAGCAGAGCATCGAGTATCCCGAAAAATTCTCAATCAGGAGATAAGACTATGTCTTGGTACAAGAAGGGTGATGAAGGAAAGGCCCGGTCGGTGGAGGAAGAAGCAGCAGCAAAGGCTCGGGCCCAGGCTTCGCAGAATCCCAGCCGTAACCGGTTCTGGCTTGCGCCGAACAAGAGTGCGAAGGTCACCTTCCTCGATTCGGAAGGCTTCTTCTTCAGAGAGCATCAGCTGTATCTGAATGGCTCATGGTTGAACTGGGAAACCTGTCTTTCCGATCTGGGCGAGGAGTGTCCTCCCTGCGAGGATGGTCGTAAGTACGCATACGTTGCCGCGTTCACGATCATCGACCATTCCACCTACAAGGATAAGAAGGGCAATGACGTGAAGGCCAGAAAGAAGATCATTGTTCTTAAGGCCGGTGCCCGGAATAAGGTTCTCAAGCAGAAAGAGCGGAGGGACGGCGATCTTCGGTATTGCATGTTCGAGATTTCCAGATTTACGGAGAAGGAGTGCAGCACCGGAGAGGACTTCGAGTTTGTTGGTCGTGTCAATCCCGAGGAGCTGAAGGAGCTTTGCCCTCCCGGGACCGATCCCGACGAGTGGTTGAGGCCGTTTAATTACGAGGAGATTTTCAAACCCAAGACTCCTGCGGAACTCAGGAAGGCACTAGGCATGGCCGATCCTGTCGGCTCCAAGGAGAATATCAAGGACCCCCTTCCCGGCAAGGAGGCCCGTAACCCGTTTGAGCGCAAGGATGCGCCTTCGAAAGAAAACAGGTCCTTAAAAGAGCTACTCTAATGTACGTTGACAAGGCCGAATACTCTGATTGCCTCTGGCTCCCGAAGGATGGGCTCGATCTCGAGTATCTGCGCCAGAAGTTTACGCTGATTCCTCGGTTCGACAATCTTTTGCCTCTTGAGATCTTCAGGGAAGACGACAATCGAATTGGACTGCCTCGGCATTCCAAGGAGATTCTCCCATTTCCTGTCGCGGATCTCGAAGATCTGAGGATAGCGGGGCATCCCGTGGATGTTCGATTCACACAGGAGCTCAGACCCTATCAGGTGCCTGTTGTCGAAAAGGCCCGTACCCTTCTTTCGAGCGGAGTAGATGATTTTATCATTCACGCCGGAACAGGATCGGGAAAGACTGTCATCAACCTGTATATCTGGGCTACCTATATCAAGCGAACAGCGCTTGTCATCGTGCCGAAGACTGACCTTTTGGAAGGAAAGAATGGATGGATCGCAAAGATCAAGAAGTTCACTAACATCCCTGAGGAGAGGATCGGTGTTGTTCGACAGGATACCTGTGAGTTTGAGGGCAAGGATATTGTGGTTGGCATGATTCACAGTCTGTGCAAGGACAAGTATCCAGAGGAATTCAAAAGGTATTTCGGCCTTGTCATCTTTGATGAGCTGCATAAGCTCGGAGCACAGTATTTTTCTCGGGTTGGAGGCATGTTTCCAGCCCAGAGACGTATCGGATGCACAGCTACCCTAAGGAGGCAGGACGGCCTTATCAGGGCGTTCTACGATCATCTTGGCAAGCAGGTAGTGACTCAGGAATTCAGCGATAATCCTGTTCCTCGTGTCATCTCTGTTGAGTACGAGGACGGAACGGCATTTGTTCCTGAGGGCATAATGGATAAGATCAATCGACGAGGGTTTATCATTAAGAGACTTTCAAGGAACAAGAACAGAACGGCAATGATAGCGTCCTTTGTCCGGGATTTGGTGGACTCTGGGCGCAGAACCCTGATCCTCTCAGAGAGGATACCTCATGTTATGGAAATAAGAGACTTGTTGGTGGGAAAGTACGGACTTTCTCCCGAGGATGTCGGCGTGTATATCAGCAAGACCAGTGATTCCGAAAGGGACAGGATTTCCGAAGAGTGTCCTGTTATCGTCGCTACGACATCCATGATGTCTCTCGGCACGGACATTCCTACCCTTCGTGCACTTCTATTTGCTACTCCACTGGCTGACGTGGAGCAGGCTATCGGACGGATTTGCAGGATCGGTCCCGAGATAGAGCCTGTTGTCGTGGATATTCTTGATGTGGGATATAAGGACGCGGAAAACTGGAATCGGGCGAGGTCTTCCTTCTATGCACGAAAGAACTGCACCGTGCAGAAATTGAGTATGAAGGGGGTGAGCTTTAGATGAAGACCGAAGCTGAAAAAAGGGAATACAACCGTCAGTACTACGCCAAGAAGAAGGCGGAGATTAACCGAAGGCGGCGCGAGCGGTACTGGGAAGACGAGGCTCATCGGAAGGGCCTTCAGGACGCTGCCCGGACACGGTACAGGACCCTTTATTCCAGTGTGGACAAGCATGCGGGGTATACCGTCAAGAGGAAGGATGGTGTCCCCCTGTTTTCCATTCAGTATGCGGCCGGCGTCATGGGAAGGAGTCCCGAGATGATTCGGGCATGGGAGAAGAACGGACTGATTCCTAAAACCTCCTACACAGATAGCCGTGGCTGGCGCCTTTACACCTCCGATCAGATTGATCTGCTCGGAATAGCCATCAAGAATTTCAAGTCCAAGCAGTGGGATAAGGACATGGTCAAGAAGTTTCTCTCTGAGAACTGGCAAAGACCGTAAGGAGGTTCCAATGGACGAAGATAAGATTGAGGCGGCAGAAAAGCCAGGGTGTGTTGAGTCGAGAGAGGCGTTCCTGGAGGTGTCGAAAACAGCTCTGGGGCAGGAAGAGGTTTCTACTGAGAAGATTCGTGTGAGGCCCTTCCTGTCTCATCCTGCTGTTGTGTCGGTCAAGGCAGGGGCAACGATCAATCTGGGGAACTACGAATCCGCCAGAGTGGATATTATGCTCTCCTTTCCTTGCTATCCTGAGGAGATCGATCAGATTTTCGACAAGGTGAAGGACTGGGTCGATACTCGGATGGCCAAGGAGTACGCCACCATGAATGAGTACCGGAATAAGAAACAAGGAGGGTGAGGGTGGCGACATTGGATGAGATTCTCGCAAGAGGGGACAGGAAATACGGGAAGGGCACATATCTGACGGGATTCACCCGCGGACATGACTATCCGAGGATACCAACAGGTATATTCTCATTGGACTATGCTATCGGAGGAGGGTTTCCGGTAGGAGTGACTTCCTCGCCTTATGGCCCTCCCGGCGGCGGAAAAACATTGGTTCTCACTCGAGCGTGCGCGGGAGCACAATCCATTTGTTGGAAGTGTTTTCAGTATCTCTGGGATTGCAAATGCGCCAAGAAGGATTCCCGCAAGGTGGTATGGGTCAGTACAGAGCTTTTTGATATTGCTTGGGCAAGGATGCTTGGGGTGGACTCCAGCAAGGAGAAATTTGCGGTAGCCGAGCCTGATACCGGAGAGCAGGCGGCAGATATTATTGCCGAGTGTCTTCGAGCTGACGATGTGGGTCTTGTGGTTCTGGATTCTCTTGCCATGCTCACCCCGCAGGCAGAACTGGACGCTTCTGCAGCGGACGATATGGTGGCTGTCCAGGCACGGCTCATTGCAAGAATGATTCGACGAATCAAGACAATCCTCATTCAGGAGAAAAAAAGAGATCATAAGGTTGCCTTTATTGCGACAAATCAGGTGAGAGCAAAGATCGGAGGGTTTGGCAGAGGCCCCCAGGAAGAAGTACCTGGCGGCTTTGTATCGAAGCACGATTGGCATCTCACTTTTCGCATGTCTCAGGTGAAGTCAGCGGATATTGACAAAGAGACAGAACTTCCTGTTAACGCACGCTTTAAGGCGTCCATGGCTGCTATGGGAAATAAGAGAAAGATATTCACCCTCTCAGGAGCAGCCGAGTTCTATGCTACCGTGTCTGACGGCGGAGAACTGGTGAAGGGGTCTATTAACGACTATCGGACCGCTTTTCAGTATGCCGAAACCGCAGGACTGATCGGAAGGGATCCGTGGTCGTTCAGAGGAGAGACTTTCAGGCTGAAGAGCGACATCATGGAGTCTTGGTACGACAACGAGAAGTTTCTGTCGGCCAAGAAGTTTATCATTGACCACTATATCCAGAAGGCAAAAGAGAACGAAGAACAGGAATCGTAATGAATCTGCTCTGTACTTGCGGGAAGGGTCTGTATGTGGATCAGTATAAGCGCAACCAGATACTCAGCGGCTATCCCGTGTTTTGTTGCTCGGAATGCTTTCTTCAGCATGTCAAGCAGCTGCCTTCGGTCGTAGGGGCCCCGGAATACCGGCGTTCTACGATCAGTCAGCCCCACGAACGATGGGATTCTATAACAAAGGGGTTTTATAGGTCGTGGTACGAAGTCTTTCTGGCACGATGCTTTTCTGAAGAGGGTATCAGGTTCGAATACGAGGGGTATACTATAGATCTGAACGGTCCTACGTATACCCCCGACTTTTATCTCCTTGACAAAGGCGTCTTCGTGGAGACTAAGGGGATGTGGCTTTCAGCGTCAAAAAAGAAGCTTAAGATGGCGCTCTCGGCGGGTCACCGAGTACTCCTTCTCCCCGCATACTTGGAGAAGGATTTCCGCAGGAAGTACAGGATTTCAGCAGACAATATGGCAAAGGCGAGTCATCTATGAAGTTTATCAAGGAAAATACCCGATTGGTCAGAGTGGAGCGGGTCGAGCCACTGGCTGTTGACCAGATTAGCGACCCGGTCCACCTGACCAACAACCTATTGGAAACCAAGCCTCGGAGAACGGAGAGAAGGTATCTGTATATGCGTCTTTCCGAGGTTGACGATCTGTGTCCTCGAGAGTGGGTCATCGGCCATCTGACAGATAACCCTCGTATGGACACCCACCATTTTTCAACCGTGTGTATGATGGATATGGGATCCTCGCTCCATCACTGGATTCAGAACAGTCCTGTGTATTTCGGAGAAAGGCTCTTAGGGTACTGGAGATGCCTAGCCTGCAATAACATCAGGAGATTTGGTGTTCGTCCTACAGAGCCGTGCGAGGTCTGTAATGCTCTTCCGGCGGCAACGCAGTACGAGGAGTGGATGTGCCGGATGGAAAAGCCGTATCGAGTGGTCATGAAGCTCGACGCCATTCTCAGGATGTCTCAGAACGTCTATCGGTTCGGGGACATCAAGACTACCGGCAAAGAGGTTCTCGCTCCTGCTGGTAAAGATGTTGCCCAGCTCGTAGGGTACATGTTCTTTTATCAGTTTGTTCCCGAGGAGAAGAAGCTTCCGGTTCCTATCGACACGTCTTGCGGGTACCTGTTTTACTTCACCAAGATATTCAATGTTCGGGCCCCCGTGAAGACCTTTGCGGTTCGGCCAAATCAGACCCTGTGCAATGCTCTCCAGGCTAAGGCCGAGTACTTTACGAGAGGGGTGGACGAGGGGATTCTCCCCCCGCCCATCAATGTCTGTCTCGGGACCGCTTTTACAGGAACGAGGGCTAGGAGCTGCGCCCAGTGCTCAGCATGCTCCACCCTCTATAACCGCGGGCAGACAAAGATAGAAAGGGGAGACAATGAATTTTATAGGATTGGACATCAGTCTGACAGGGACAGGGTACGCGATAATACACCGGAGTCCGTCTATATACCAGACGTTCCTGATTCAGTCGAAACCCCATAAGACAACGGTTCATCCCATAGAGAGGTGTGACATTATCTGCAATGAGCTTCTTTCAAAATATCGGCCGGCCCCGGATGACTGGGTTATGGTTGAGAACTTTGCGTACAGCAAGCAGTTCAAGATGTCTGCTATCGCCGAGCTGACCGGGATTATCAAGTGGCGGCTTCTCTATGAGTGCAACATCGACCCTTCCCGGCTTCTTATCGCCAGCCCCCAGATGCTTAAGAAGTACTGTACCGGGGCGGCGAAGGCAGAGAAGAACGTGATTATCAAGTCTGTCTTTAAGAAGTGGGGAGTGGATGTGAATGACGACAACGAGGCCGACGCCTATTGTGCGGCACGCCTCGCGCACGGGATTTACGAGTGGTCTTTCGGAAAGGCACCGCTTAGTTACGAACTGGAAGTTATAAAGGCCACGCTGAAATTGAATCCTCTGTATAAGCCTTCAAATTGAGACTTGACAAAAACTTTTACTTGTGATATGATCTGTGGCAGATAATAAGGAGGAGACTATGGGTATCGGGCCGAGAACACAGATCACAGGTGAGTATTACTACATTCACGCAGATGAGGTTAGGGGATTACAGCGGGTTTGCCGTCGGCTGTATTACGATACGAAAAGGATGGATGCCGACGAAATGCGGAATGAGGCCCAGTCTATTGAGGCCATTCTCGATAGGCTGATCGAGGCTGAGGTTCTCATAAAAAAGTCGACAGGAGGTAAGTAATGGAGTTCTTGAAAGGAGAAAAAGAGAAGAAAGCAGTAAGCCTGCAGGAGGCGCTCAGTTCGAGCAAGCCTTCCAGGCGCGGTCGTCAGAAACAAGATGCCGATGTTTCTGCATCCGAAGATCCCATCGTGGGAGAGCCTGTCAAGGATATTACCTTTGATGCCTACCTGAAGGCCGGGTATTCTCTCCTGTATATCCGTACCGAGGAGGATCATCGGGCGGTTCAACTCGTGAAGGAGTCGATCAATAAGATCGAGTCCATGAGGAATTCCATCCGATACGGGGAATGGCGGTCCACTACGGGTCTTCGTCTTGCCCCCGAGCGGTCTTTGGAAATTCCCACGGTCGGCGATCCCATCGTTGAGGACCTGGCCAGCGCGATCCAGTATGCCGGAAATCAGCAGAACGCTCACCTGATCGTTTTCCATAATGTCAGGCAGCTTCTTCAAAATTCGTTTATTGTCATTCAGAGCTTGAAGGATGCCTCATATAAGGCCCGCCTTTCCGGAACACACTTGATTCTGGTAGGCGCACATCTGGACATTCCCCCTGAACTCCAGAATACTATTACCGTCTACGACCTCGATCTTCCGAATGCCGATAAGTTCAAGACGAACTTCAAGGTCCTGTCGGACGCGTACAAGACCAGCATTACCACCCCTACTACTGATCGTCATATCGAGATGTCGGCCAAGTCTGCCGTTGGTATGACGGAGATGCAGGGGGAAAACGCCATCGCCTTGAGCATCGTTCTCCGAAAGAAGGTCGATCCGGCTGTTGTTCAGGTTGAGAAGGAGCAGGCAATCAAGAGAAGTGATGTTCTCGAGTTCATTCATGTAAAGGAATCCATGGATGACCTTGGAGGATTCTCAGAGCTTAAGTCGTGGATCAGTAAGAGAAAGGACGCTTTCACTCCTGAAGCCACCGAGTTCGGTCTCCGGTTTCCCAAGGGCATTCTCCTTGTCGGTGTTCCCGGATGCGGGAAGTCTCTCGCGGCACGTTGCGTTTCTCATTACCTCGAACTTCCTCTCCTGAAGTTCGATATTGGCAAGGTTTTCAGGAGCCTTGTCGGGTCCAGCGAGCAGACAGTCCGGTCTGCTTTGAAGACGGCAGAGGCGGTGGCCCCTGTTGTTCTTTGGATCGAGGAAATCGAGAAGTCCATGGCAGGGACACAGAGCTCCGGAAGCACCGACTCTGGAACTACCGCCCGTGTTATGTCCACGATCCTCACCTGGATGCAGGAGAATAAAAAGCCTGTGTTCATCGTGGCCACGGCAAACAACGTGGAATCACTTCCCCCGGAGCTTCTTCGGAAGGGTAGGTTCTCTGAAATATGGGGCGTCGTGGAGCCTGACCCTGTCGAAAGGGCAGACATCTGGCGCATCCATCTTCGGAAGGTGAGGCCTGAGAGAGTCGAAGATTTCGATTATTCTCGGCTTGTGGCTGTTAGCGCCAATTTTACTGGCGCAGAGATCGAATCTGCGGTAGAGGAGGCTATGTTCGATGCTTGGGAAGCCAGCCGAGACCTGACTACGGAGGATCTTGTGACTGCCGTTGCCAAGTTTGTTCCCCAGGCCGATACCTGCAAGGAGCGGATCGATGTGATCCGGAACTGGATGCAGCAGAAGGTCCGGTTTGTCGCACATTCCAAGGTAAAGCAGAAGGAGGACGAAACCAGCCAGAGCTGGCGCAAGATCAGGGCCGCAGCAGAGCAGTCCACCAAGCCTGAGGCTGCTGTGGATAGCGCAGTGGAGAAGGGCGAGCCTAAGAAAGGCCTACACTAGGAGGGAATTATGGCAGGGGGAAAGTTGGTTGAACGATCAGAGCAGGTCCGCAAGAAGATTACCGAGTGTGCCAGTAATATCGAGACACAGTATATCGAGCTCTGTAAGCTCTTGCACGAGGCGTGGGAAAACGCTTACTTCGTGCAGTGGGGATTCGAGAATCTCGAAGACTACTGCAAGGAGGAGCTCGGGATGAAGTACCGCAAGGCCCGGTATTTGATTAGTATTGCTGATGCGGTCAAGAGAAGCGGGGTCAAGTGGGAAGATATCACCGATATCGGATGGACTCATATGCGGGCCATCGCCAGAGTGTTGAGCAAGGATAACGCAGCACAATGGCTGGAGCGGGCGCGATCGTCTACGGCAGACGGGATCAACGAGACTGTCAGGCAGTACCTTAACGAAGGAGTCCTGAACGAGAACGCGCCAAAGGTTGCGTCTATTCAGATCCGCATGAGCGAGAGTGAGGCCATTATTATCATGGACGCCATCGAGCGAGCTAAGCGAATTACGGAGAGTAATTCCTTTACCACAGCACTGGAGTACATCTGCTACGAGTGGATTCAGCAGAGCGCAGACGGGCCTACCAAGACGCCGATCGAGCATGTTCTTCGGTGGGTCCGTGAAGTCTACGGGGTTGATCTTCAGCCGTCCGGACCGCAGGACATAAGGAGCATGCTGAGCAATGAAACTGGTGGTTAAGATCGACCTTGGCGCCGAGAAGGTGACCGAGGAGGAACTGAAGGGAAAGGACTGGGCGGCCGAAGGCATGCCGCCCGGCTTCATTGCTATTGATTCTGCCTATCTTCTCAGGGATACCAAGGACGACTTTTTTGTCTTCGAGCTGGCTGGAATAGAGGAGTAACTAAGCAGTTAATTACGGTAGAGGAGGAGAGCAATGGACCTGAACGTGTTTGCGAAGGAAGTGGCCGACGCTGAAGGAAAGAAGATCTCCGTGAGCATCGCCCAGATCAAAGAGATCATCAAGATTACTTTCAGGAAGTTTGCTTCCCTCAACGAAGGGGAGCAGAAACGGATTATCAAGT
>Ga0255341_1002465_pt1 | contig 22941 bp, 13 predicted proteins | sample wastewater_treat_8_FD_192418 | JGI IMG/M metagenome (GOLD analysis project Ga0255341, IMG submission 192418) | Wastewater microbial communities from Lulu Island WWTP, Vancouver, Canada - plant12 | ecosystem: Engineered > WWTP > Wastewater > Unclassified | place: Canada: Vancouver, British...
CAATGCCTTTGATATTTCTTATGCAAGGTTTTCTGTATTGAAATTCAAAGTCACGGATTGCGATAAATGGTATCTCAAAGAGGCTCTTGCCGAAGTGATCTTCCAGTTGAAAACCGAGCAGAAATGCTGGGCTACATATGAAAAGCAACAAGGCTGCTTTCATGTCGTATCAAGATAACAGTCGTTTTATGAGATTGATGTTCCTGACTTTTATAAAAACAATACGCATTTCCCTGAAAAAAAGTCGGAATAGCCTTATAAATAGTAAGTTGTTATAGATTCAACCTCTATTCTACAGCAACAATAATGAAAGCTTTAAAGGGCTAAGTATACAGCTCTCACAAAAAGATCCTGAATGAATCTTTCAGGGTTTTGTACTTTTATATGAAGACATCGCTCCCGGGTCGCCGCCGTAATATCTGGGGTATTCGGGATATGAACAGATTATATAGCCCTCTCCTTCCTGATTCAATACTATTCTACCCTCCGGATTAACATATAGTGTTTTGGGCGGGGCTTGTCCATTCTCAACCCAGGATATAAGCAAATCAATTTTATCGTTCTGGTTTGGCGATGGAATATTTTTAACCGTTACTGCTTCCCCATCGCCATTCTCCTTATAACTTCTTCCGGAAAGACCATGACCTGCCTGAGGGATAACATAGAAGCGGGCGAATTTATCAACTTTTTTACGTTTCATCCTGTCCAGGACAGACTGATAATAATCAAGCTGAGCTCCTGATGAAGCTATAAAATCCATTGTGCCAACTGTAATGATTATCTTGCCTCCCTTTTTATAAAAAGCCGACAAATCAGGATTAGCAGCATCGAGCCACCAGGATATTTCTTCCCTTCTCTTATTGAATACACCACCTTCGACATAATCAAGCGGATTAGCTTTAATATCCTGCATCAGGAAACCTGTAACACCAATGGTCCCAAGAGAGGAATGAACCTGTGCTTTATCATCCGCTCCTTCCTGGCCTTTATACCTTGAACCTGTAATTGTTCCAAAATCATCAGGGTTTATTGAAGGCAACCACATACCAAATGACCTGACATTATTTGCCAGAGGCGTTGCAAACCTGTAAGGACTGTAAATGAATTCCAGAGTTTTTATCTGACCGTCAGTCAGTTTTGAAGATGCTGAATTTTCACTAGCCCCCGGATCAGTCCCAGAAACTCTTAGGGCAGCCCAGGGATCAGCCGGACCTTTATTATCATTTACATTGAAGATCATTCTTGATGCCATGTAATTATTTATAATGCCATCAGCAAGTCCGTCAAGTTTATCACATTGCTTTAGGAACTCTGCCCTGATAATACCCACCTTATCAGGAGTAACCCAATTATCTTTTTTTATCTCCTGTATCCTGATCAGTTCAGGGGCAAGTAAAAGTGTCGAAAAGCTAACTATCGGGACATCAGCCAGAATTCCATCATAATCATCAGGATATCTTTGAGCAACCATAAGCCCTTCACGACCACCCTGAGATCCCCCCATATAATAATTATACTCAGGCCTCTTCCCATAGATCCTTTCAATTATCACCATTGCCGCATCATGAGTCTTCTTCATTTGCATATAACCCAGGTTCCTTATAGCCTCCTCATTAAGAACCCATTCATCCGCTGATTTTCCAGCCGGTCCTGTGGCAAGATGTGAAGGTTGTTTTCCTCCTCCCATTCCTCCCATTCCTCCCGCTTGATGACCCGAATCACTTCCATAGAGGACAAAACCTCTGTCTAACAAAGGATTTCTTCCTTCTCTTACTGTAATTGTCCCATTCATACCTCCACCTCCCTGCTGAACAGCCCTAAGGGTCCAGTTTGACGGAAGAAGCACCCTGAAATTAATCGGCCAGCCATCAGGGTCGACCGGAAAGATCGAACCTTCAACAACAATATAGGCCGGAGATGTCTCTGAAGCCTCAACCCAGCGGGGTGCGTAGAGTTTTACCGAACTGACTGGTTCGCCAATCATCTCTGCAGAAATTGATGTTCCTACTTTCTCAAGAGCAGCTTTGGAGATTACAACGCCCTGATTTGCAGATGACTGGCTGCTCGCAATAGTTTTGAAAACTATCAAAGCAATTACAACAACAAATATCCTTTTAATTGTGCTCATTTTATGTTATTAATTATTAATCTACCCAATGCTTCTACCTCGGATTAACGACAATTACAAAGCTTATCAAATTTTAGAATCAATTTATCATAAAACTATAATAAAAATATTACTTTCTCAGTTTTTTTCTTATTTTGGCATGCTTTTATATATGATATATAAGTATTAGTATTACATAATAATACACTGTTGTTGTTAACATGAATTAAATATTTAAAATCTATGAAAAAACTATTATTTAATACTGCTCTTCTGATTGTAATCAATCTGATCTTCTCACAAGCTGTATCAGCTCAGGAAAACAAATCACCAGAGGATATTTTAGTTGGCAAATGGATTCTTACTGTTAAAGGTTTTGCTGCATATGACATGCTTTTTTCGATCGATGCTAAAAAAACTGAAGGCATTCTTAATGCAGCTATAGGTATGCCAGGAACCGACGAAATACCAAATGAATTTCACAATGTTATTTTAACGGACTCTGCTTTCCATGTTGAACTTAATTTTAATTCTTTTTATGTCCCAATGCCTATGACGATAAAAGTTGCAGATGAAAATAGTCTGTCAGGGGCCTTTTTTGGATATCCTATGATTGGGAAAAGAGAAGATCAGAAATAACTTAAGAAATAATTCCTTAATGAGGCCGTCTTAGAATCGATTGAGACGGCCTTTTTTGTAATTACAATCTGATGAAGTTTACTTAATTGACCGGGCTAAATAATAACTGTCAAATCTTTTTCTACTTTTGCTGCCCGTATATAAAAGACAGATGGAAGAAATCAGAAATGTTGCCGTAATTGCTCACGTGGACCATGGGAAAACTACTCTTGTTGACAGGATGCTTTACCAGGTTAAACTTTTCCGTGATAACCAGAAAATGGGAGAACTCATCCTTGACAGTAATGAACTTGAAAAGGAAAGAGGTATTACCATTCTTTCAAAGAACGTATCGGTACGGTATAAAAACATTAAGATCAACATAATAGACACTCCCGGTCATGCTGATTTCGGCGGTGAGGTTGAAAGAGTTCTCAATATGGCTGAGGGAATTTTGCTTATTGTTGATGCATTTGAAGGACCAATGCCGCAAACCCGCTTTGTGCTCCAAAAGGCGCTGGAATTGGGACTCAAACCAATTGTTGTGATCAACAAGGTTGACAAGCCAAATTGTAAACCGGAAGAGGTTCAGGAAAATGTATTCGATCTTATGTATAGCCTTAAAGCGACAGAGGATCAGCTCGATTTTCCCACAGTCTTCGGCTCTGCAAAACAGGGGTGGATGGGACCAGACTGGAATGAACCTACATCGGATGTAAGCTTCCTGCTTGACACAATAATAAGGTTTATTCCTCCTGCAAAAGCGATTGAAGGTTCATTGCAGATGAGGATATCTTCCCTCGATTACTCTTCATATATGGGTCGTATCGCCGTTGGAAAAATCAAACGTGGAAGTCTGATCCCCGGCAGTCAGGTCTCCCTTATCAAGCGGGATGGAAGGATCCAGAGAAACACTGTTAAGGAGGTATATCTTTTTGAGGGACTGGGAAAAGAAAAAACAAAAAAACCTGTAAGATCCGGAGAAATATGTGCCATTTTCGGAATGGAAGATTTTGATATCGGTGATACAATTGCTGATTCTGAAAATCCTGAAGCCCTTCCTCTTATAAAAGTCGATGAACCAACAATGAGCATGATCTTCGCAACAAATACTTCACCTTTCTATGGCCAGGAAGGCACCCTGGTAACTTCACGCCAGCTCCGTGAGAGGCTGTTCCGGGAGACAGAGAAAAATCTTGCAATGAGAATTGAAGAGACTGATTCCACAGATGGGTTCATTGTATACGGACGTGGAATACTTCATTTGTCAATTCTCATCGAAACAATGCGGCGCGAAGGATTCGAGCTGCAGGTAGGACAACCCACTGTGCTAACAAAAGAGATTAATGGCATTAAACATGAACCTGTTGAAACACTGACAATCCAGACACCTGAATCTTTCGCCAGCAAGGTGATAGATCAGGTAACCCAGCGCAAAGGAGAGATACTTAATATTGAAATAAATAATGACAGAGCCCGTCTCGATTTTAAGATCCCTTCGAGAGGCATCATCGGACTCAGAAACCAGATACTTACAGTAACTGAAGGAGAGGCTGTTATAGCCCATCGTTTTGATTGCTATGAACCATGGAAAGGAGAAATGACAGTCAGACGTAATGGTTCATTGATTGCTATGGAAACAGGCACTGTGTCCAGTTATGCACTTGACAAGCTGAAAGACAGGGGTAAATTCTTTGTCTTACCGGGAGAAGAGGTTTACATGGGACAGGTAATAGGTGAATATACAAGACAGAGCGATATAACAGTAAATGTTATCAAAACAAAAAAGCTCACAAATATGAGGGCTTCAGGATCAGATGACAAAATAATCCTTGCGCCTCCCGTAAGGTTCTCACTTGAAGAAGCAATGGAATATATCGCTGTTGATGAATATATTGAGGTTACTCCTAAATCAATGCGCCTAAGAAAGATCTCGCTTGATGAAAACAACCGGAAAAAATGACTAAATTTTTTCTGACCAAAGACATTAAAGAAGTTAAGATATAGCATTATAATGTTATATGACTTAAGAATATCATTGGAGAAGACAACATAGATTCCCATTCGATCCTTTGCCGCAATACATAATTACCGAAGCCGTGTTATCTGGATATCGTCAATTCATCCTGGTACTACAGCACATAATTGTTTTTATCCTAAAAGCAGCTGGGAAATGCACAGAAATGTATTTCCCTAATTCATAAAAGCACTCCCGCTCCGATAAAAAGTTTCGCAAATACACCTTAAAGCCCAGGCTCTGGTATCGAATTCAGTGTGAAACTAATCCGGAACAATATGCCGTTATGTAAATCAGGTGAAATTTGATGTAATTAGTGGAATCTCTTTGTCATAATAATTTCGTAAATTTATCATACGCTTATTTACATTATGACTGATTTCAGTAGATATTGTGACGAAGATCTTATGAAGGAAATAAAGGCAGGAAACCTGATCGCATTTGATTCCCTTTATAGAAGATACAACAAAAAGATCTATAACTATATTCTTTCACTACTTAAATCATCAGAAGATGCTGAGAATGTACTACAGGATGTTTTCCTTAATCTTTGGTTAAATCGAGGCAAACTTAAAAAATGTTCTTCGGTAAGACTTTATATCTTCAAGATAGCCCATAATGCCGCAATTTCTGTTATCAGGAAAAAAATCAAAGAATCCCAGTTTATCGAAGAACTTAAATCAATGCAAATCTATTCTGAAAATCTTACTGAAATTGATGCGGAAAACAATAAACTGAATTACAACCTGCATAAGATAATTAACGAATTGCCGGCCCGGCAGAAAGAAGTATATATTCTTCACCATATTGAGGGTTTGAAATACAGTGAAATTTCCAAACGACTTAATATTTCAACAAACACTGTCGAAAATCATATGGCCAGGGCACTTAAAACTATCCGACTTAAGCTGACCAGTTATAATCTTTTAATACTTTTTATTATTACTCTATTCTTGACAATTGCCTGGTAATCTGCATCCAATATTAAGAAATCAATCCCTTTCAAATTCCGGTGTTCCTACAATGTAAAAAAACCAATTTTAGGTAGTGGTAAAGACTAAATTCTACGTCTTATCCTATAGTGAGGTAAATTATCGAAATGAAATATAAGATAGGAATTTTGAGATAAGATATAAGATAAGGAACCTGTCAGATGAAAGTGTAATTTAATATGTATTGCATTTTCAATCCGTTAATTAAAATTTTTATAATGGACAAAAAACTACTTGAAAAATACCTTAATAATAATTGTTCTGAAGAAGAGTTGGAAGTTGTACTTAATTGGCTTATTAATTCCGGAAATATAACCGACAGTACAAACCTGCTTTATTCACTATGGGATGAAATTCATAAGGAAGATGCGATATCGGCTACAGATTTTGAAAAAATTCTTCATAAAATACATCATGAGATAAACATTAGAGATTCAAAATTATTATTGGGAGAGGCTGACAATAACTTAATCAGATATAACAGGAAAAAGCATTTTTTGAGGATAATCAGAAATGTTGCAGCCATACTTTTTCTTCCGGTTTTCGGATTTGGTTTATCAATGTTATACAAATATCAAGCTTCTCATAATTCATATATCGCTGCTTTAGGTACAACTAATCAGGTGTTTTCATCTGCAGATGCTATTACAAAAATCAATCTGCCTGACAGTTCTGTAGTGTTGCTGAATCGCAACAGCTCACTCCGGTATTCATCTGATTTTACTGGGGATCAGCGACTTGTTGAACTTAAAGGCGAAGGATTTTTCAAAGTAGCAAGTAATCCCAAAAAACCTTTCATTGTTAATGCCGATAAAATACAGGTTGTTGCATATGGTACAACTTTTAATGTGATGGCTTATCCTGAAGAGAACAAAATAGAAACGTCGCTAATAAATGGGGAAGTCGATCTTAGAGAGATTGAACAATTGGGAAAAACCAAAATTCTTTATAAAATGAATCCTTCTGATCTTGTTGTTTATGATAAAACCAGTAAAAATATAGTTAGGCGAACAATAAAAGATGACAGGTATTTTTCATGGAAGGACGGCAAACTAGCCCTGACAGCTGAACCGATGACCGAAGTGATCAAAAAAATCAGCAGGTGGTTCAATGTTGATATTTGTATCAGTGATCCCAGATTAAATGATCTTACCCTAACTGCAACATTTGTAAATGAAACACTTCCCGAGGTGCTGGAATTACTTTCACTTGTTTATCCTATTGGTTATACAATCTCTGACAGAGAGGCTGTTGGTGATGGCACATTTACCAAAAGGAAAGTGTTTCTTTACTACAAAACATAAAAATAATCCGATAAAACAATGCCTATGGAATAACCCTAAAAGAAAAATGGCAGGAATATGTTGCACCATAATCCTGCCTGACTAAGTGCCTGTTTCAATGTAAAACAAACTTAAACTTAAATCCTTTCAAAACTATGAAAAATTTCCCAATTACCTGTGAGAGGAATTTAAAAGAATTCTTTTCAAGAAAAACAATCAGAGTCATGAAAATTTCGCTCTTTTTATGCTTCCTTACTGCTTTTCAACTTTTTGCAACTGAAACTTATTCTCAGCTTAAAAAGCTTTCGCTTGACCTAGAGAATATTAAAATTGCCGACGCTTTAAGAGAAATTGAAAGTCAGAGTGAGTTTTATTTTCTTTACAGTCCAAAGCTGATAGACGTAGACAAGGCGGTAACAATTTCTGCCCAACAGGAGTCTATAACAAATATCCTGAGTAATATCTTTGACAATAAAGTTGACTTCTTAGTTTATGACCGGCAAATAGTCCTTTCACCAAAAAATGAATTATCTGACAGGAAAGAAATATTTCAACAGGTTGTTTCAGGAAAAGTAACGGACAAATCAGGAACTCCTGTTGTTGGAGCTTCAGTAGTAGTTCCCGGGACCACAATCGGTACTCTTACTGATAATAATGGAAGTTTCTCTCTGGCAGTTCCACAGGGAGCAACCACTCTGTCAATATCATTTGTCGGAATGGAGGTACAGACAGTTCCGATTGGAAACAGAACTGTTTTTGATATTGTTCTTGAAACTGCATCGATCCAGATGGATGAAGTTGTTGTAACAGCTTTAGGCATTAAAAGAGAAGTAAGAACTCTAGGATATTCAGCAACTGACATTAAGGCAGAAGAAATCTCAGAAAATCGTTCTTCTACAGCACTAACTACTCTTCAGGGAAAGATTAGTGGAGTTAACATATCAACTTTAACCACTGGCCCGGTATCTTCAAACAAAATACGTATCCGTGGTCAATCATCTTTCAGTGGGACGAATACTCCTTTAATTGTTGTTAATGGGATGCCCATTGATAATACGAGTTTTAAAGGGGGAGGCGGTTCAGTAGGTAATTCCGACGGAGGAGATGGTCTGGCAAGTATAAACATGGATGATGTAGAAAGTATGACTGTCCTTAAAGGAGCTGCTGCTGCTACATTATATGGATCCAGGGCTAAAGATGGTGTAGTTATGATTACAACAAGAACAAGAGGTGCGGGGAGAGGTCTCGGATTAGAATACAATATCAATTTCTCAACTTTGACTCCTTTGGATTTTACCGATTTTCAGTATGAATATGGACAAGGTGAAGGAGGAATAAGACCCACTGCTCCTAATCCCACTTCAGGTGTATGGAGTTTTGGAGAGAAATTTGAACCGGGGATGACACAGGTATTATTTGATGGAGTTGTGGTTCCATATGAACCAGTTTATAACCGCATCCGAAAATTTTATGAAATAGGAACAAACCTAACTAATACCGTTACACTGTCTAATAATACAGAACGAGGTGGGTTTAATTTATCCTTTTCAAATAATATGGTTGATAATTTTGTGCCAAATTCAGATTTCAAAAGAAATACAATAAACCTGGGATTTGATCAAAACATTACAGAAAAACTGAAAGTAACAGGTCTAATAAACTATTCAATTGAAGATAATAATAATCCACCACAGGTTGGTGGCCAGGAATTTTCAACAGCAACGGCTGTTTATACCGTTGCTAATTCCATGCCTTGGGACTTACTTAAAGAAAAAATGCTGGATGAAAACGGAGATGAATTCATTTATTCCAGGTTCCTTCCTCGTACTAATCCATATTTTTCTGCATATGAGCATTTTGAAAACATTGACAGAGATCGCCTTTTCGGGAATATTGCTATGAGATACGATATTAACGATTGGATCTATATTCAAGGAAGAGTTGCACAGGATTTCTATAGTCGTGCCCGGAATTATAACATCCCTCATGGATATGCAGCTATCGCACCTGCACCAGTAGGTTACATTAAAGGATCTTATACTGAGCAATCCATCCGCTTTCGGGAAAGAAATATGGATTTCTTGATCGGGGGGAATCATAAATTCGGTGATTATGGTATTGATGTTACTTTTGGAGGTAACCAAATGTATCGACGTAATGAAAGCTTAAATGTAAGTGTTCAGGATTTCGTAGTGAGGGATTTATACACTATCATGAATGGACGGGTTAAAAACCCTCAATATAGTCTGAATGAAAGAGCAGTAAACTCACTTTATGGCTCTGCTGAAATTTCCTTTAAGAATTACTTGTATATTAATTCCACTCTTCGTAATGACTGGTTCTCTACTTTAGCTCCTGATAATCGAAGCATTCTCTATCCATCTGTTACAACAAGTTTTGTGTTTTCAGATGCTTTCAAAAGCAGAATGCCGAATTGGGTATCTTTTGCTAAAATAAGGGCAGCTTATGCAGAAGTTGGAGATGATAATGTTGATGCATATTCACATTCATTATATTATACAGTAGAAAATAATTCATATCCCAGTCCTTCCGGAGACCTTGTCCCTGTTGGCAGGATTGATGCCAGTACTGTTCCCAACTCAAATTTGCGTCCGCTAAGAGTTTCAGAAATGGAGTTTGGATTGGATCTGAGATTGTTTCAGAATAGAGTCAGTTTCGATTTTGCTGTTTATAGAAAAATAAGTAAGGATCAAATAATTTCTGCCCAAATTTCCAACACTTCAGGTTATAATAACCAATTGATCAATATTGGACAGAGCATGAATCAGGGATTTGAGTCATTAATAAATTTTTCACCTATCAGAACAAATTCTTTTGAATGGAATTTTTCAGCAAATGTTACTTATAATACATCAAAAGTACAAAAGCTTGGATTATCTGAGGCTGATACAATGATAAACATTGGTTCAGTAAGACAAATTGTCGGAAGACCTCTGGGGCAAATATTTGTATATATGTTCCAAAGAGATGATCAGGGAAGGATGATAATTAATAAGAATAGTGGCTTCCCTATGAGATCAGGACTTACAAATGTTGGGAGCAATCAGCCAAACTGGTTTGGAGGTATTACCAATACATTTACCTACAAAAGAATAACATTATCAGCTTTAATTGACTTCAAATTAGGTAGAGACTACATAATTAATGGAGGAGGTAATTATAATTTATGGAGACATGGTTTGCATAAGGGTACTTTACCAGGTCGTGATGTTGGATATGTTATAGCCGATGGTGTTTATCCAGATGGCACCGTTAATACAACTAAAGCAGCTGTACAGCCATATTATGAATCTATTGCAGGGAATAGAATAGATGAACCATTCATCTATAAAGGAGGTTACTGGAAACTTCGACAGATAAATTTATCTTATAATTTTTCCGGCCTATTACCTTCATCTTTCTTTATAAAGGATATCAAATTTAGCCTTGTAGGAAGCAACATACTAACAATAAAAAAATGGACTGAAAATATGGATCCTGAAGAGCTTTACTCATTCACTGATAACAGTGATGGCAGGGGTTGGAACAGCCTACCTCTCACAAGAACTTTAGGGTTTAACCTTAATGTCAAATTTTAGATTGTTTAAAGTGTTTTAATAATTGACTTATAAAACAAATGATCATGAAAAAGACAAATAGATACTTAAGAATAATTATAGTGGTTGCTGTTATATTTTCTGTTTTCGGGTGTGAGAAAGGATTAACAGATATGAATATCAATAAAGTTGATCCTACTGCTATGAACCCTTATCTTCAAATGAACTCAGCGATCATTGGTTGCTGGACTAATACACAAAGTTGGCCGGTTTGGCATTATGCTATTGTTCAGCAAATTTTAACACCTACTGGAACTTCTGTACAAGGAGCTAATTACAATCAAATGAGTTATCAATTCAATTACCATTATATCTGGAACCAATATTATACTAACCCTTTAAAAAATCTTATAGATGTTATAGAAGAGACAAAAGACGATCCAAGAAGGCAGAATGTATATAATTGTGCAAGAATATTTAAAGCCTACGTAAGTATGGTTATAACCGACACCTATGGTGATTGTCCGTATTTTGAAGCAGGAAAAGGTTATCTGGAAGATATTAAATATCCTGTTTATGATAAACAGGAGGATATTTATATGGACTTGCTTAAAGAACTGGAAGAAGCATCACTTGCTCTGAACCCGGCTGCTTATACATCAAAAGAAGATATTATGTACGCTGGAAATATTGCTCAATGGAAAAAGCTTGGTTATTCTCTGATGCTCCGGACTGCAATGAGACTAGTAAAAGTAGACATTACAACTGCAGAAACATGGGCTAAAAAAGCAATTGCCGGGGGCCTTATGGAGTCAAATGCAGATAATGCAGTATTAAGACATTCTTCATTATATATTAACTATAATGGCTATATGTTCTCAGGGCGTGAATATGCAACCTTTTATCTTTGCAAACCTTTTGTCGACCATCTTAAATCAACAAATGATCCTCGTCTTCCAAAATATGCTATGCGTTATGTGGGTGCAAAATCGGGTGCTCAATTTACAATGGATAGACTTAGTAACGATCCTGACGATATGATTGGAATACCTGTTGGATATAACGATGTAACAATACTTGAGAGACTTCCTATCGACGGCGTGGCAAGCAGATTTGACTATTCACTTCCAAATATACGGACTGTACTTCAAGTAACATCACCTGAATATTTTGTTACTTATGGCCAAACTCAATTATTACTTGCTGAAGCTATTGTCAGGGGTTGGGCAACAGGAGATGCTGCAGATGTATTCGAAACCGCCCTCAGGGCCAATTTAGAACAGTTATCGGAATATGGACCAAATGCTGCAATTGAACAAACTGATATTGATGCATTTGTTAGTGCAAATCCTTTAAATGTAGGCCAAGAAATTGAACACATTAATACTGAATATTGGGTAGCTTCATTTCTAAATGGACCTGAATTGTGGGGCAATTTCAGAAGGAGTGGCTTTCCTGATCTGGAACCAAATCCATATCCCGGTTCTGAAGTTCCCGGAGACTTTGTTCACCGGTTACCATACCCGGAGAGTGAATATGTTGTCAACCTCACAAATGTTGAAGCTGCCAATGCTCGCCAAGGAGTTGATGAAATCGGAACTCGCGTGTGGTGGGATAAGGAGTAATATATTGAAGCAGAATATGGTTCATAAGTATTCAGTTTGCCTATATACATGTGAACCTTTATCTGCTTTGAACTGGAAAAATTAACAATTCAATTCTTAATCATGACAAATATGAAGAAAACAACTAAAAGTGAGGCATTAAATTTGAATTCCAATAATAATGCTTTTGCTTACAGTGGTGCCTCCGTATCCGATATTGTTCAACAAAGACGATCCCGGTTAGCCGCATCAAAAAAAACAGAAAATATTTCTACAAAACCTATAGGCGACCTAGATATTAAAGATATCTGGGGCTGGACACTTAAAGAACCGGTATCAAAAAACATTTATACTGTCATAAAAATCCAAACAGGATCAGGATTAGTGGGTTATGGTGAATGTTCACAACTTTCTCCGGCAGAATTTGCAGAAGCGAAAAGAATAATAATAGGGACTCCCGTTACTTCCTTCGAAGTCGTAGCACCTAAGCTTGCTCATGTTACTACTGCAAGAGCTGCCATTAATATTGCTATGCTTGATGTAACTGGCAAGATCGCTAAAGCACCTATATTCCAGGTGCTTGGAGGACCTACCCGTTATAAAGCCAGGGCTCTCGCCCCACTTACAGGTAACACTGACCAAGAACTGATAAACTCAATGAACAGGCTCAAAGCACTTGGATATCTAGCATTTATGGTACCGGTTCCGGCAGTAGCCTGGCGCAATCAGGGTCAGGAATATGTATTAGCTACAAGAAATAGGCTTGATGCCCTTCGTGCTGCCGGAGGTGAAAGCGTAGATTTTGTCCTCGACGGAGCTAATAAACTTACTCCCGGTGATGCTCAGATGATATGTGAAGCCATTGAAAATTTCCACGTTTTATTTTTCGATGAACCATGTTTGCCCGTTAGTATTGGCGCTATAAAAAAACTATCTGCAGAAAATGTTACCCCAATAGGATTGGGAAAAGGAATTACAGGAGAGAACCAGATTTTAGATCTTATACGCGATGATGCAGTTGATATTATTCGTCCATCAATTGGATTGAACGGAATATCTCAGATAAAAAGAATGGCTGTTGTTGCTGAAACATATTACATAGCCGTAGGACCAGAACACACTGGAGGTCCTATAGGCACCGCCGCATGTCTGCATCTGGCTGCGTCAATCCCTAACTTCTTCATACAAAGAATACCCTGCCCTGAAGCAGAAGAGGACCGACGAATGAGGTTGGATTTAGTAGCAGAACCGGTTGAAACTATAAAAGAGGGATACGCTCCTCTCCTAACCGGTCCAGGTTTGGGTATAACAGTTAATGAGAAAAATTTTGAAAAATACATGGAGGCATCATTATGAAACGAAGAAATTTTTTATATGGAATTGGCTCAGCCAGTGCACTGTTAGCAAGTAATAGATTAACAGGTCAAAATATTTTTCCGGAAGAATTAGATGATTGTGGTTGTTATCCAAATACTACCTTCACTTCTGAGCAAACAGGACCAAAAGTTACTCCTACTCCATGGCAGAGGGGAGATTATGACTATGTTCTTTCAAAAGTAAGAATTACCGACTTGAAAACTATTCCTGTATCTGTTACTCCAACATCTGACAGACCATATGTTTTTGTGAAACTAGAAACAAATGTGGGAGTTGTTGGCTGGGGTGAAGCTACTCTTGAAGGTAAAGCAGGATCAGCAATGGCTGCTGTGCATGATTTAAAGGATTCTATTATTGGCAGCGATCCTATCCAGGTTACACATCACTGGCAATCAATGTGGGTTCATGCGTTTTTCAGAGGAGGTCCGATACTGGGATCAGCAATTTCAGGGATTGATCATGCATTATGGGACCTCAGAGGTAAATTACTTGGTTTGCCTGTCTATAAACTTCTTGGAGGGCCAACTGACCCGGAGGGTGTAAGAGGATACTATCATGCTAGGGCTTCCAGCCGTGAACAACTTATTGAACTTCGTGAGTCAGCAGAAAAACTTGGAGTTACTGCTTTCAAAACAGGGCTGCCTTCTCAGACATATGAATGGATTGATACTCATGCAAAAATAGACCGCGCAATTAAACAATTACAGATGATACGTGAATCTCTGGGGCCCACAATTGATATTGCTTGCGATTTTCATGCAAAAACGAGTCCGGCTGTAGCATCAATTATTATCAAGGAAATAGAACCATTAAATTTATTGTTTGTAGAAGAATTATGTCCTCCGGAAAATGCAAAAGCTATGGCTAAGATTGCGAGACGTTCAACAACTCCGATAGCAACAGGGGAAAGATTGATCGCACATTTTGGCTTCAGGGAATTGATCGAACAAGGTATTGTCGATATAATTCAGCCTGACTGTGCTCATACCGGCGGCATAACAGGAGTCTGGGCAGCAGGTGCTTTAGCTGCAGCTTCGGGTATCTCAGTAGCCCCTCACAATTGCACCGGACCTATCGGCGGCCTTGCTGCTATACATACAGATGCAGCTATGCCAAACTTCGTTGTACAAGAAGTATGCAGCGGTGTTGAGCCCGGTCGTAATGAACAGGTATGGGAAGAATGGCTTGGATTCCCGGCTCAGCGTATGGTTAACGGAAAATACCCTCTGTCTGACAAACCTGGACTCGGTTTTGATGTAAATGAAGAGGCTCTCAAAAAATATCCGTTTGCCGGAACAGTACCGATGGCAAGGGTGTTTGCTGATGATGGATCTGTATGTGGATGGTAAATAATCCAGACAACAATTTAAAGTATTATTGACAAAACGATGTAATAGAAAGAAAGGTTGTCTTAAGAAATAAACTGAGACAACCTTTCTATTTTATTTAATGACTAAATTCTTTCCGCTAAAGGCATTAAAGAAGTCAGGATATACCTTATAATGTTATATAGTTTAAAAATATCGTTTGAGAAGATAACATAGATTCCTATCCCGATCTTTTACCGCAACACATAACTACGGAGGCCGTGTTATCTGGATATCGTCAATTCATCCTGGCACTACAGCACATAATTGTTTTTACCCTAAAAGCAGCTAGGAAATGCACAGAAATGTATTTCCTTAATTCATAAAAACACTCCCGCGCCGATAAATAGTTTCGCAAATACAGCTTAAGGCCCGGACTCCGGTATCGAATTCATTGTGAAGCTAATCCGGAACAATATGCCGTTATGTAAATCAGGAGAAATTTGATGTAATTACTGGAATCTTTATGTTATAATAATTTCGTAAATTTACGATACGCTAATTTACAACATGACTGTTTTCAGTAGATATTGTGACGAAGATCTTATGAAGGAAATAAAGGCAGGCAACCTGATTGCATTTGATTCCCTCTATAGAAAATACAACAAAAAGATCTACAACTTACTTAAATCATCAGAAGATGCTGAGAATGTACTACAGGATGTTTTCCTTAATCTTTGGTTAAATTGAGGTAAACTTAAAAAATGTTCTTCGGTAAGGTTTTATATCTTCAAGATAGCCCATAATGCCGCAATTTCTAATATTAGGAAAAAATTAAAGAACGCTTATATTAATTTTATTATCAATGTTTTAAACCAGTTCTAAAATTAACGCATCTCTTCTTATTTACCATTAAAACCCAGGAGAATAAAACATGAAAAAGAGAAAAAATTCTTTCTTAGCTGTTCTTGCATTGGCTCTCATACTACCTGCCACCATGATGATGGTGATTTCATTAGTTGGAGCAGGATGCAATGTAGTTACCCCACCCAGGCCGGAAGGTCCGTGTGATATTTATAATGATGCTGGCAATCCGTGTGCCGCTGCCCACAGTACCACACGTGCATTATATGCGTCATACAACGGCCCCCTGTACCAGGTTTTACGCCAGTCGGATGGCAAGACCCTGGACATAGGGGTAGTACAGCCCAGCAGGAATGATCCGGGTGGATATGCCGACGCAGCCGCCCAGGACAAATTCTGTGCTAATACCTATTGCTGGATCTCAATTATATATGACCAGTCAGGTACAGGCAACCATCTTCTTCAGGCTCCCCGTGGTGGTACAGGTAATCCCACGGCCATGGGTGGATTTAATAGTCTGCCGATCGCTGATATGGCGCCGGTTACCCTCATGGGACACAAAGTCTATGGCATTTTCATTGAACCGGGAATGGGTATGCGCCAGAATGATCCAATCGGAACCGCAGTCGATGACCAGGCTGAAGGTCAATACTGGGTCATTAACGGTCATCACTATAACGACGGCTGTTGCTTCAACTACGGCAACGGTGAGATCGACAGCCGCGATGACGGCGACGGCACCATGGAAACCATTTATTACGGCAATTCCAATTCGTGGTATCACGGACAGGCTCCTGGTCCTTGGATTATGTCAGACCAGGAGAACAACCTCGTGGGTTGTGTTACCGACTCACCTAACAATAAGTATTGCCCTGATCTACCTGCGATCACCTGGCGTTTCGTTACTGCCATGGCCGATGGAGAACCTCACCACTGGAGAACTATGGGCGGCGACGCTCAGAGAGGCGATCTGTCAATAATGTTCGACGGACCACGCATTGCTAATGAAAAAAAGACGCGCCCGGAATTAACTAGTAGCTATGATCCTATGCGCAAGCAGGGAGCTATCCTCCTGGGTAACGGTGGCGACAATGGCAACTGGTCACAGGGTACCGTCTATGAAGCAGCTATGACAGCTTCAGGCAATTTCCCAACTGAAGAAACAAACCAGAAGATCCAGGCCAATATCGTTGCAGCAGGTTACGATGTTCAGCTTCTGAACCTGACCCCGGCAAATGCAACCGACATGCCTCCGGGACTTCAGACATTTACACCACAGTCTTCTCAGGAATCAACCGTGACATTTACAAATACCACAGGGGCTCCTGTAAGTAATCTCACATTGAGTATTACTGTGCCCAGGGGATGGAAATCAGTAGTTACAGGTACCAGTGAAACTTCACAGATCTTTAAAAATAAAATTGCGCCAGGCGAGGTCGTAACCGCAACATTCACAATTACCTCAGGGTCTACTCCCTTTAACGGAGACCTGATTGCCGAAGCCTCATGGAAAAACTCAGGCAACAGTAAGACTCAATCCGAAATTGCAATTGAAAAAGTCCGCAATGTCGACCCTATAAAGATTAACGAATTCCGTATCAGTGACGGTTCCAACACAACGAACTCATTCATCGAACTCTATAATGCCGGTAACAGTGAAATCGATATATCAAACTGGACCCTGACCATGCGTCCATACCAGATGCCAATCTTCTCATCTATAAATATTCCGGAGGGTACAAAACTGGCCTCGAAAGGTTTTTACCTCTTAGGTCTGTCTAATTCAGGGCTGGCTGTCCCGGCGAAAAAGGGTGAATCAACCATTTACGTGAGAAGTACGACCGGCATGTCGGTCGGTGATGTAATAGAGATTGGCGAAGGCGCCAACATGGAAAGACGTACTATCAAAAGTGTCGGTACAGCAGCGGGCCTTCCTCCGGGAAGCTCCTCGGGAATCCGTTCTGCCGGACCAGGTACACCTCCAACCATATGGCAACCTATTCCTGATGGGCCGGTGATCACTATCCCTAAAGGATCAACAAACATACCTGTTGCCAGTATAGTTGGCATCGTGGCCGGACAGAAGATTGCCATCGGATATGGAGCTACATATCCTGTTGCCGTGAATCCCATTGAAAAATACGAAGTGGTCACTGTAACAGAAGTTGGGAAACCCGGAACACAGGGCTTCCTCTCAATGGATGCAAAAGCAGGCGATACAAACATTAAAGTGCATCCTATTGGTGACATATCGGTGGGCGACAAAATAAGACTTGATGTTGCCAGTGAAGGTCACGGTATCGAGTGGGTCACTGTAACGAAGGTGGGAACCCAGTCGGTACGTAACACTTTTAATGGTCCTCTTGCAGATAACGAAGATCCGGGTACCGGACTTGATCTGGCAGAGCCGTTGAAGTTCAACCATTCATCCAACCTGCCATTCGCTTGCAATGGAACCGGGATCACCTTCGAACCGGCCACAGCTTTTGACTACTCGAGTAACGAGCCGGTCCTTCCCCTTGGCACCGGTATAACTCTCGACCAGCCACTGAACAACGACCATGAAATCAATTCTGTTATTCGCAATGAAAAAGTAACAAGCGCGGGTTACCAGGGAACTCCTGCTCCAGACCAGTGGTTCGGCGGCCCTGCTTTATCTCCAAGTGCTGGCAATATGGTTTTACGTGATGCAGCAGGTAATGTTGTTGACGGTCTTAATTATGGACTTATTGTTGACCCATGGTCAGCCGAAGGTTACATGGCCGCTTCAGGAGCTGGACAGACCGGATGCAAAGCACCTTCGCCCCGTATTACAACAACCGGAATTAACGTCAGGGCTGATGCAATGGCTCCAGTCCAGCCCGATATGAGTACAGGCCGCTACCCGGATGGTGCTGATAACGACTCCAACTGCAATGATTTCAAGGTGCAGAACAACATATTCATGTTAGCTGCATCAGCAGTCGGTTCTGATAATATTAAAGTCGCCAGTGTTACAGGTTTTCGCGATAACCAGAAAATAATTATCGATAGAGATGCGAACAGCGAAACTGCCACTATCAAGACTGTAGGTACAGCAGGAGCTACTACAACAGGAGCTGCCACCAGGTCAGGCACTAATGTTATCCCTGTTGCAAGCCTGACAGGCTTCAGTGTCGGTCAGACCATCACAATAGGCAGCGGTGCAAACACCGAGACAGCAACTATTGCTACTATCACCCCGGCACGTGGCCGTATTGGAAGCGCCAATTACAATCCGGTCAACTCCATTACTTTCTCTGCTCCACTTAAGAAAGCCCACGCCATGGGAACACAGGTCTCCGGCAGTGGAATAACTCTCACCATGCCTCTGACAAGGGCTCATGACAGCGGTACACAAGTAGCCAGTAACCTTCCCACTCCAGGTCATCCCAATCAATATTAGGAAACCTTAACGGCAATTAAAGCTGGATTTAATTAACATATTTAATATTACTCTGCGGCCAATAAAATAATGAAAGGCCGCAGGGTTTCATTAATTCAAAGGGTTAAAATGCAACAGATATAATTGCAAACTGACAATCAATGAAACCATCGGTAGTATTCCATTCAGTGTATCTTTCATACAAAACAGGAAAAAAGAATGGTTACCCTTAAAAATTATTTAGCAAAATCTGTTCAGACAAGGAAACGAAACAGAATTTATTTTCACTTCAGTAAAATTCAATCAATACCTGATTACATATTTATTAAAACTTCACTGAAACCGTAATCAAACAGCACCAGGGCAGTACTAAAAAGACAATTGCATTAATTCTCGTTTTCTGCTATATTGCCTCCCTAATAGGAAATAATAAAATATTATTGCTAAACAACTATGAAAGAAACATTTAAAGAATGGATTGAAGCAATTATCCCATAGCTTCTCGATCATGGAATTAAGATCGTTGTAATTGCAATTGCTGCATGGCTAATAAATAAGATCGTTTGCCGGATAATAAGAAGAACTGTCAGAATAGCGGTTATCCGTGATGAAAATATGTCGGAGGAGGCTGAACAAAAACGGGAGGATACGCTTATAAGAATCTTTACAGGAGCCAGCAGAACACTTTTCATTGTGCTTGCTGTACTTATGATGTTGCAAAAGAGGCTGGACTCAAGATAGGGCCTGTCCTCGCAGGTGCAGGTGTCGCAGGTCTCGCTCTTGGGTTTGGAGGACAATATCTCATTAAGGATATCATAACAGGTTTATTTATAATAATTGAAAATCAGTACCGTATAAGTGACGTTGTGAGAATTGACGGAGAATCAGGGACTGTTGTTGATATAAGTTTAAGAAAAACAACCCTGAGAAATCTCGACGGTACTGTTCACCATTTTCCTCATGGTTCAATAACAAGAGTGTCAAATCTTTCAAAAGACTGGGCAAGGGTAAATCTCGATGTCCGCATCCCATACAATTCAAATCTTGAACATATTATAAAGATTGTTAACACAGTCGGGGAGGAATTGGCTAACGATATTGAATATAAGGATTTTATAATCACTCCTCCAAAATTTCTCAGGGTTGATGATTTTGCTGAATCTGCATTAATTATTAAGATTCTAGGCGATACAAAGCCATTAAAACAGTGGGAAGTAACAGGAGAATTCCGAAAACGCTTAAAGATTGCTTTTGATAACGAAGGAATTAAAATGCCTCTCCCACAGAGAGTCATTCATAAGAGCGAGTGAAATAACAAATTAATATAAATTTAATCCTCAGCCGAAAACATCATGGATCAACTGGCAACAAATAAGCGATTCGGTACAACCGCTGTTTTTTTTACTGCGATATCGACAATTCTTGGGGCAATCCTGTTCCTGCGCTTCGGATTTGCGGTAGGTACTTTAGGTTTCTGGGGCGCTTTGCTATTAATAATTTTAGGCCATTCACTCACTATTCCCACGGCATTAGCTCTATCAGAACTGGCTACAAATAAACGTGTTGAAGGAGGAGGTGAATACTTCATCATTTCAAGATCATTCGGACTGAATATTGGAGCCACCATCGGAATAGCGCTTTATTTATCTCAGGCAATCAGTGTGGCTTTTTATATGATAGCTTTCACAGAAGCATTTGAATTCGTTTTTAATTTCTTTTCAAACTCGCTGAATTTCGAGCTGCCCAGGCAGGTAATAAGCATTCCTTCAATGCTTGTGCTTGGATTTTTTATTCTAAAAAAAGGCGCCAGTACGGGACTCAAACTCCTTTATATTGTTTCAGTTATATTATTTTTATCTCTTTTGCTCTTCTTCCTTGGTTCAACGGAATACAGTGAGTTAAACGGCTCCAAAATACCCGGCGGGGATATCAGAAACATGAATGATTTTTTCATGGTGTTCGCAATTGTCTTTCCAGCATTTACCGGTCTTACTGCCGGAGTTGGACTTTCAGGTGATCTGAAAAATCCCGCACGTTCAATACCCCGGGGCACAATAGCCGCAACAATAACCGGAATGCTTGTATATATTGCAGTGATTTACAAGCTCACAATCTCTGCGAGTCCTGAAGATATGCTGGCAAACCAGCTTATAATGTCGGATATTGCAATTTTTGGTACTTTTATAATACCTGTCGGACTTGCAGCTTGTACTTTTACATCGGCTGTCGGTTCTGTTATGGTTGCTCCCCGGACACTCCAGGCCCTTGCTCATGATTCTTCCTTCCCTTCAAAAAAACTGAACAGATGGCTCTCCCGTGGAAGAAAATCGGATAATGAACCTGTAAATGCCTCGCTTGTAACAGTGATAATAGCTCTTGTCTTTGTATCTCTGGGAAATGTAAATGCAGTAGCAGAAATAATATCTATGTTCTTCCTTGTAACCTATGGCTCACTTTGTCTGATTTCCTTTCTTAATCATTTCGGATCATCGCCTTCTTACAGACCTTCATTCAGATCAAAATGGTATTTCTCACTTCTCGGTTTCTTAGTTGCGATCTGGGCTATGTTCAAGATCAATACTCCATATGCAATTGCATCACTGATCATTATGACATTAATATATTCTTATATTAATGCCTATCATAAAGACAGGGAAGGACTTGAATCAATCTTTGCAAACGCACTATTCCAAATGAACAGAAATATCCAGGTTTATTTGCAGAGGTCAGCAAGCAAGAAAAAAGCCACAGACTGGAGACCTAGCGCTATATGCATATCAAAGCATTCATTTACAAGGACAAGAGCCTTCCAGCTTTTAAACTGGATATCATACCGCTATGGTTTTGGCACCTATCTGCACAGAATTGACGGATATTACTCAAGGGCAACATGCCTTCAGGCAACAGAAGAGCTTTCCAGACTGATAGAGATCTATGATACAACTGATAATCATGTTTATGTTGATACTCTTATATCTCCCTCATACACATCGGCTCTTGCACAGGCTATTCAGATCCCGGGTATCTCCGGAATGGAGAATAACATGGTAATTCTTGAATACGACAAGGAGAATCCCGAAAATCTTCCAGAAATAATTGAGAATACCGGTCTTATTAAAGCCGGAGACTTCGATATCTGCCTCCTGGCCTCAAGCAGAAAAGATATCAATTTCAGGAATGAGATCCATTTATGGATAGACACGCGCTATCCTGAAAACTCAAGCCTTCTTATTCTTCTGAGCTTTATTATCTCAGGCCATCCTGACTGGAAAAAATCAAACATCAAAATATTTCAGACCTGTAAGCCTGATAATTATGAAGAAACAAGAACTCATCTTACTGAACTTGTAAAAACTGGCAGATTACCGATAACTGAAAAAAATATTGAAATAATCATTGAAGAAGGCGGAATGACGTTAAAGAATCTCATAAATGAAAAATCATCTACAGCAGCACTGACTTTAATAGGCGTTGATATTCAGGTGCTGAAACGCAAGGGAGAATCTGTACTGGCAGGGTATGATGGTATCGGAAGTGTCCTCTTCATAAATTCACACAACGAAAAAGATATAATTTGATCATAAAATTTCCATTGGATTTATTGTAATCCTTATAGCTTATCCTCCAGATATATTCTTCTGAGAACCAAAAAAAGCCTGTCAATATTAGACAGGCTTTCAAAACAAAGTATTAAAAGAAAAGAAACAACTTATTTAGGGACGTTCATAAGTTCTGAAAACTATTATCAATCAAATAGTTAAAACTCATTATATTTAAGAAAAAACCCCGAAAAAGCTCGAAAGAGCTATAAA
>Ga0255341_1002468_pt1 | contig 22893 bp, 28 predicted proteins | sample wastewater_treat_8_FD_192418 | JGI IMG/M metagenome (GOLD analysis project Ga0255341, IMG submission 192418) | Wastewater microbial communities from Lulu Island WWTP, Vancouver, Canada - plant12 | ecosystem: Engineered > WWTP > Wastewater > Unclassified | place: Canada: Vancouver, British...
AGGCATTTAAAAAAGAAAAATGAAAAAACTTAAAAAACAATTTTTTTGGGTGTGAAACCCTGCCACCCAAATTTCTGGCGTGTAACCACTTGAAATTCGGGTTCCCGGCAGCACACATTTATGATTATTGGGATAAACAAAAGATTTTTTATGATTCACTGGAATCAAGAAATAATTTTGTAACACATAGTGTCTTGGTGATCTGCCGGAGCTGCCATGAAACAAAAGAAAATTGTGTTACAATTAAATAAAAATAAAAAAAATTAAAGGAGGTTTAAAATGCTTGTATTTGAGTATGAAGAAGGTATTACTACACTGGAAAAAGAAGTATTGAAAACTTATGAGGATTTATTAAAATCAAACCCTGAAATGAAAATAAAAGAATTAATGAATATCTTAGGGGTTTATAAATCTTCCAGAGATTTAGGAACGAAGTATAGAATAGGTTCAGGACATAACCATATTTTTGTATGTAGGAATAACAAAAATTTTGACAGAATCTTACTAGTAGTTGAAGATAGTGATTAATAGCAATAAAGATTAATATCAATCTGTAATTAATATTTTAATATCATAAGGAGGAAATTATCATGGGGTACGTTGTTGAAAGAGCATTATTCGGACAAAAAATTTTAAAAGAAGAAATTTTTTGTTTTGATTCTATTTTCAGTGTTTTACTAGGCAATAGTGATATTGATGTTAATTTTGTAAGGAGTTTGCCGTTTATTGAGGATATGATAAACGATTACACAAAACTGCTTGATAATCATTATAAGCTATTTACAGAAGAATTTAGCAGATTGAGTAATTTGTTTAAACAAGGTGAAATATATGAAAGAAGAATAAATCTTCATGGAAAAGATTCTTATTATATGATGTTTAGTATTCCAGCCCTCTTAAAAGTAATTGAAAAGTTTAATCTTAAACCGAAACCTATTGCAACCAGAGCCATGTTCGAAACAATACATATGGAAGGATTAAATGATGAGAATTTAAAAGACAATTCAAATATTGATGTACCTATACTGGTTGCAAATTATCTTATTACTAAACCTCACTACTTTATAATTGACGGAAATCATAGAGTAGTTAAAAATTTAAAAAAAGGAAATGAAGCTATTTTAGGGTATGTCTTTGACCCCGGACATTTTGTTGAAGGAGTTGCTTCGGAGATTTATAAATACATTTATTATGTTCATTACAATATATATATAATTTCAAACTATATGAAAGGTTTAGAAGGTTTTGACATTAATAAAGATTTGTTCCCATTGGTGAATGATAAGTATTAAAATGCAAAAGACAATTTTATGATAGAAAAAATATTTTAACCGCCCTTGACTTGGCATGTTTTAACAGATTATGAGGGCGGGGCGAAGTGATACAGGTCAATCATCGCCCTCGCCCTCTTATAATCTTAACATGCCAGTCAAGGGTCAAGATGAACGGTTAAAATATTTTTTTTAAACAATCAGGGACGTTCCTTCCCCGAACCCCTCCCGAGGACGAACAAAATGATACAGTTTATTTTGTGCCTTGTCAAGCTTTTGTAACACATTTTTTGCAGCTGCACCGGCGGCCAGGAAATTAATTGTGTTACATTTATCTTACATTACGAACGAGCATTTTTTATTACGTTTTTTATGTGTTCGTTAAGGTCGAATGTTGGCTTGGTTTTCTTGTCAATCAAAATAAAAACCAAAGCAGGGGAATAAATCTCCTGCTTATTTTTTTTTGTAACACAAAAATAAAAGGTACTATGGTAGCTCCGATGGATCACTAAGATACTATGTGTTACATTATACTATCTTTTTGAAAAAATATTTTCAATAGTTGGCTTGACGTACCGTCAAATTGATGGTACAATAAATATATAAAGAATTTTGAAAGGGGTTTTGAAGTATGAACAATGAAAATTATATGGCGAGGGCAACTGCTGAATTATATAAGATATTTGAAGCATTAAATATTAAATATTTTGACGGTGAACTGGAAACACCAATTATAACAATACAGCAAAGCGGAAAAAGGTTAGCTTATGGATGGTTTACAGTCGGTAAAGTTTGGAGAGATAAAACAGGGGAAAAGAGAAAACATGAAATAAATATTTCAGCAGAGTATTTAAATAGGGAAATAAAAAATATAGTTGCAACCTTGCAACATGAACTTGTACATTATTATAATATCGTAAATAATATAAAAGATTGCAGCCGGGGAAATACATATCACAACACAAAATTTAAGGAAGAAGCAGAAAAAAGAGGTTTAAGTATTTCATATGATAGCCGGATTGGTTGGAGCATAACAGAACCAAAGGAGGAATTTATAAAATTCATAAATGAAGAAATTAGGCCAGATATTGAAAGCTTTTCATATTTCAGAGCAGGGGAATTCATAATTAATACAAAAGGAAAAGACAACGATGGAGAAAATAAAGGTACTGGCGATGATGGGGAAACCAAAAAGAAAAAAACAAGTGTACGCCGTTATGTTTGTCCTGAATGTGGAATGATTGTAAGAGCAACAAAAATTGTTAATGTGATATGTGGTGATTGTAATAAAAAACTTGTTTGTGATGAAGATAAAGACGATGAAGATAAAGAAGAAAAAGTTATAGTTGCATAGATAAGGGATTTTAACAATCCCTTATCTATGTTGAAAATTTGAGCCTTTGTATGATATTATATAAGCAATAATTATTAAATATTAAAAAGGGGTGACATAATGGAACGTGACAAAATTACTTTATATATTCCCGATGATTTATTAATCAAGTTAACAGAAAAAGCAGCCGAATTTGAAACTTCTGTTAATAGCTTGGCAAGTTATTCATTAAAGAAATATTTTGAAAGAGAGAATATAAAATTTACTCCTGATGAAGTCGAAAAAGTAAAAAATATTCAAGCTGGAAGACTGGACACCAAAACTACAATAAGGGTAAGTCAGAATGTAAAAAAGTCCATTGATGAAATCAGCCAATCTTATAATATTGCAAAGAATAGTTTAATTCTGTATGTAATTAAAAACGATGAAGGAGGGCGTTAAAATGCACAAGTCACTTGAAGAAAGAAGAAAGGAAGTTGTTGAGAAAATTGAGAAGCTTCAAAGCCAACTAAAGGACATTGACAAGAAGATAGAGGAAAAGAAGAGAAAGGAAACTAGCAAGTTATTAGACCAGACAGCAAAAATAATTCAAAAGATGGGATTTAGTAACCCCGAAGATATACAAGGACTATTGAAATCTATAAAGGAAAATTCGGAGAAAAAAACAGAGCAGCAGCCGTCAGAACAGCAGCCATTAAATAATACGAATACATATACAAGTCAAAAGGATGATAACGGATAGATAGGATTGGCAGTTAAAGTATACTGTATGGTTTAATATATGCGAAAAAACACATCTTTAAAAGGTGTGCTTTTTTTGTTTAATCCGGGCGTTAGCCCACATTTGAAAGTAATTTTTCAAATATTGCTAATTGCCGTTTTTTGTGGTATACTTACGGTAGGCAGGCAGTAGATAGCAAGCATTGGACATTGATAGCATATGCTATCAATTGTCCGCTTGTTAGGGGGAATCCCCCTAAATCCCCCTAACAAACAAGGGGGGCTGCTGCCCCCCCGATAAAACAATATATAGTATACAGCAGTTGAAAGGTAAGGTGATATTATGCCAGAAGATAAGAGCAAAAAAAATAAAGAATATAAGAATGTGCTAATAAGATTATCGCCAGATGAAAAGAAGATTGTTGAGGAATTGAAGGGTGATTTAAAACTACAAACGTTTTGCAAAAAGGCAATATTAAATAAGAAGGTAGTCAAAACGGATGATACAAAAGCCCTTCTTACCGAACTTTCAAAGATAGGAACAAATATAAATCAAATTGCTAAAATTGCAAATCAGACAAAGGAAATATCGCAAGAGCAATTTACACAACTCTTAATATTGCAGCGTGATGGGTGGAAAATAGTAAATAAGTTTATGGAGGAAATGCGTAAAAAGTTAGAATGAAATGTGAGGGTATAAGATGGCATACGTCAAACAGTTAAGTATAAAAAAAGATAGTCATTTTAAAAAGTGTATCTCTTACGTTTCTCAAAATGAAAAAACAGAATTAAAACTTATCTCTGGGTTAAATTGTGAAGGCGACCCGGATACTATAGCCGGGCAGTTTGAAAATACAAGAATGATTTGGGAAAAGGAAGATGGCGTTTTAGCACATCATTACGTACAATCATTTAAACCGGGAGAGGTTGAAGCGGAAAAAGCCCATGAAATAGGAAAAAGGTTAGCTGAAATTATTGCACCGGGTTATCAAGTTTATATTGCAACACATCAGGATAAAGAACATATTCACAACCATATAATTATAAATTCTGTAAATCAGGAGTTTGGATATAAGTACAATAATGATAAAGAACAATTCGCATTTGTAAAAGAGCAAAGTGATTGCCTATGTAATGAATACGGTTTATCAGTTATAGACAATGAACAAGATTTAAAGAGAGCTGTTGAAGTAAATGAATTTAGAGCAAAACAAAGGGGTGATAGTTACAAGGATAAAATTGCAGATGGCATAAAAGAAGCATTAAATAACAGTAGTACAAAAGAAGAATTTTGTAACTACCTTGAAAGTAAAAATATAAAGGTTAACTGGAAAAATACAAGGATTACTTTTCAATATGAAAATCATAAGCCTGTCGGTGATGAAAGATTATCCAAGCAGTATGGCAACGAATATTTAAAATCAAATATTGAAAAAAATCTTGGTATTGAGCCATCAAAAGTAATTGACTTCAAGGAAGCAAAAAAGAAAATTGAGAAAAAAAAGCGACCTAGAAATAACGAATATGAAAAATACAATAAGTACAAAAGAAAGATTGACCCAACTTATGAGCCTATCAATAAAAAACTTAATCCTTTAAAAAAGCCTGCTAAAGTTGGCAATATCATAAATGACCCACGAAAGAAAAATGATGTTGAAAAGGAAATGGAAGATACGCTTATGATTTTGGGAAGCGGACTAAAAATGGAAGGAGGATTGGACATGGGTAGAGTTAAAAAGGCAGTAAATACTGTTTTAAATGTTGGTGATGTTGTAAGTGGAAATGAGCCACAACCGTATAAAGGAGATGGTAAGGAAAGAGAGGAAGAAGAAATTCAATTCCAGAGTGGTAAAAATTATGGAAATGAAAAGTACGATAAATTCAAAGGTCAGGAAGTAGATTATAACAAAGTTAAGGGTGAAGCGTTCAAAGATTTAAAAAAGCAGCTTGACGGTCAGGGCATAAAATATTCTGCTTTTTATAAGGATGGAAATGTTACGTTTGTTACTTATAAAGTAGACAGGGATAAAATGAAAGGTATATTTGGAGATAAAGTTGCAGTTGAGAAAAACATCGAGGGTAATATCCCATATAAAGACCTGAAAGCCAAAGGAGAAATACAAGTTGTAAAAGTTGATGGTAAAGAGTTTGCAGCATTAAAGGAAAGCCTTAAAGGAAAAGATTTTGTTGCATATAAACAGAAGGACGGTAGCTATAACCTTGTAATGCAAAAAGGCCAATTGCCTGAAAAGGTTAAAGAAAAAGCAATCGAGCCAATTAAAGGAAACAAAACGTATGCACAAATGAAAGAAATCGGAAGTAAGCTTATGAGGTTAAAATTAGGACTAGGTGAATTTCCTAAGATATCAAACAGATTGACAGACGTTGGAATATCCTTTGCAGTTCTTCAGGATATGAAAAATAAAGAGAGTTTGAATATTATTATTCAAGAGTATGATAAGTCAAAAGCTTATGCTGAGATTTACGATGTAAGGAAGCAAGAGAAGTATGTAAGTATGGATGAAAAGTCTTTTACAAAGCAGCTTGGTACTCTGAATTATAACCAAATAAAAGATAATAAGGATTACTCCACTATCAAGGTTACTGAAAAGGAATATAACAACTTTAAGGATAGTATTGAGCATTCAGCAGTAAAAGATAGTCGAAAAGATGATACTTATTATGTTTGTATGAAAAAGACTGATATTGAAAAAGCTTATCAGTTATCCGGCCAGAAGTATCAAAAGCAACTTGGTAATGTTTCATATTCTGATATGAAAAAACTTGGTGATTTGCAGTATAGGAATGTAAGTGAAAAAATGTTTAAGGAACTTACTAAAACAATTGCTGTATCTGGGTTCATGCAGAAAGATGGCAGCATAAATATTGCCTTTAGTAATAGAGAATTGGATAAATACAACCAGATAAAAGAAAAGTTTGAACAGGAATTAAAAAAGAAGGTTGAGAAAACAAAGCAGCCAAAGATTCAGACCCCGAAGAAATCAAAAGGACTTGATAGATAAAATGTAACACATGGTAACTCTGTGATCTGCCGGAGCTGCCACGACAGTAATAAAATTTGTGTTACAATCCGCAGCTAGTTAAGACCTCAGTAAACAAAACAAATAGAAGGGGGGATAAAAAGCTATGAGGAATTGGTTATCCGTTGGAGCTGCTGAGAATTGTAACACATTTTCATCGTCCAGGGAAGCACCGGTTTTAAAATTTGTGTTACGGGAGGTTATTTATGAATGATGTTAAATTTCCTGAAGCAAAGCCAAATTGGGATTTTGCCATAGGCTTGTTAAAATGGTTCTGGAATATATGTGTATTTTTTTTAAAAGGTTTGTGGGGAGCTATAACATACAATGCATTGACTATATTAATAACAATTTTTCTGGTTATTGGCTTTATATTAAAAGCATTTTACGAAAAGTACAAAAAAGAGGAAAGTTACTATATTTGCCATCTTAATAAATCTGAAAGGATAATTGGTTTTATTGATTGGTTAATAAGGAATTTCAATAAGAAAGGGCGTGTTTAATATGTTAGGCAAAAGAAAAATTATTTGTCCGAATCCCAATTGTGGTTATAAAGGTTATGCAAAGAAAAAGGCAAAAGGAAGTATGATAGTCTTTTTGTTCCTTCTATTCCTCGGCATACTTCCCGGACTGATATATTACATATCCAAAAGCGGTTATACCATATTTGCCCAAGCTGTGGAATACAAGTAGGCCAAGACTAGAGGGGGTCAGTAGATGGCTACAAACGTGATGAAGACTAGAGGAAAGAAAAAAGATTATACAGCAGAAATTATTATGGGTATACTTTTCCTACTTATTGATATATACGCAATAATGCATTATAGCATAATAATGTATCTGCACCCAAAGACCCAATTACTGGACGCTGTTAACATGGCACAAAGTAGTCTGGGAAAGCCTGATATTGTATTTACGTACATATTTAATAAAGAAGTATTGAGTATATTTGCTAAAGCCCATTTATACGCTATCCCGGTTTATTTCTTTCTTTTCCTTCTATATATATCTTCTTCCAAAAAGCGTGACCCATTCAGGGGAATGGAACATGGAAGTGCTGATTTTGCAAAGGATAAAACCCGGAAATTCTTTATTAATTTTGTTGGAAGTCTTATAATCCAGACAAACCTTTATATAAACCCTGTCAGTAAGGCACACAGGAAATTCAATCTTAACCGTTTGGTTATCGGAGGGTCAGGAGCTGGTAAGAGCCGTTATGAAATCAAACCAAATATAATGCAGCTCAACGGTTCTTATATTATAACAGACCCTAAGGGGGAATTGTATCGTGATTGTGCGTATTTACTGGAACAGAACGGCTACAAGGTAAGAGTTTTAAACCTTATAGACCCTAAGTATTCAAACACTTATAATCCGCTTTATTATATCCGGGAGGAAAAAGACGTTTTGATTTTGGTTGATACTATTCAAAACAATACAAGGGGTAAGGGTGAAAAGGAAGACTTTTGGACACAGGCAGCAAAAGCTTTGCTTACTGCAATAATATTTTATCTCTGTACACTTGATTTAGAGTATAGGCATATGCACAATATATTGAAGCTTCTAACAAGTGCAAAAGTTTCAGAAGACGGAGAAAATGATGATAACCCACTAGACAAAGTTTTTGACAAACTGCGTAAGGACATAGAGGAAGACAATGATGAAAATGGATACAAAGCCCTTGCTGTACTGAATTATGATACATTCAAGCTCGGAGCAGGGAAGACAGCAAAGAGTATATTAATAACAATGGCCGTCAAGCTTGGAATATGGAGTATCAAGGGAATTACACGACTAACTGGAACTGATGAAATGGAAATCAATAAAATAGGGTACGAAAAAACAGCCGTTTTCATCATCATTCCTGATAGTTACAGCACCTTTAATGTAATTGCTTCAATGTTTTACAGTCAGTTATTCCAGATACTTTACTATGAAGCGGACTTTAATTGTGGAGGGAGGCTTCCTTTATTGGTTCAATGCCTTTGTGATGAATTTGCAAATATAGGTCAGATTCCAGAATTTGAAAAGAAAATATCAACCATGAGAAGCCGTAATATATCAGTTGTACCAGTAATTCAAGGATTAAGCCAATTAAAGGATTTATATAAAGAATCATGGCAGACAATACTTGGTAACTGCGACACATTACATTTTCTTGGGACAACAGACGAAGAGAGCCTAAAATATATATCTGGAAAGCTTGGAAAAACTACAGTAAGGGTTGATACTAGAGGTAGATCAAAGGGTAAAAGCGGAGGTTATTCAGAAGGTGAAAGTTATACAGCAAGAGATTTAATGACAACAAATGAATTATTTGAAATGCCGAAAGAAGATTCAATAGTCTTTATAAAAGGTTACAAACCATTTTACGGCCAAAAGTTTGATATTGAAAAACACCCTAACTATAAAATGGTTCAGGAATACCCAACAGATATAAAAACTAAATTTACTTTATCTAATGAAGTTAAATATAAGATTTATAAAATTTCTGATTTTGTAGAAGTGGAAACAAATTCGCCTGAAATTGAGACAGATATTGAAATAGACGATGGTGAATTAAATCAGGAAGAATTAAAAAATCAAATTGAAGCAAGTTTTAACATGGAATAACATACTTCAAAAATGTCTTAAAATATCACAAGTTATTTTTAAAAGTTAGATAAGCTTTTTGTTGAATTTCTGTCGAGTTTTTGTTAATTCTTTGTAGTAAAAAATATTTGAAAATGCTAGCATTTTTTTAAAGCTTTTGGTATAATATAGTTATTGAAAAATCTATTCAAATTCCAATATAAAGGAGGGTTTAGGAATGCATGAAGATGAACACGATTTCATACTTTTAAAAGGTGATAATCTAGAAAATGAGTTGTCAGAGGACACGCAAACAGAATATAGAGAAAACTTTTTAGAAGAACTAGAAAATGTTCAGAAAGTAAGTGAGGATATTACCGAAGAACAGGACAAAGAATTTGAGGAAATCGAAATTATACTTAATGAATTAAATGAATTAGAGGAAATTGAAAATGATTTTTCAAAAATTGATGTCTTTGAAAATTAATTTTCAAAATTTCAAAAATGGTCAAAATTAAATTTGGAGGTAGATAAAATGAAAGAGTCAAAAAAGTTAAAAATGAATGTGAAAGCTATTACTAAGAAAATTTTGAAATCAGGCTTACTTATCACTTTGTTTCTTCTTTTATTTTCAACAGTTGCTTTTGCAGGTCCACAAGGTGGACTTACTGGAGGAGAAGATGACAAAATAATGCTTATAGTTAAAACTATAGCAAGTTATGCTTGGAAGTTTGGTTTAATAATGATTTTTTACGGAGCACTTCAAGTTGGTATTGCATTCAAAGATGATGAGCCAGATAAAAAAGCGAAAGGCATTAAATGGTGTATAGCAGGTTCTATAGTTACAGCAGTTGCGATGGGATTTGATAAATTTGTTACTTTCTAATAGGGTACAGCAAACAAAATATACAACCATTCTGAATGCAGGGGGCTTAAAAACACCCTGCATTCAGAGTATAAAGGAGGCTTTTGAATGATATTATCAATTCTTTCTAAAAAGAAAAAACTAATCTTGTATATATTCGTTGCTGTTTTCCTTGTCTATTGTTACCATGTTGGTGCTGCTCCGGGAGATCCACCAGAAGAACCACCGGCACAAACAAATGGAACTTTAAAAGGAGTAGTAAGAGGTGCAGCGGACTTGATGGGAATACAAGGGGCTAAAATAACTGTCGATGGTGTGAATAAAGAGGTTACGGATATTAATGGAGAATTCACAATTTCAAATATACCTGATGGTAAACACCAGTTTAACGTTATTCCTGCTAATAGTAAATATAATCAACCTGAACAACCAGTAGAGATTGATATTATAGGGAATTCAACTGTATATTACACTTTTACCCTTGGAGAAAATGTTACTGGTATCTTTGATAGATTAGCACTTTGGGGTAAGTATCTTTTAAGTATTCCTGATAGGATAACAGACGCTATTAATAATACTATTGCAAGCGTTTTAAACGGAATGAAAAAGACTTTATTGCAAGAAACCTTTGGAATCCTGATGGTATTTGAAAAATTACTTACAGATACCGGAATAGACTTTACAAAGGGTGTTGTTGCAAGGATAGCTGGAGTTTTAAGGCCTTTTGCCGTAAGTTTTGCTTGTCTTTGGTTTGTAATAATGTTAACCAAAAAATCAGTCTATTTGGATGCTCTTAACCCACAGGAAACTTTTAAAGGTTTAATGCTGCTTGTATTGTCTTCTTCATTTATAACGAACTCTTTAAAAATCTTACAGTATGTACTTGAAGCAAACGTCCAGATAGTCCAAAAAATTATTGATATAGGTGTTGACTGGAATCAAGTTGTGAGAGTAATGGACGCTCAACTATCCCCGGCAGGAGGTGACGCATTAACATTGGACGCTATAGCTTTTCTTCTTTTCTTCCTGATTATGGTCATATTCAATTTCCTTATGATGTGTGGAATGTATATAACCCTTATTTTAAGGCAAGTTGAACTTCAAATTATGGCAGCCGTCAGTCCTTTGTTTTTCTCATGTATAGCCGGGGAACAGTCAATGGAAATATTTAAGTCATATATTAAAAACTTTATGGCTATTGTATTAACCACTGTTTATATAAGTGCCGGAATGATTATATTTTCAGAGTTAATGACAAAGACAATAACAAATGGTATAGGGGCATATATAGAAGCCCTAATGAAATGTATTGCCATGAGCTTCTATGTTATAAAAGCTCCTGCTGCACTCAGAAGTATTCTGGGTACTGGAAGCTCGTCAATAAATGTAACCTCTGTAGTAAGAGCATTCATGTAAAGGAGTGAAAATATGATTTCAGTCAAGATTAATAAAAATGTTGGTGAGTACAAATCTAAAATTGCTATGGGAATGAATTTAAGGCAAATCATATGTTTTGTAATTGCTATAGGTATAGGAGTACCTCTACATTTCTTTTTAAATCGTTTAGGGTGGGGAAGCGACATTATAGGGTTTATTGATATTGGAGTAATTCTTCCAGTCCTTGCAATAGGCTTTTTTAAACCTAAAAATATGTATGCTGAAAAATATGTATGGCAGCGTTTAAAGAATGAAGTTGTATACCCAAAGGTAAGGAAGTATAAGACACAAAGCGACTACGATTATTTTATAAAGGTACTTAGAGCAGAAGAACGCAAGGAATACAAAAAGAGTAAATTTAAAAACAAGAAAACAAATGATATTCCAATGTAACACAATTGATATGCCAGGATCTCTTCAGGAAGAAAAATGTGTGTTACAAAAAAATCAAGGAGGTTATGAATATGCCTAAAAAAAATAAATCAGTTTTAGAAAATGAAAAGGAATTTTTACAGCAGCAGCTTGAAGAATTAAAAAAGAAACAGGAAAAGAATTTTAATAAGCGTATCAAAAAGGTAAAGAAAAAAAACTTTTTTGAAAAGCTGCTACGTATTAAAAATTATCAGATACCTAATTCAGCTCAAAGGACTATACCTTTTAAAAATATATTTGACAATGGAATGATACAAGTCGAAGAAGATTACTTTGCTATGATATTGAGTTTTTCAAATATCAATTACACTCTTGCAAGGGAAGACGACCAAAAAGTAATATTTGCTGAATACTGCAAGTTTTTAAATTCGCTTGAAACAGACTTGAATTTTCAACTGTTTTTGCAAAACATAAACATTGACCAAGACGAAATTACCGAAGCTTTAACACCAAAGGCAAAAATTAATGACCCAGAAGTTAAAGAACTGCAAGATGAATATTTTAAGATAATACAAGGAGTAATCAAGGAGAGTAAAAATAAGACTGCCCAGAAAAAGCTTTATATGGTATTTGGTACTCGTCAGGCAGACCCGGAAAAAGCAGAATCGGAACTGCACAAGTTTGTTCCTGAAATTAAAGCACACTTCAAGAAAATAGACAGCGAAGTTGAACCATTAACGGCCATGCAAGTTATAGAGCTTTTCCATGACTTCTACAACCCACATAAAGCAAACTTCTTTGTTGAGCCGGAAGAAATGATTAAAAAAGGAATGAGCCTGAAAGATGTTATTTGTCCGGCAAGCTTCAAGTTTGAACAAACTTATTCTTATATGGGGAATTTGGTAAGTCAAACCCTATTTGTTAGGGATTACCCAAATATATTGAATGATAATTTCATTACAGAGCTGCTTGACAATCCTTTTAATCTTCAAGTATCTATGCATATTGATTCTTCCGATTCAGCCGACGCTGTTAAATACCTTAAAAGGAAAATAACAAGCCTTGAAGGTAACAGAATTGAGTACCAGAAGAAAAACGCAAGAGAAGGAACCGGGTACATACCTTATGAACTGCAAACATCATTGAAGGAAGTTACAGACTTACTTGATTCTATCGTAAAGTCAGATAAAAAGCTTTTCTTTGTAAGTTTATACATAAATATAATAGCCGACAACTTGGAGCAGCTACAAGCAAGAACAGATACTGTTTTAAGGGTTTGCAGAAAGAACCTTATCAATGCCGATATTTTGACACATCAACAGGAAGATGGCCTTGTATCTATCCTGCCGATTTGTAAAAACAAAGTTAAAGGAAAAAGAAGTCTTTTAACTGATGTATTGGCGGTACTAATGCCCTTTTCATCACAAGAGATATTTCATAAGAACGGATTTTATTACGGCAGAAATACAGTTTCAGGCTCAATGATAGTGTATAACAGAAAGAATCTTCAAAATGCTTCCGGCTTTCTTCTGGGTGTGCCAGGTTGCCTGATGGGAGACACCAAAATAAAAATTGCCGATGGTGCAACGGTAACAATGCAGCATTTAGCTGAGAATATGACAGACAAGGAATTTTACGTTTATAGCTATGATATAAAAAATAAAAAGGTTGTAAAGGCTAAAGCAAGACACCCCAGAGTAACAAAGCATGTAAAGGAACTTTTGGCCGTTCATTTGAGCAATGGTGAAATTGTTAAATGTACCCCAGACCATAATTTTTTAAAAATTGATGGTGAATACATAGAAGCTCAATACATGCTACCGGGTGACAACCTCATGCCTGAAAACAAAGTAGTAAAAGTAGAAAACATTAGTCTTGAAAGTCCTGTTGATGTATATGATATTGAGGTTGACGAGTACGAAAACTTTTTGTTGGACGCAGGAATATTTGTACACAATTCCGGGAAATCATTTACGGCCAAAGAAGAAATAATGTCCGTTTACTTCAATACCGATGACGATATTATTATAATCGACCCAGAAAACGAATATTCAGGCCTTTGCAATTCTCTTAAAGGTGAGGTTATTAATATTTCAAGTGCTTCTGAAAACTTTATTAATCCTATGGATTTATCAGAAGACTATGCGGATGATGATAACCCCATAAACCTGAAATCTGAATTTATATTGTCTCTGGTCGAAAGTATAAAGGGTAAGTTGACCGCAGCAGAAAAGACAATCATTGACCGATGTGTAAAGCTTGTATATGCAGACTATGTAAACAGCAATTTTGACCGTAGCAAGTTGCCATGTTTAAAAGACTTTTATGATATTCTGTGCGAACAAACAGAATCACAAGCAAAAGATATCCTTTTAGCCCTTGAAATGTATATAAAGGGAAGCCTTAACCTGTTTTCACATCAAACTAATATTGAGTTGAATAATAGGTTGACGGTATTCAACACTAAGGACTTAGGTAAGCAGCTCAAAGGTTTAGGAATGCTCATTACTCTTGACTGTATATGGAATAGGGTATGCCAAAACAGGGGAAAAAATAAGCACACTTGGATTTATACAGACGAATTTTATATCCTGTTTGATAATGAATATTCAGCCCAATTCTATTACGAACTTTACAAACGTGCCAGAAAGTGGGGGGGCATACCAACAGGGATAACCCAGAACGTAGAAGACCTTTTAAGAAGTGAAACTGCAAGAACCATGTTAAGCAATAGTCAATTTCTATTGCTCCTGAATCAGTCGGCCAGTGATAGACAGGAGTTTTCCAAACTCTTAAAAGTCAGTGACGTACAGCTTAACTATGTAACAAATGCAGACACAGGAAGCGGTCTTCTCATTTCAGGAAAGAACGTGATACCGTTTAAGAAAAAATTCCCGAAAGATAGCCGACTTTACAAAGTCCTCACTACTAAGATAGGAGAAGATTAATATGAAATTATCCATACGAGAAAAAAGAGTTCTATTGCATGAAATTCATGCAGCAGATAAAAAGTATCGTGAAGTCAAAGGAGATATAAAGGAGATAAAGGAGATAAAGGAGATATTAAATTGGGCTTTTGATTATAAGGATAATTATAAAGATGGCTGGGAATGTGCATTTGATAGTCTGTATGAAAAGGCTTTTAAACAGATAAATTGTAACACAGATATTTAGCTGAAGCTCATACCGGTTTGAAAATCTGTGTTACAAAATAAGGTCATAAAGGAAAGGCAAGCCTTACGGCTTGCTTCCCCGGTGGTAATGGGTGTCACCCTCGAAAAGTACCCCATAACCAATTCCATTATATCCTTTATGGCCTTTCTATTCAATAATAGAAAGGATTGGTGAAAATATGAAATTTACAGCCAGAGAAATATTAAAGATTAATACGATGATAAGCATAGATTTGTTCGCCCGGTCTATTGGTAATGAGTATCAAGTAATTTTTAAAAAGTTTGATAATGCTTTTAATGCAAACGGTATTGTTTTGGACGGAAGCAAAATTTTTGATATAGACTTTAAACCTGATGAGATAAAGACTTTAGAAACCTATATTGAGAAAAGAATAAAACGTTGTGTGTCTGCTGATGGTAATAAATTAAGCATTAACGACTTAAAAGAAATTTTAAATAATATCAAAAATCAAAAATGTAACACATAGTATCTTGGTGATCCGATGGAGCCGCCACGAAACTATAAAAAAATGTGTTACAAAAAAGGGAGGTCATAGCATGGGTAAAATTTTAGTATTAGCAGAAAAGCCAAGTGTTGCAAGGGATTACGCAGAAGTTTTAAACTGTAAAGAAAGAAAAGACGGATACATAGAAGGTGAAAAATATATTGTGACATGGTGTGTCGGACACCTTTTCACATTGTTTGAACCAGAGGACTATAAGCCTGAATTGAAACAGTGGAAACTTGAAACTCTGCCGATTGTACCAGAAAGATTTAATATAAAGCCCATTGAAGCAACAAAAAAACAATTCAAGGTTATTGAGGGGCTTATAAAAAGGCCTGATGTAACAGAAATAATAAACGGCGGTGACGCTGGGCGTGAAGGTGAACTTATACAAAGGTATGTTTTAAGAGCTGCCGGAAACAAAAAGCCAGTAAAAAGGTTATGGATAAGCTCATTGACAGCAGAAGACATAAAAAACGGATTTAATAAGCTGTTGCCGTCAAGCGAGTTTGACAACCTCTTTAAATCGGCAGAAACCAGAAACCAAGTCGATTGGTTAATTGGTATGAATTTTACAAGGGCATATACAAAACTTCTGGGGCAAAACACCGTTTTATCTGTTGGACGTTGCCAAACACCTATACTGAATTTAATAGTTAATCGTGACATTGAAATAGATAACTTCAAGTCTGTTACCTACTATGAAATTGAAAGTTTATTTTCAAAGGGTTATAGAGGTATTCTAAGGTTTGACCCAAAACTTACATTGGTAGATAAAGCAAATGAGATATTACGAACTGTCAAAGGAAAACTTGGAACAGTAAAGGAAATTAAGTCCGAAGAAAAAAAGGAACTACCACCACAGTTTTTTAACCTTACAAACTTGCAGCGTCGGATGAACAGGCTTTATAAATATTCTGCAAAAGAAACCCTTGATATAGCCCAAAAGCTTTATGAGGAAAGAAAAATCCTTTCCTACCCCCGGTCATCATCGAGACATATAACAAAAACTCTTTTTGCAGAACTGCCAAAGCACTTTGAAAGTATTAATTTTGGCAAGTTTGCGGAACTGATAAAGAATATAGATACAGGAATGCAGCTTTCAAACAGGTTTGTTGATGATGGGAAAATTACAGACCATCACGCTATAATTCCAACAGCCAACAGGAAGACATCTCAGATATATGACGAACTTACAGAAAAGGAACGGAATTTATTTGACGAAGTTATATTCTCTTTAATAAAAGCTTACTACCCAGACCATTCCTACAGGCAAGTAGAAGTTACAACAGAGGTAGAAAATTATAACTTTATAAGTAAGGGTAAAACAATTCTTGTATCAGGATGGAAGACAATTGACAAGGAAGAAGAATCTGCAAATGATGAAGAGATCTTGCAAATTCCTGAACTGAAACAAGGGGAATCTGTCAAGGTTGATAATGCAGAGATGAAAGTAAAGAAGACGCAGCCACCAAAAAGAATAACAGAAGACGTACTTTTAGCCTTTCTTGAATCTCATAATATTGGTACGGAAGCAACAAGAGCAAATTTTATTGAAACGCTGCTGCAAAGGAAATTTATTGAGAAGAATAAAAATAATCTATTATCTACACCTTTTGGCCGTAGCTTTATATCAAACATTAAACAGGAGTTTATAAAAGATATTGAAACTACTAGAACACTTGAAGAAAAGCTTTCCCAGATAGAAGACGGTAAGCTAACACAGGAAGCAATTTTGAAGGAACTTATAAACGATTTGAAAAAATATATTCAAGAACTCAAAGGGGAAACCTTTACGGCCTTAGAGATTGAAAACCTAGGAATTTGTCCGAAGTGTAAAAAGGGTAAGGTTCTGGAAAAGGAAAAGGTTTATAAGTGTGATAACAAAGAATGTGACTTCTTTATAAGCAAAGTAATCTGTAATGGTAAAATCGGAAAACGTGATATTAAAAAGCTTCTGGAAGGTAAACCGACAGGGGCAATAAAATTCAAAAGCAAGGATAATAAAGATTTTGAATCCTGCCTTGTATGGAAGGATGGAAAATTAAACTTCGTCAAGAATACAAAAAAATAATACAATCCACTTTTGTAAATGATTTTTACGGCGTTAGCCGATGTTAATTATTAATATATTGTAATCAAAAAAAATGAAGGGAGATTTGGTATAATGGAAGCTATAATAAAAGCTATAGAGGAATTAAAAAAGGATATTAATAAGAGAATTGATTTATTGGAAGCTAATCAATATAAGGAAAATACGCTATTGTTAAGAGATGTATATAAAGTTATTGCAAGTGAAAAGAAGCAGGAGCAAAAAGTATCAAATGATTGGAGCAATGAGTTTTATAAAACATTCAGATAACAAAGGAGTCAGATATGAATGATTTAAAGATTTGCATAAATTGTAATAGAAATTATGAATATAGTGAGGGAAAAATTGAAGGATACTGTGATTTTTGTATTGAAGTCTGTAAAGAATGTGGCGAGCAAATACCAATTACAGTAAGTGAAGAAACTAAAGGCTATTGTGTTGATTGCAATAGCAAAGTCACTAGAACTTGTTACTATTGTCAATATTATAGTAGTGGTAAGCCTATTCTTACAGAGGAATGTTACTATTTGAATGATAAAATATATGATATTGAAAATCATATCAGAAATGTTGGACATCAAGGGGAATGTTCTTTTTGGACTAAGCGTTGAATTGTAACTTAGATTACTTATTGTAACCAAGGTTTCGGAAAATTTGTGTTACAATTTGGAGGGATGAAGATTGAAAAAGCTAGTTGAAGTCAAGGATATTCAAAAGCTTTCAATTATGTTAGACGAATTGAAATTCTCACTTCCTACAGGCTTATGGGATAAGGTAGACAATATCATATCATTTGTTGATGGTAATATTGCTAGAAAAAATCAATCAGATAAGAACGAATTTAAACGAGCTATTTACCAGAGGATGAAAGAAGCTCCAACGGAGGAACTTAATAAGAAGTGGTATTCACTGTATAAAAGGTTAGATAGCATTTTTGAGGAAGATAAAGAAAAGGACGCAATAGATCAGTCACAGGATAGACTTTCCGTACTGCTTTTAAGTATAGGGGAAATTCTAAGTGAAGAATGAAAGGAGTGATTACCAATGTTTGCATATATGCTAACCGAGGATGAAAACATAGAAATTTCAGTTAATAAAAAGTATGCAAAGGAACTATTAACCTTCATGGCCGAGGATATATATTACAGAATGTTTTCAGGACACAGGTCATTGAATAAGTCGCCCAGAATAGAAAAGGAAATTTTAAAAGGCATTTATGAAAAATATTTATGGTTCATAAAAAATGTTGCTAAATCAAGAGAACAGAAATTTACATTCAGGATTAATAAAGCTTATGCGGAAGTTTATTTCCTGCACTTCTTGAAAGATATAGTTGATATAAGTTGTGCGTACACACCACAGCCGTCCGACAGTTTTATTGAAGTTACTAAATCATTGATTAGTGTAGTTGAAAAGAGCCTTTAAAGGCTCTTTTTATTTTTTAGATGGTGAAATCTTACCACAATATCATGGAAACTAACATTTGTTTCTATAAATTTTTCACCGCACTTATCAAACCACTTTTTTGCAAATTCCACACAATCAATATCACTTCGATTTTTAATGTCCGAAGTAAAAATTCTCCAACATGCAGCCGTTGAACCATTTACCGAATTTTTATCTTCTTTAGATAAATTATTAAACAATTCAATATCATTTAATGAAGTTGCTTGTTGGGATAATGATTTTTTTAACTTATAAATGTTTTTATAAATATCTCTAAGTTCATTTTCCTTTTGTTCAGCCATTTCTAATAACTTTCTTAATTCGTCCATAATAAAACCTTTCTTATAACCAAGCTTGCTTTTAACAGTATTTTATTCTTGTTGGCTTTACATGTCAAAAATAACTTGACTGCAAAGGTATAATATTTTAATATTATTAGTAGATTGATATTAAAATATCTATATGAGGTTAATATTATGATTAAATTTATAGGCCTTATTTCAATGATTATAGACCATTTTGGAATTGCTTTTTTTCCTTCTTGCATTATCTTTAGAATATTTGGAAGAATAGCTTTTCCTATTTTTGCGTATCAGGTAAGTGTTTCTTATAATTTTACTTCCAATAAGTCCAACTATGTTAAAAGATTGATATTATTTGGTGCTATCGCCCAATTTCCTTATATGTTCTTGTTTAGCAGCATGAATATACTCTTAACCTTTGCCACCTCTGTAATTGCAATGTCTGGTATTGATTTTGTAACACATAGGGTTTGCTGCATCCAGAAGAGCTTCAGGAAAACATTAATATTTTGTGTTACAATTATAACTTTTTCGATAGTGTTTGAAGCTTTTAATTTTGAATATGGTGCTTATGGTTTTTTATCTGTATTGCTATTCAGGTATCTTCCTTTGAAAGATAATTTTCAAAAGGTACTGATACTCTTTTCAGTTATGAGTATGGCTTTTTGCTTTTATTCGGGTTTCTGGGTTCAGATATTCAGCCCCATTGCATTAATCATAATAAAATCTTTAGATTCATACCGGGTAAAACATAATAAATATTTCTTTTATGTATTCTATCCTCTGCATTTGGCCGTATTTGTTGCAGTTAAATTTGTAACACATTTATTTTAATTGGTGCAGTCCTGGCAGCCTAATTTGTGTTACATCGTATTGACAAAATAATATTAAAATATTATACTATTATTAGTAGATTAATATTATTTGCAGGGTGATATTAAAGGAGTGAATGAAGAATGTCCACTAAGTCAAACATTAGAAGTATAAGGTTTTCAGATGAAGTTAAGGAAATTATTGAAAAGGTAGAAGGAAAGAATTTTCAGGAAAAGTTTGAAAACCTTATATATAAGCTTGATAATGAAAGAGAGCAAAAACAAAAAGATATAAGACGATTAAATTCTCTAATAAGGGAAAAGGAAGAACGCTTGAAAAAGCTAAATGAAACAGTCCAAAGGATGGATAGCTTAACTTTTAGTATGTCAAAGGTTAAAACAGAAATTGAAAACATAAATTCAAACATATCATTTTTAAAAAAACTATCTGAAAAGGAGGAATAAGGAAGATGGATATTAATTACTTGAAAATCATTGACGGGTTAAGTTTTGCAAAGTCAGATATTGAAGGCCTTTTTGAAAAGGCACAATCAGGAGAAAAGGGATTTGAAAACCGCCAAGCCTATCACATAGTCGAAAACATTTTAGGAGATATTGACACAGCATTATATAAACTTAAAAGGTATTCTTCTCCTGCAATCGAAGGAATACTTCAAGAAGACAGAGAACGTAAAAAATTTGAACTTATCAGAAATGACAACGGTAAATCTCTGGGGTGGTTTTTCTCCTGCGGTGATTATTTGGAAGTATATGACCGAGAATCAGAGGAATGGTATACCGGGAGAGTTGAGCATACAACAAGAGAGGGTCAAAAAGGATATTATTTTTTTAATAACGACCTTGATAACCCATTTTTATATACTGGAATGGTTTGCAGAGTTAGAAAACAAGAATAATATTTTGCAATTTTAATATCATAATATTATAATATCAAAGGAGGCTTTACAAATGATAGTTATTTCTATAATTAATCAAAAAGGCGGAGTTGGCAAGACCACAACAGCAGCAAATTTGAGTGCCGGATTGTCTAAATCAGGCAAAAATACGCTATTTATAGACTTAGACCCACAGGGAAACGGTACGTCTTGTTTTAATATTGAAGGTGACGTACTAGAAAAAACTATCTATACCTTGTTTACTTCCAAAGAGCCGGATTTCAAAGGAACACTTATTAATGTTAATGAAAAACTTAGTATTATTCCGGCAAACCTTGAACTTTCTAATGTAGAGATTGAATTATCAAGTGCAATAAGCAGGGAAACAAAGCTCAAAAAGCTTTTAAATGAAATTAAGGGTTTTGATATAACGGTAATTGACTGCCCCCCATCACTAGGTTTGTTAACAGTTAATGCTCTTGCTGCTTCAAATTATATTATAATCCCGGTTACAACAAGCTATTTTCCTATTAAGGGTTTAAACTCACTATATAATACCATAGAACTTGTAAGAGAAATTAACCCTACAATTGATGTCCTTGGAATACTCATAAGCCGTTATGTAAGTTCAAGGAAAATATCAAAGGAATTGAAAGAAACCCTTTATAATACCTTCGATGAAAAAATGTTTGAAACTGTTATAAGGGAAAGCGTGAGTGTAGAAAACAGCTTTGAAACTGGAAAACCTATTATATTCCAGAATGACGAAAAAGCAAGTGGTTATGTGGATTATCATAATTTTACCAATGAAGTTTTAAAAAGAATTGAATGTAACACAAAATAAATCTTGGTCACCAAGGTGCAGCTGCAAAAATGTGTTACATATTAAAAATGAAAAAGGGTTGTGTTGCAATGACTTCAAAAAATGAAAAATTATTAAATGACATAGGACTGAGTATGGTTGCTTCTGAAATGGAATATAAAAGGTTTTTAAAAGATAAAAAACAATATAATTTAGAAGAACTTGAATTATCTTTAAATAAATTATGCAAATATGTGTTAGATAAAGACGTTAAAGTTAATTTTAACACTTTCAGAGGTTTTCCATATATATCAAAAGAAGATACTTATGGTTTGGAAGTAAAAGACTATACATTCCAAGAGTATTGCATTATAAAATTTATTAGAAACTATCTAAAATACGAGAATAAAAGCTATTTGTTTTTAGATATTGACAAATTAATAGAAATTACTGAACCTGTGGAAGTATTGAAGGTTTTAACCCCATTATCAAAAATTTCAATTGATATGATTTTTTAGATAAGAAATTGAATAGCTCTAAAAAAAAGAGATATAAAGAGTTTACCATAGTTGACATAAATAAAAATTTTAGACTTATTTTTAGACTTTTAAAAATGATAAATCTAAATAATAGCCTTAAATGGGATTTGATATTTTAGTTGATTTATGCAGGGTTAAAAACTATATAAACAAAATGTGGATTTTGTGTAATCTCAAAATATGGAAGGAGTGTTGAAATTGGTAAAGGTGAGATTACAGGGTTTGCCTGATGAAGTGGAAGAAATATTGAAGCAGCTCAGGGAACAATTCAGGATACTTGAAGAAAGTAATCAATATGGTAATAGAAGTTCAGAATATGTAAGGGTTTATTTAGATGTTGAAAAGAAAGGGTGATTTAACTTGGAAAGAAAATTATGGATTTTGCAAAGAACAGGGATTACAGCAGTTTTGTTTATAATTGCTCTTGCAATATATATAATCTCTGGCAATAATGTCTCTAAGTACACATCAATATTTTTAGGTGTTGCTACTATTTTATCAGTTATACCACTAGGTTTAGGTCATTATGATTAATTCTAATGTAACACAATTAAAATGCTAGGATCTCTTCCTGAAGGAAAATTTGTGTTACAATTAAAGGCGGAAAGCCCACCCCTTTAGGTGTGGGATGGATAGCCTAAAATAATATATAAAATGTGTATAAAACTATTGCAAACATACACATGTTGTGATATGTTAATATTATGGAAAATAA
>Ga0255341_1002473_pt1 | contig 22884 bp, 14 predicted proteins | sample wastewater_treat_8_FD_192418 | JGI IMG/M metagenome (GOLD analysis project Ga0255341, IMG submission 192418) | Wastewater microbial communities from Lulu Island WWTP, Vancouver, Canada - plant12 | ecosystem: Engineered > WWTP > Wastewater > Unclassified | place: Canada: Vancouver, British...
TGTGCATCATGCGCCGCGCGCCGCCCTCAAAGCGTTAACGTGGGCGAAGGCGCCGATTGCGTGGTCAGTTCCAACCGGCAATGCCGCGCCCCGAGGCGTTCCACCCGCTCGTGCAGCGTGGCCAACGCCAGTTCGGGCCGGTTGCACTCGCGGCTCAAATGGCCCAGATACAGATGCCGCAAGGTATCCGACATGATGATTTCGAGCGCATCCGCCGCCGCGTCGTTGGAAAGATGCCCGTGCCGGCCCAGAATCCGTTGTTTCAGACTCCACGGGCGGCGCGGGCAATCGTGCAACAGTTTGACGTCGTGGTTGGTTTCCAAGACGAGCACATTGGCCTGGCGCACCCGTTCGCCGACCAGGCGCGTGAAATGACCGAGATCGGTCGCGAACCCGATGTTGCCCGCCGTCGTGCGAATCAAAAATCCCACCGGATCCTGGGCGTCGTGCGGAATGGCAAACGTATCCACCTCCACATCGCCCACAGTAAAGGTGTTCCCCGTGATGAACAGTTGGGCGTTAATGGCCCCCCCATGGTGCTGCTCGATTTCATCCCTCGTGGCCCGGTTACAGTAAACCGGGATGCCAAGTTTCATGGCAATGCCGCCCAAGCCGCTGATGTGATCGCTGTGTTCGTGCGTGACGAGAATGCCGTGCAGACTTTCCGGCGTGCGGCCAATGCCGGCCAGCCGCTGGCGGATTTGCCGCGGGCTGAAGCCGGCGTCAATCAACAGCCGCGTCTCGTCCGTTTCCAAGTAGGCGCAATTGCCGGAGGAACCGCTGCCCAGGATGGTCAATTGAACTGACACACAAGGACGGTAGAAGGCGCGCGCCCCGCCGCGCAAATGTTTTTCACGGATTCCGGAAAAACCTCGCGGCCCGACCGGTGTCAACGGGAGAAGTAAAGCGGCGGACGACCGTAAAGCCGCCCGCCGGGAATTTCGCCGTTGTCCGGACGCGCCGGTCCCGGCCACGCCCAAGCGTCTCCGCGCGGACGCAACCGGGATCCCGGTCGGCGCGGGTTCGTTTAACCGATCAACCGTTAGCGCATCTCCACCCGGTAAAACATGGCGCCGTCGGTCACTGCGTCCGTGGCCTGCGTGGACATGGTAGTGGCGCCGACATCTTCCCAATCACCCTCCGTCAAATGAGCCCGCCGTTGGAGTTGGTACGGCGGCAATCCGCCCGTCCACGTAATCGTCACCGCGCCGTCCGCCAGGGAGATGTCCGTGACCGCAATCGGCTCGGGCAGTTCCGGAGCGTAAACCGCGGCGATGCCGAATCCCGTGGTGGTATCCGGGCTGCCCAGGTAGAGATTCACATTGGCAAGCCCGTCGGTTGCGGCGGCGCCCACTCGTTGGCCACTGCCGCCCACCCAATACATCATGTCATTGGGCCCCAGCGCGATACCGTAGGGCATCAGTCCAAGATCGGTCAGGAGCGTGGTCTGATTGGACCCGTCCAAGTTCATGCGTTTGATTTCATGCGTGCCGGCGTCGGTGTAATAAATGTAGCCGTTCAGCGCATCAATCGTCATCGCATTAAAGCGCCAATCCTCCGCGGCCAGGTCCCCGGCAATCTCAATCCGGTTGCCGCCGTCCATATTCATCCGGAACAACCGACCATTCTGGGTGGGATCGCCGAAGTAGATGTGGTTGCGCAGCCGGTCCAACGCCAGCGCGGTGTAGTACGCGGCGGCGGGTGACCCGCCCAACACTGTATAGCCAGTGCCGTCCAAGTTGCCGCGAATCACGCCCTTGTGGAAATCCGTCCAATAAACGTGCCCGTGCCGCAAATCCAGCTCCAGCATCTGGGCGTTGGTAAATTTATGTTCGGCTTCGCTGAATAGCGTCGTCGGCTCGGACCCGTCCAGGTTCGCCCGGACAATCCGGCTGGTATTCTCGTCAAAACCGTCCTCGGCCCAATAGATGTGGCCATTCTTCACATCAATGGCCAAACCGATCGGCCGGTTTAAGCCGGAGGCAACCAAGGTCCGCCCGCTGCCATCGAACGCCATGCTGTAAATCATTCCGAGGTTCGGGCCGCCAAACCCACCGGTCTCACTCCAGAAGAGGTCCCGGCGCGGCCCCGCCGCCGCCACTTTCAGATCGTCCAAGATCGCTCCGCTTTGGTTGCTGCCCCGGAAAATGCGCACCTGATGGAAGCTGGTGGAAGCGCCGTCGTAGAAGGGAATCGGATCGGCGTTTAGTTGCACCCCGTCCAGCAGAAAATCGTAGGTGCCGGACCCATAATTGACCCGCAGGGTGATTCGGTACCAAGTGTCGGGAGACCATAACTTTCCGCTGGCCCGCCAAATCCCGCTCCCGGCGGAGCCGTAATCAATGCTGTTGTTCGGACCAAACCGGATTCCGGCCGCCCGCGTGCCCCCCGCATTTTCCATGGTTAAAAACACATTGCCCACCGGGTTGGCGGTGCCGTGCAACGGACGCACCCAGGCCTCGAACATCACTTCCGGCTCGGTTTCCAGCCCGCTAATGACCCGCACCGTGGCGGACCCGGCGCCGGTGCCCGAAACCAACAGGGCCTGGTCGCCGCCATGCACAGTCACGCCGGGGGTCATCCCCAGCGCCGTCAATTCATCGGCAATCTGGGCCGCGGTCAGAATCCGTGCCCGGTCCGGAGTTGTTGAGGTCCAGAAATCCTGGCCGTTAATCGTCGCGCCCGCAGTGAAATCCGGGGACTCGAAGTCCGTGGCATATTGGGCCGACGCCACCGTCAGGCAACCCAGGGTGCCCAAGAGGGCCAGGAGGGAGGGAGTTTTTACAATACGAATAGCTATGGGTTTCATGACGCCAGTTTATGGCCGCGACGAAAAAACGCAAGCTCAAAATCTCCCGAATTGAGCTTGCCAAGGACGCCCGGGCGCGAGCATTTTCCGACATGGCAGCAACGCAGAAAACCCATTCGCTGGACGCCCGGTTTTACCAGGCCGCCGATGATTTCTTTCCCACGCACGCGACGCTGGCCCTGACGTATGACGACGTCACCCTGGCCACGCAGTATTCCGAGGTGCTTCCCCGCGACACGCAACTCGACACCCGCCTCGCCGAGGGGCTGACCCTGAACATCCCCATCATGTCCGCCGACATGGACACGGTCACGGAATCGCGCATGGCAATTGCGATGGCGTTGAACGGAGGCTTGGGGCTCATTCATTACAACATGCCCGAGCGCCAGCAACTCTCCGAGGTCAGCCGCGTGAAGTTTCATGTGCCCGGCATGATCCAAGAGCCCATCAAGGTGGCGCCGGAACAATTGGTCGGCGACATCGTGGCATTGGTGGAGGAACGCAAATACAGTTTCCATACCTTCCCGGTGGTGGATCACCAGGGCCGGCTGGTGGGGTTGTTGTCGGGTCACGTAGTCAAACCGCGCTATGCCCGGCGGAAGGTGATCGAGGCCATGACGCCGCGCGATCAGGTCCACACCATCCGCCAGAAGGAACTTGGACGCGATCCCATTGCGCGCGCCGACAAGTTTTTCACCGAACATCCCGGCATCCACAAGTTGCTGGTGGTGGATGACAAAGATCAGTTGCGCGGGCTCTTCACCATGAACGACGTGGAGCGCATCACGCAGGAGCGGAAGGCGCAATTCAAACCGGCGCGGGACGCGCAATTCCGGCTGGTTTGCGGCGCGGCGGTGAGCGCGACCCGCAACGCTTTCGGTGAACTGGACCGGGAACGGGTGCTGGCGCACGTGGCCGGTTTGGTGGAACGGGGGGTGGATTGCGTGGCCGTCTCCACCGCCCACGGCCACAGCAAAGGCGTGGGGGACGCGGTGCGCATGCTGCGGGACGCCTTCCCCAAACTCCCGCTCATCGCCGGCAATGTCACCAGCGCGGCCGGCGTGGAATACCTCGCGGATTGCGGTGCGAATGTCATCAAGGTAGGACAGGGGCCCGGCTCGATTTGCACCACGCGCATTGTGGCGGGCGTGGGCATTCCCCAGTTGACCGCGCTGTATGTGTGCAGCCGGGCGGCCACCCGGCGCGGCGTCACCCTTCTCGCCGATGGCGGCATCACCAAGTCGGGCGACATTGTCAAGGCGTTGACGCTGGCTCACGGGGTGATCTGCGGCGGAATCTTCGCCGGCTGCAACGAGGCGCCGGGCGAGGTGGTGGAAATCAGCGGGAAACTCTACAAACAATACCGGGGCATGGGCAGTCTGGCGGCCATGAAGATCGGTTCCGCCACCCGGTACGGCCACACACCAAATCCCACGGCAAAGGTGGCGGCGGAAGGCATTGAGGCTTTGAAAGAAGCGGTGGGATCGGTGGACCGCGTGCTGGCCCAACTGATCGGCGGCATGCAAAGCGGCATGGGCTATTTGGGAGCGGCCAACCTGGCCCAACTGCGCGATAAAGCGCGTTACATCCGCGTCAGCGCCGCCGGCATGAAAGAGGCCGTCCCCCACGACGTGGTGGAATTAAAGACCGGACACTGACGGCAATTCGGGTCACTGAACTGTCGCCCGGCGTTTCCCGGCCCAACGGCTTTTCTGGTCACCCTCGACTTTTGGAAAGGCGCTAAAACCGGATGGGCTCGTTCAACGTGCCGCATTGTGCGCAGCGCGAACGGTCCACGTCGGCATCATCGGTGTAAACGTGGCCGCATTTGACGCATCGGAAAATGCGGTCCTCATCCCGGGAGGGACGAAATCGTCGCCGGCGGGCCTCCGTGTACAGCGTCAACAAGGTCAACGCCGCCAGCAAACCGGCCACGTAAGCAAAGATGAGTGCGTCCGGCGACATGATCAGGGCTTCGCCGCAGGTTGATCGTCCACCGGCGGCAAAGTCTGCCACTCGAACACCAAAGTGCCCCATGCCAGACGCGAAACCGGACGGTGCGTTTCCGGATCATGCGGGAGTGGGGCAAACTGCGCAGCGCCGGCCAGCCGAAGCGCCTCCTCATCCGCCTCCCGCAGTCCGCTGGAAACCAGCAAAACCTCGGAAAGCACGTTGCCGTCGGCGTTCACCAGAACATGCACAATGCTGTTGGTAAGCAGATCCGCCTGCGGCCAGCCTCGCAAGGCGGGCGGATGAAGCAGGGACCGGGCGACTAACGGGCCTTCCACCCGCAAACTCGAGGGGGCGGCGGTCGCCGGGGTAATGGGATGCGTTTCCGCCGGGGACAACTGGAGTTCGGGTTGGATGGCCACATCAAAGGCGACCGGCGGATTCGTTTGGAGAAAATGCCGGATCCCCCACCCGAGGGTTTGGGCGTCGAGCGCGAGCCAACGGGGAGGCCCGGACCATTCCGGCGGTTGATAACCGGGCGCCGGCGCGTTCATCCAAGCGGCGCCGGAAAATCCCCGGGGATGTCCCCGCGCGAACAACGTGGGATCGGTAAGCGCCCAGACGCCGGTGATGGCGGCGTCCGGTAGCCGGAATTGCGGCGCGAGGGATGCCGTCCGGCGCGGAGAAGGGGTGCGCGCACCGAACCAGCCCAGCAGAAAAATGTGGATGAAGAAAAGGAGGCAGAACACGCTGACCCACCGGCGGCGCGACCACGGCTGTCTCCCCACCGCATTTTCGCTCATGGCGGGTCGGTCGTTAGCGGCGGAGGCAGGGTGGCCAGCAGGGCGTCATGGATTCCCGCCTCGCGGGCCAGAAGCGCCAGTTGAATCAACATCGCGTAGCTGACCTGGGCATCGGCCTGCACCACCAACGTGAGGGGTTCGGGCGCCTCGGCGGCGGCTGCTTGCAGACGTTCCCGCAACACTGGCCCGGCGATTTCCTGGTTTTGGAAGTAATAACGTCCGCTGGAATCCACCGCCACTTCGACGGTCGGCCGGTCCGTGCCCGGCAAATCAGTCGCCGCCGGCAGTTGCAGCCGCACCCCCGGAGTGTACACCAATCGCGTCAACAACAGAAACACCACCAACAACAGGAACACCCCCGCAAACGCCGCGACGTCCAGCTGGCCGCGGAATGGTTTGACGCTGACCGGGTATCTCATGACGCGGTCGTGTCTCCGGGATCGGTGACGATGTTCACGATTTCCGTCGCTGCGCGTTCCATGTCCAGCACGATGGCGTTCACCCGGCTGACCAGATAATTGTAGCCGGCGTAGGCGGGGATGGCCACGGCCAGCCCGGCTGCCATGCAAATCAGCGCCTGCCAGAGGCCCTGCGAAAGCTGGCCCAGATGGGCGTACAGTCCGGCGGCTTCGAGACGCTGAAATACCTTGATGAACCCCAGCACGGTACCCAGCAATCCGAGCAGGGGCGCGAGTTGCGAAATCGTGGCCAGCAGATTCAGTCGCCGTTCCAGGCGCGGCACTTCGGCCAAGCCCGCTTCCTCCAACGCTTCCCGCAGCCGCTCGCGGCCTTGATCGCGATTGAGGATGGCGGTCTTGACCAGATGCGAAACCGGCCCCGGGGTGGCGTCACAAATGGAAACCGCCTCGACAATGTTGTCGCGCTTGAGCACCGTGCGCACTCCGTTAAGGAATTCGGTGGAATTGATTTGGGCGCGGTGTAAATGGAGCGCGCGTTCGATGAACACCGCCACGGCCGCGACGCTCGCCAGCAAGAGCACCCACATCATCGCCCCACCATAGGACAGCACGTTTGGCAACATGACCGTGTTATAGAATTCCCCGGCCCGGTTTCCAAGTGCCAAGTTACGGCCCGCTGGGATGAACTGGCTACATCATGTCCCCCTGAGCCGGTCGAGCGAACGGTGGCCAAATTGCAGGTGATCCGTCAGCGCCGTTGCCAAGCACTCAAGCGCATCTGGCGTAAAGTCCGCCTGAATGCAGACGAGGCTTCCTCCCGCCAAAAGCACCGGTCCAGACGACCATGAACCCCACCAAACACTTCACCACGCCAAAAACCAAGGCAAAGGAGGTCACGAGGTCCCCAGTCTTTCCCCGTTGCACGCAAAACGGTACTTGACCGTTGGCAACCAATTCTTTCAATTGCTGGCCGATAGTTCTACACGCCGGCATGCACGCATTTCAATTCACATGGGTCGCCTGAAACAGGTTTACTCCCGCCTCAGCCAGTCCGCCGTCGCCTGGTCCTGGATCATGAACGGCCTGCGCCTCACGGCGGGCATTGTCGTCCTCCCCTTGCTGGCGACCAAACTCGCCAAGCCCGATTTCGACATGTATTTTGTGTTCCTGAGCTTGGCGGCGTTGGTGCCGATCTTGGATCTGGGGTTTGCCGTCAGCATCGGACGGGCGGTCAGTTACGCAATGGGAGGAGCCGCTGAACTCAAGGCACAGGGATTTGTACCGCGGGAAAGTGCCTCCGGTCCCAACTACGTGTTGCTTGGGAAATTACTACACACCACGCGCCGGATTTATCGCCTGCTGTCTTTGGGAACGGCGGTGTTGCTTGGTAGTTTTGGTACAGTCATGGTCGCCCAAGCGGTATCCGAAACCACGCTGCCCCGTCTGACGTGGGCGGCTTGGGGACTGACACTGGGAGCGGTGTTATGGGAAATTTACAGCGGGTGGTGGAATGTTTTCCTCCGCCACATGAATCAAGTGCTGGCCAGCACGCAGCAATTGGCCCTGGCCCAAGCCGTAAAGATCACGCTCAGTTGCGTCCTCTTGCTGGCGGGCGCAGACCTGCTCAGCGTGCCGCTGGCCACGCTGGTTTCCAGCTTTCTTCAACGGTATCTGGCACGACGACAGGTCCGCCGCCTACTGGGGACAACCCCGCCTGAAATCGCGAGCGGCGAAGCTCGAGCGCTCGTGGCCACCCTGTGGCCAAACAGTTGGCGGGTGGGTCTCCAGTTCCTGAGCGGCTACCTTGCCGGACACGCCAACACGCTCATTTGCCTGCCGCTGCTGGGGTTGGCCGCCGGTGGCATGTACGGGTTTTCGCTGCAACTCATTGGCATTTGCTCCAGCATGGCTCAAGTGTGGACGCTGGTGAAATGGCCGCTCATTGGACAACTTCGCATCCAACAGGACCATGCGGCGTTGCGACGGCTGATCTGGCCGCGGGTGTGGTTGCAGTATCTGACTTATGCCGCGCTGGCCATCGGCGTCATCATCGTCGTGCCGGCATTGCTCAAGTGGCGGGGGTCGGAAAAAGCACTGCTGCCGCCGCTGTGGCTGGGACTGCTCGCCCTGCACGGTTTCTTGGAAATGAACTATGTCTTTTGGGGCACCCTCATCTCCACGGAAAACCGGACGCCGTTCACCTGGCCCATCATTATTTCCAATCTGATCAGCTTCATCCTGGTGTTAACGCTGCTGAAAACCACCCCTTTGGGCTTGGGCGCGCTGGCGGTGTCCCCCCTGCTGGTTAACAGTCTTTATAACCACTGGAAATGGCCGCGCGAAGGCGCGCGCAGCATTCACACGACCTGGTGGCGGTTCCTCTGGCGGGTAGAGTGAGCGAAGCTGATCCAGCCAACTGAAACCGCAGTTTGGGACGCCTCTTTGCCGACCCGTCCAATCAAATCGTTGGGCATGAATGCCCGCCACCTTTTGCCGCGTCGTTGCGGTTTGCCTCCCACAGGCGGTAGGGAGGGGATTAATGTCAAAGTGTACCCACATTCGCAGTGAACCACTCTTCGCTCATCCATCGAACCCCATCTTCAGAGGAAGAGACACCGGGCATCGCTCCTGGAGGATGAAACCGGGTTCTTGAAGATGAAAAACGCGAGACGACAAACGGCGCGTCGAGTTGACATGTACAGGTCGGTCATGCAAACTTCGGTCCGGCATGCGCAAATTGTTCACATTCCTCGTGCTTCTGACGTGTGGTTTGCCACTGGGGGCTTGGGGGCAAATGGTTCCTCAAATTCTTGACGACGCCTTCGGCTATCGGCTTCCCAGTCCTCCTGGAGTGGCTGTGTGGTGGTGTGAGGCGACGTATAAGGTGGGCCGGCAGCGGGCGCTTCCTGCGGAAACATCTGCCACGGTAAAAATCGAAGCGGCCCGGAATGAATATGAGCCGTTTCAGATTGTGCTGCGGCCGGATACCGCCCTCAGTAATTTAGTGGTTACGGTTTCGGACTTCGTTCGCTTGGGTGATGGCCCCAGTGCCAGGATTGCCGCCACCAATGTTGAGGTTTGCGCAGTCGAATATGTCCCGGTTGCTATACCGAGCGATAGCATGGGCGTGGCGGGTGAGTGGCCCGATCCGCTTTCACCGTGGCTAGGTGCAATCGTGGTTCCCGCTGGGGCTAATCAGCCGTTGTGGTTTACCGTGTATGTGCCGAAGGATGCACCGGCGGGGGACTACGAGGCGGCGGTCTCGATTTCAGCGGCGGGGCAACCGCCCGTTGTGGTGACGGCGCAATTGCACGTTTTCAATTTTGCCCTTTCAGACGTGACACATACCCGGACAGCGTACTATGCCGATGTACATGTAGATCCGAAATGGCACCGGCTTGCTACGCTTCCTGATCGCCGATTCGTATGGGACCTGTACATGCAGAATTACCGCCGGCACCGGGTTAGCCCTTACTCTGCTCATCTGTACGCTCCTATCACGTGGCAATTACAAGGCGGGGAATTCGTCGTTGATTTTGTAGCTTTCGACGAGGCTATGAGCCGTTATTTGGATGAGTTTAATTTCACCGATTTTAACTTATTTGGGCATAAATCTCCACCGTTTCCCACGAGCCTTGGCGGTCATCCGGCCTTCACGCCCTCATACCAAGAATTGTTTTCGCAGTTAATGGATAAAATTATGGGGCATTTGCGCGAGAAGGGGTGGGCGGAAAAAGCTTATTGTTATTGGATGGATGAGCCCACTCCGGACCGGTATCCACACTTGCTGAACGGGATGGACGCGTTGCAGATTGCTGCGCCGCAGTTGCGCCGTCTGGTTGCTTGGAACAATTATCCGCCGGACCAATATGACTTGCTGCTGAATGGGCGGGTTGACATCTGGACGCCGATTCAAAACATGGCAACGCGGCCCCGATTCTTGGATCGCGGAGGGATGGGGGAGGAAAATTGGTGGTACGTCTGCGTTGGCCCGATGGCGCCTTATCCCAATCTTTTTATAGATCATCCCGCGATTAACCACCGGATCCGCTTCTGGGCGGGAGAGAAATACGGCATCTCAGGAGATTTATATTACGCCGTTAATATGTGGAGCGGACGCAATCCTTGGAACGAAACGCGTACTTGGAATTGGTCGACGGCGAATGGCGACGGTGTCCTTTTGTACCCCCCCACTAAAACGCCCCCCGAAACACCCGTTTTAGCGCCACCGATAAATTCGATCCGATGGGAATTGACGCGGGAGGCGTTGGAAGATGCCGAATATTTTTGGCTAGTTAAGCAACACTTTACCAACGCACTTTTTCGGTTGGGACCGGGAAATCCAGCGCTCGGAGGGGCTGCCGCAGCCCGGGAGGCGGCCTTAGCGCTCGTCGTTAATTTAACCAATTATACCAAGAATCCCAATCAATTATACACCGCCCGGAGAGGCTTGGCGGAGGCGATTGAAACACTTGACACTGGGTCGCCGATGATTGTCAAATCGCCTGTGGCTCAAGCGGTTGCGTTAGGTGAAACCGTGAGTCTATATGCTGAGGCCCTGGGTTGGCCGCCACCCATCTATCAATGGCGGCTAAATGGCTCTGATATTGTGGGGGCAACCAATAGTTCCTTAATTCTTAGCAATTGCAATTCGACTCATACCGGCGCCTACAGTGTTGTCGCAATTAACGCGGCTGGAGTTGCTACGAGTTCTGCGGCCCAAGTGGAGGGCTATTGGTCGGCTACCCCGCGTGTGATCCGTCATCCCACCAGTCTGATTCGCCCGGAGGGCGGGCGTGCCGTTTTTCCCATAACCGCAGTAAGTAAAACCCCCATCTCCTATTTGTGGCTACACAATGGGCGTCCAATAACATCAACCTTTTCGAGCAGGCCCACGTTACTGTTGACCAATCTTTCCACCACACACTCGGGAGACTATAGCGTAATCGTCAGCAATGTTGTCGGCGTTGTAACAAGCCGCGTTGCTCGCCTAATTGTGATAGGGAATTATACCCCAACTTGGTTAATTGATATTAATGAAAAATGGCGTTACCACGACGCCGGAGTGGATCTGGGCGTGGCGTGGCGACCGCCCGGCTATAACGACTCCGCCTGGCAATGCGGCCCCGCGCCGTTGGGGTTTGGCAATGGAGACGAGGCAACCGTATTGGCCTCTGAGACTGACGAAAAGCCCATTACGGTCTATTTCCGACAGGCTTTTGAGGTGGCGGAGGCTTTGTTGGATCGGCCTTTGACCGCGCGCTTGCGGTTGTGTGCCGGGGCGGTGGTGTATTTGAACGGCATGGAGGTTTTTCGCTACAACTTACCTCAAGGTGAGATTGGTTACGACACCCCGGCGTTGGTCCCCGTGACGAGCGGTCACGAGGCGGAATTCATCACTTTCCCATTGTCAGGTGATCTGCTCCATTCCGGCACGAACGTGTTGGCCGTCGAGGTCCATCAACACACCGACACGACAGGGCCGGTGGCGTCTTGGTCGCTGGATGAGGCAACGCCGCCTTGGCAAGATGCTGCGGGAGGGCATGACTTTACAGCCGTGGGCACGGGAGTAAAAAGCGGCCCGGGCCGGTTAAACGGCTGCGTGACCAATAGCGGAGCCGCCTCAAGCTGGCTGCAAACCCCGGACGCACCGGCGTTGCGCTACGCCGGCCCTTTCACGGTGGGGGGCTGGTTTGCTTTTGGCATGGCGACGGGGAACGATCCGGCAACTACTTGTCTGGAAAAGACGGGAGAGTTTCGGCTGTATTACACGGGCACCGCCGTGAATCGCTACCGGTTTGGGGTGGGGGGCGTCGAAGTGCAGGACCAGACCAGCGGCACCACCTCGGGACAGTGGCGTTTTGTGGTGGCGTGGTATGACGGGACGAACGCGAGCATACAGGTGGACAACGGGCCGGTGTATTCCACCGAGGCGCCGCCACCTACGCCCACAAGCAACCCACTAACGGCCCTGAAGCGAGCCGATGGTCCCGGTGGCTTCGCGGCGGACGAGATCTTCTTTTACCCGCGAGTTCTGTCGGCCGGGGAGCGCACCGCTCTGTACACGACGGGATTGCCTGTGGGAATGGCCACCAATACCGCCACGCTGGCTTTTGACCTTGAGTTGGCGGCGGTGGTGGCGCAGCCGCCCGCCTTTGTGGAGGCTCCCAGCAATGTGATGCGACGGGAGGGGGAAAACGCGGCGTTCCGGCTGACGGCGGCCAGCGGCACACCTGTCAGTTACCAGTGGCAGTTCAACGGAACGCCGTTATTGGAGGCAACGGACACGTTGTTGTTCCTGCCGGAGGTAACGCCGGCCCAAGCCGGTTTGTATGCGCTGGTGGCCAGCAATCTGGGTGGCGCGGTGACCAGCGCTCCCGCCCGCTTGACGGTGGTGTCGCCTCCTCCATTGGAAATCGAAACCTTGCCCACGGGGAACATCGCGTTGCAATGGCCGTCCGCCGAGGTGGCGGCCACGTTGCTGAGGTCCACGAACCTGATGGACTGGGAAGCCGTGCTGACGGTGCCGCCCGGGGCTCCGGTCCCCAACTGGTTGATCACCCCCGAGGCTACGGTGACGCAACAATTCTACCGCTTGCGCTTGGATTGGTGAAGTTTCTCGACGTTTGTGGAACCGGACAGTCTCCTTCCAAAAGGAGGCGCTTTGCGGTTTCGTTCAGCCTGAATTTTCTGGATAATACCATTTCCTGTTTGTAGTTGCATTTTGTTGGAGGGCATGACATGAAAGGTTATGCCGAAGCGATTTCATCTGAACCGGCCCGACCTGGCGCAAGCCGTGGCGGCGGCGCTGCCGGGTTGCCAAGACGTCAAAACCCAACAACGGCTCCTGGCCATGCGGCTAGCGGCCACGGGCCAATTCAGTGCGGCGCAGATTGCCGAGCAGGTGGGCATCAGCCGTCGCCAGTTCTTCAACTGGGTCAGTGCCCTCAAGGCGGGCGGCGTGGAGGGGCTCGTGGCGCGCCGGCACGGCGGGGGGCGACGGCCTCAAGTGCACGGCCAGGCTCTGGCAGAGTTGCGGGCGGGTTTGCGTTGCGGTCGCTGGAAGCGGGCCAAAGAGATTCAACACTGGCTACGCCACGAACACCGCCGCTCCCTCAGCTTGAAAGGGGTGTATTACTGGCTGGGAAAATTGGGCGGAGTCTTGAAGGTGCCGCGCAAGGCTCACGCGCAAAAGAACGCGGCCCAAGCCGCCGCGTTTCAGCAGGGGCTCTGCGAGCGGCTCAGGAACTTGAACGTGGCTGGTGGGGGAAGGCGGGTGCGGATCTGGGTAGCTGATGAACATCGCTACGGGTTGATTCCGGTGGTGCGGCGCTGCTGGAGTCTGCGGGGGCGGCGCCCCGTGGCGCCCTATCAGACCCAGTACGAGTGGGCGTATCTTTACAGCGCGCTGGAGGTGGATGGCGACCACGCCGCTCAGTTTCTCTGCCTGCCCGAGGTCAACTTGGGGATGAGCCGTTTATTCTTGGAGCACTTGGCGGCCCGGGATCCGGAGGCGGAGCATGTGGTCATCTGGGATCAGGCCGGTTTTCATCCGGCTGCGGGCAGCTCGGAGTTGCCTGCCCGCATCCACTGGATCGCGCTGCCCCCTTACAGTCCGGAGCTCAATCCGGTGGAAGCCATTGGCGACCTCATCAAGGACCGCATCGCCAACACGCTCTGGCACACCTTGGAGTCGTTGGAACAGGCGCTGGAGGAGGAGTTGCGGCCTCTCGATGAGAGTGCTGCGCGCGTGCGGCGGTTAGTTTCACACCCTTGGCTGGTCCAACAGGTAAACGCTATCGCAGCGGAGAATAGTGCAATTACGAATTAGAACTAGTATAAATCATGCTCCCGTCTCAAAGCAGGCCAAGTCATCCCGCCGTTTCAGCTTGTAGGAGGAAAGCTGGCTGATGCGAAAAACTAGCCCGGTGGCCCGGCGCTGATTCGCGCCAAGCCCGCTCTCATTGACGCGAGCACGATACCGGCATAGCGTGGGATTGTGTCGTTCGACCTTGTTTCCGAGTACGCACCCGCCGGAGATCAGCCGCAAGCGATTGCGAAGCTGACGGAAGGGATTTTGTCCGGGGCGAAGCATCAAGTACTGTTGGGCGTCACCGGCTCGGGCAAGACGTTCACGATTGCCAACGTCATCAAAAACGTCAACAAACCCACGCTCGTCATTTCGCACAACAAGACGCTGGCGGCGCAGCTTTACGCCGAGTTCAAGGGCTTTTTCCCGCACAACGCCGTCGAATACTTCGTCAGTTACTTCGATTATTACCAACCGGAAGCCTACATTCCGCGCACCGACACGTTCATTGAAAAGGATTCGTCCACCAATGAGGACATCGAACGGCTGCGGCTTTCCGCCATGAGCAGCTTGTTCGCGCGGCGCGACGTGGTGGTGGTGGCGAGCGTGTCGTGCATCTACGGCATTGGCAGTCGCGAGGATTACGAGGCGATGCTGATCCATCTGCATATCGGGCAACAATTCACGCGCGAGCAACTGCTCGAAAAACTGGTGGCGCTGCAATACAACCGCAACGACATCACTTTCGAGCGCGGCAACTTTCGCGTGCGCGGCGACACGGTGGAGTTGTGCCCGGCTTACACCGAGGAGGGATTACGCATCGAATTTTTTGGCGACGAAGTGGAGCGCATCACGCGTTTCGAACCGTTGACGGGGGAAAAAATCGCGCAGCTCGAAAGCGTGACGGTATTTCCGGGCAAACAATTCGTCACCACGCAGGACAAGATGAAGCGGGCGATCGTGACGATTCGCGAGGAATTGGGCGAGCGTATCCGCGAATTTGAAAAACAGGGCAAACTCCTCGAAGCCCAACGCATCAAGCAACGCACAGAGTTCGATCTGGAAATGATGGAGGAGATGGGATTTTGTTCGGGCATCGAAAATTATTCGCGCCACATTGCCGGACGACCGCCAGGTTCGCGCCCCTGCACGTTGCTGGATTTTTTGCCGGAGGATTATCTGCTGGTGATTGACGAGTCGCACGCCACCGTGCCACAGCTCGGTGGCATGTACGAGGGCGATCGCTCGCGCAAAACGGTACTGGTGGAATACGGTTTCCGCCTGCCAAGCGCGCTGGACAATCGCCCGCTGCGCTTCGCGGAATTCCAAACAATGCAGAACCAGACGATTTACGTCAGCGCCACGCCGGCACGGCGGGAATTGGAATGGGCGAGAGAGAGTGCGGGTCTAATTCTCACGCCGAGCGTTACTTCATCGAATGAAAAGCAGGCGATTGCGGGACAAGCTAAGGGTAATCCCGGCGTCGTCGAACTGGTTGTCCGCCCGACGGGTTTGGTGGATCCGAAAGTAACCATCAAACCGCTCAAGGGGCAGATTGATGATTTGATCGAGGAATGTCGTCGGCGAGCCGATGCGCGGGAACGCGTCCTGGTGACCACGCTCACCAAGCGCACCGCCGAGGAGCTGACTGATTACCTGCGCGACATCGGGGTGAGTGTGCGTTATTTGCACAGCGAGATTGACGCGATCGAGCGGGTGGAAATTTTGCGCGCCTTGCGCAAAGGCGAGTTCGATGTGTTGGTCGGCATCAATCTGCTGCGCGAAGGCTTGGATCTGCCGGAAGTTTCGCTCGTGGCGATTCTCGACGCCGATAAGGAAGGTTTTCTGCGCAGCGAAACCAGTTTGGTCCAGACGGCGGGTCGCGCGGCGCGGCATCTCAACGGAGAAGTCATTCTGTATGCGGACGTGATGACTGATAGCATCAAACGGTTCCTCGCGGTGACCGAATATCGCCGCCAGAAACAACTGGCTTACAACGCGGAACACCACATTACGCCGCGCAGTGTGAAACGGGCGGTTGAGGAAAGCTTGGTGGTGCGCGAGGAAACCCGACAGGAAGCGGCGAGCGTGCTGCGGGACGCGGGCATGGACGTGGACCTCACCGAAACCATCCGCGAGCTTGAATCCGAAATGCTGACGGCAGCGAATAATTTGGAATTTGAAAAAGCTGCCCTGCTACGCGATCAAATCAAGGAATTGAAACGGGCGATTGACGGGTCGCAGCCGGCGAAGGCAGTGAGAACAGCCAGGTCAGCGGGTTATCGGGAGACCTACAGAAGGAAACGGGGCCGCCGGACAAACCATCCGCTCTGACCGAGGACGCGGAGCAACCCATGACTGAACTTCCGCCTGTGCGCCGACCTGCCTTCACTCTCGCCGCTGTGGATAACAATGTCCAACAGGGCGCGGGCGGCGAGGGAAATTCGGTTTGTTGAATGCAAAGCCTGGCCCTCTCGGATGAGTCCGGACGGCTGCGGAATCAAGCCTCAACCGACAACGTCAGTTTTCAGCTTTCCACCCGCCCGGCGGATACAGGCCCGCGCCCCGGAAACCAACGGCTCAATGAGCGGCACCGTCAGATCCGTTGGTTTCAACACCAGGGGAATTTCCGTGCATCCCGCCAGAATCGCTTCCGCACCCGCTTGGATCAATTGGAGCGCAATTTCACAGACGACGGCCCGCGGATGACCGGTCGTCACGCCGGCCTTGATGCCTTCGTGACCATAAATGGCCTCCATCACGCGCGCTTGATCCGAATCCGAAGGCAAAAGAATCTGAATGCCGGCCGGCTCAAAAACATCATGCACGACACGCGTCTGGACCGTCCCATGAGTGGCCAGCAGACCAATCGTTTTAATATCCGCCTGGGCGCTGCGCAGGTCATCCAGCGCCGCGTGCAACAGATGGACCAATGGCAAACGGATTTGCGGCGCGACCTGTGGCCAGAAGCCATGCGCCGTGACGCACGGCATGACCAGAAAATCCGCGCCCGCCGCCGTCAGCGTCGCCGCGCCGCGCGCCAGCCACGGAACGGGACTCTCGCCACCGCGCAAAAGGGCCGCCGTCCGGTCCGGGATCTGGGGACAACTCCAGAGAAGCGTCGGGACATGACCCTGGTCCACCGCTGCCGCCGTATTACGCACCAGCAATTCAAGGAAGCGCACCGAGGCTTCCGGCCCCATGCCGCCGAGGATGCCGACCGTTTGCATGCGCGCACGATACCGGGTTGCCTCCGCCGGGCAAGCCTGCGCTGATACCCAGCTGGCCCGGATAATGCCGAGCCGCCGGGCACATCAACGGGCGAGCGTCACAAGGAATGGGCAGGACTTTTTCGGGCCGTTCGGCCGGGGGCATACCGGGGCGGCGCGGCATCCGCGGGCCAACTCCATGAAAAAACTTTTCCTTTCGGATTGACCACTAGGTTGATTCTGTGCGGAGATAATGGACCCCTAGTGGGTTGTATTTTTGGGCATAACGACCGATGGCCAGATCTTCATTCAGAAACGGGAACCGGGCGCGGGCGACGGGTGCCAGCAAGTACGACGCGCATCATTCGGTGCTCTCGCAAACCTACGGAGCGTTCGCAGATTTACGGCGCGAACTGGCCGATACCCGCAGTTCGGTGGCTGACCGCGAAGAATTGCTCCGGCAGTTTGGCGATTGCGCCGATCCCCAGCGCGCCTGGCTACTGCTGGAGGACTATTTTGAGAAACTCGTTCTGACCCGGCGGGATTTTGCCGGAGAGGATTGGTGGCCGCGTCTGCTCGACGCGCAGGGGGCCGCCCGGTTGGAAGAACTGGCTTTTCTTTTCCTGCGGGCGCAACGTCCGGTTCCCGGCGAACTGCAACCGTATGCGAGTCTCGACCGCTTTGCGCAGGTTGAGGAAGCCGCCCGGGAACAACAGTTGGTCCGCGAACTGGAGAACTGGTTGTTTCCGCCCAAGCCCGCCTTGCTGGATCAACCCCGCGCCCGGCTGCGCGTGGTGTGCGTACCCGAGCCCGACCCGGATGTGGCCACACGCCACCGGCTGACTGTGCAATTCCTGCTTTCGCGACCGCGCACGGGCGAGCGCGCGCGCAGTGTACGGGACTTGCTGGACCTGGTCATGCGGGCCTCCCACGAGGAGGAATTATTTGCGCCGGCCGATTGGGAATTCATCACCTGGGTGGCCGCCACGCACAAAGCAGGCCCGCACCCTGACGGCGCGCTGGCGTTGTCGGACGCCGACCTGCTACATTGGCTGGCGCGGTGGGGGCATACGGACCGATTGGAAACCGCGACCGGCGCGCGGCTGCGCTTTGAAGGGCAGGTGGCCGAACTGACGCCGCATCTGGAAAACGAGAAACAGGAACTGGCCTTCACCCACCGTCTGCGGCTGCCTGACGGCGCCACTCACGCGCTGGCGGACATCCGTTTCTTCACCCGGCAACCGCCCCTCGTGCTGGCCGGCGATACGTTTTACTTGTTGCGCAACGCGCCGCCGCCGGTGGTGATTGAACATTGGGCCAACCGCACCGCCGTGCCCGTGCGCCAACTCAGCCATCGGTTGCTTACGCATCTGCGCAAAACCCAGGCCCATCAAGGCGTGGATTGGGAACAGCTTTGTGTGACGCACGCCGCCCGGCCCCAGTTTGTTTTTGAATTGCGCGAGGACGCCGTCCATCTGCGATTGCAAGCACGCAGTCAGCGGGATCAAAGCCTCTGGCATTGGAATGGCCGCGAATGGATGCGCGACGGGGACGGCGCCCGCCAACGCTCCCGTCCCACCGCCCGCACGGTGTCCGCCACCGCGTCCGATGCTTCGGCCAAACCGGAAATTCTAGATGACGCGCGACTGGACCCCGCCACGCAATGGTTGAAAGAACTGGACTGGTTCACTCCCGAACCCGGTTTGTGGACCGGTGATCCGAACGAAGATTGCCTGGGACGGTTGGCGCACGCCTGGCCGCAACGCCCCCCGGCGGCGGAATATCTCGGCAACCCCGCGTTCCAGCGCCTGTTCCTGTCGCCCCGCCGGCTCAAACCCAAACTCACCGTCAAAGGTAGCGGCATTGACTGGCTCGCCGTCTCCGCCGAATGGGAAGCCGAAGGGCTGAAGTTGACCCGGGCGGACTTGGAACGGCTCGCCGCCGCAAACAGTCGTTTCGTCAAACTGCCCCACGCCGGCTGGGTTGAGCTGGACACCGAGGCCGTGCAATCCGCGCACGAAGCCATGGCCGAACTCGGAGTGGAAGGCTTGGGTCCCGGGCCGCAGAAGGTGGGCCTGGAAAATGCCGCGCACCTCGAGGAAGACGGGTTACAGCGGTTTGCCGACTCACCGCAAGCGCGCCAGTTGCGGGAACGATTGAAAGCGTTCCATGGCGTGCCGGCCACTGCCGTACCTGCGGGTGTTACAGCGGAAATGCGTCCGTATCAAAAGGCGGGATTCGATTTTCTTTGCCATCTCACCCGGCTGCGTTTGGGCGGGATTCTGGCCGATGACATGGGGCTGGGGAAAACCCTCCAGACACTCGCGTGGCTGGCCTGGCTCAAGGAACATTATCGCAAGAACGCCAAACCTTCGCTGGTGATTTGCCCGGCGTCCGTGCTGCACAACTGGCGGCGCGAAGCGGAACGGTTCACCGCGCATCTCAAGGTGCTGGTCCTCGAAAGCGGCGCGGCGCGGCATACCCTGCGCAAACGCATTCCGCAACACGACCTCATTGTGACCAACTACGCCCTGCTGCGCCGCGACCTGGAGGCGTTGCAGAAGTTTGATTTTCACGCGCTGATTCTGGACGAGGCGCAATGCATCAAAAACCCCGGCGCGCAAGTCACCCAATCGGTGAAACAGATGAAGGCCAGCCACCGCCTCGCGCTGACCGGCACGCCGTTGGAGAACCGGTTGCTGGATTTGTGGAGCATTGTGGATTTCATCCAACCCGGCTACCTGGGCAACCAGGAGCAGTTCATGGAAACCTATGAGCCGCGCCACCCCGGCGAAGCGGCGCTCGACGCGCAACGCATTGCCCGCAAACGCCTGTCCGCCAAATTGCGCCCGCTGTTGCTGCGGCGGCTGAAGAAACAAGTCGCCAAGGATTTGCCGGAGCGCATCGAACAACGCCGTGATTGCCCGCTCGGCGACGACCAGCGGAAACTCTACCTCGCCGAGTTGCGCCGCAGCCGCGAACAGGTCATGAAGGCCGTGGCAACCCAGGGGCTGAACCAGAGCAAAATGCACGTGCTGGCCGCGCTCACCCGCCTGCGCCAGATTTGCTGTCATCCCCAACTCGTGGGCAGCGATTCCCCCAGCGGCAAGACGGAGACGTTGTTCGAATTGCTCGACGCCTTGGTGGCCGAGGGACAAAAGGTGCTCGTCTTCTCGCAATTCGTGCGCATGCTGCAACTGCTGGCGCAGGAATGTCGCACCCGCCAGATCAAAACCCACCTGCTAACCGGCCAGACGAAAAGCCGGCAGGAGGTCGTGGCTGCGTTCCAGAATGACCCCGCGCCCGGCGTGTTTCTATTGAGCCTGCGGGCGGCGGGCACCGGCTTGAATCTCACCACCGCCAGTTATGTCGTGTTGTATGACCCGTGGTGGAATCCCGCGGTCGAAGCGCAGGCCATTGACCGTTCGCATCGCATCGGGCAGACGCAAACCGTCAACGCCTATCGCCTGATCGCGCCCGGCACGGTCGAGGAAAAAATCTGGGAACTGCAGCAGAGCAAGGCCCAGACCATTGCGGATGTGCTGGGCGAGGAAGGCTTCGCCCGCAGTCTTTCCCAGGCGGATTTGGAATATCTGTTCGCGGAAGATTAGGCCGCACTTCCTGAGGCAAAGCCCGAATGGGGGCGAACCCCCCGCCGCCCGCTCCTCCGTCCATCCCAGAGGCAGCGGGACCGGTCAGCCGTCTGTCCTGTCGCTGACCGGACGGGGGGGGTTCGCGATGTTGAGCGCCGCGATATTTCGGAAGCGCGCCAAGTTTTACTGATCACCGAACAGCCGGTAGAAGGCGGCCGCGCCGGGATTGGTAATGAGGAAATAACTCCACTCACCCTCGGTTTGCGGAGTGCCCGGAACAAGTGCCCACTCGGGGGCCGTCAGGTTGTCCGTGACTTTCAAAACCACGCCGGGCGCGGTACGCCACTGGATTTTCGTGCCGGCCGCCGTGCGCGTGGCACTAAGATCCAACTGGCTGAAAATCGTCGGGACCACCGACTGGTAAGTCGTCCCCAGACGGAACTCATCCACCACTCCGCTGTTACCATTGCCGCCGCGGAACCCCACCCGGTCGAAGCTGTAGAGGAAATCACCGCGGGCTTGCACTTCGTTACGCACACCGACGCCGCTGGCGCTGGCCGTTTCCAAGGTCGGAGCTGTCAGCTCGGGATCGGGGTTGACCCAGAGATAAGCGCGATCCGGATTGACCGGCACCCGGTTGGTCGTGATGACCTGCGTGGCCAGATTGGTGGTATAGACTTCGCGGAATGTCCCGTCATGATTCCAATCAATCCGCGCCACGAGCAGGGTGGGGGACGTTGCCAGATTGGTGCTCGCGCCGGTGGTGTTGGGGAATTTGCCTTCGATTTTCCAAACTACCGCCTGAGGTGTGACCCCTCCGGCTTTACCCAGGAAAATGATTTCATTCGTTCCCCGGAACAGGGACAGGCCGAAGAACTGTGTCAACTCCTCGGAAGCTTGATAGCCGAGCAGGCTGAGCCAGATGGATTTGCCAGTGGCACGGATGACCGTGCCGCTGGTGGTGACGTCGGAGGATGCGCTCTTCAAATCCTCGGGAACGGCATCGAGGTCCAAAAGCCGCTGCGTGCGGCGATCGTTTAGCGACACCCGGTTGCCGGTGGTCGCCAATGGGCCGTACGCCAGGCTGCCGGCCTCGACCAGCGGGCCCTCGTTCTCATAGGTGGTGCCGCCGTAAACTTCCTTGGTGTAACCGCCCGCCCAGCCAAATCCGCCCGGTGTGACATTGTGCAACTGCATCCCCACCGGATAATCGAAGCCGTCATACGCGAGCAGCGTGCCGGCCGTCGCGGGTGGCGTGGGCGGGGTGCTGATCTGGGACAATCCCACATGGTCCAACAGCAACACATGATTCCCTTGGGGGCCGCCGCCCAAGGGACTGGTCGTCGTAAAGGTCAAGACCATCTCCGGACTGACGGCGATGAACGGGCTGCTGGTGACCTCGCGATACTCGCCGGAATTCACGAGGTGAACCGGCGTGATGATTTGCGTTCGCAATCCCGGTCCGCCAACAGTCACCTGCAAGGCCGGTGCGTCTCCGGCCCGGGCATTCTCCCAATAGGTGACCACGTATTCCGCGCCGACCACGAAACCACTGACGCGCTGCGTGATCGAGCCGTTGCCTTCGAGGAACGCCACCTGCAATCCATCGGGAATAACGCCGTTGTCCGCATACGGATAAAGCCCGTCCACGGGATTCAAACCAAATGTATCGGGGCCACCCCAACCCGTGACCGGCCCGTTCAAAAATTGCCAACCGGGGTACGCGGTAAAAGTATCCGCTTCAAAACTGGGATTTACCAGGGTCTGCGCCTGGGCGGTCAGCGTGAGCGCGCTGACCCAAAGGGCGGACGCCAGCAGCCGCCAGGGATGCCGGGGGGAACGGTTTGAGGTTATGGAGATAACGGTTTTCATGATGTCAGGTCTCGTCTGCGGTTTGGTTTCTAGGTTGTGAATTGACCAATGGACTTCAGCCCTTTGCCGGACCTCCGCCTCGCGTTCGGTGGTTCTCCTGCGGCACCGTCGGCGCGCGGCATTCCTAGGCTTAGGGTGTGGTTCATTCGTCACTTCGGGTTAAAGAGCAGATCGGCTTCTCGCCGGTCGTATCGCCAAGCTTCCCATCTGCCCAAAGCATCGTCTTATTCCGTCGCGTGCGCACCGGATGCCGGTGGTGGCCCGTTCGATCCCGGCCTCGCCGGCGATTGCTCCTCTTGTATCTGCCTTTCCGTCTATCCTTGTCAGGGATGATGGATTGGAGAAGATGGGACTGTCCTGCCGCCTGCAGGCGGCAGGACAGTGGCGCGGATGAGTTCGTTACCCTCTGGCACAGGCTT
>Ga0255341_1002477_pt1 | contig 22846 bp, 19 predicted proteins | sample wastewater_treat_8_FD_192418 | JGI IMG/M metagenome (GOLD analysis project Ga0255341, IMG submission 192418) | Wastewater microbial communities from Lulu Island WWTP, Vancouver, Canada - plant12 | ecosystem: Engineered > WWTP > Wastewater > Unclassified | place: Canada: Vancouver, British...
GTAATTTCTGACCCCAAATTAGTAAATATTAGCAAAACACCCTTGATATTTTCCTAATAATGGTTATTGCGTGAAGTTGTCAAGGTACATCTATTGTAAAAAAAGAGTTTATGCAGTGGAATCAAAACTAGGAGAATACTATGCTTGATATTTGTCTTTTAGGAACAGGCGGTATGATGCCATTGCCTGGCAGATGGCTTACATCTGCATTAATAAGGTATAACGGAAAAATGATACTGGTTGACTGTGGGGAAGGTACACAGATAACATTGCGAAATGTTGAATGGGGATTTAAAACAATAGAAGCTATTTGCATAACACATTTTCATGCCGACCATGTTGCAGGTTTACCGGGATTGCTTCTTACAATCGGTAATTCAGGCAGGGAAGAGAGTGTCAAGATAATAGGTCCAAAAGGGCTTAAGAAAGTTGTTGAATGCCTTACTTATATATCACCACAGTTGCCGTTTGATCTTGAATTGATTGAAGTTGATGAGCGTGATAAAAAAAACGTGGATATAAATGGGATTGCAATAGATTATCTTTTTCTCAATCACAACATTACCTGTTTGGGATATAACTTTAGTATAAAACGTCCAGGCAAGTTTGATGTTGATAAAGCTAATAGATCTGGCGTACCCCAAAGAATATGGAGTAAACTTCAAAAGGGTGAAGAGGTTGAATTTGAGGGAAAAATATATAAACCTGATATGGTTCTAGGTGAGGCAAGAAGAGGTTTAAAGGTTTCTTATTGTACCGATACAAGGCCTACTGAATCGATGAAGGAGTTTGTAAAAGAAGCAGATCTATTTATATGTGAAGGTATGTATGGAACTGATGAAAAGCTTCAAAAAGCAATAGAAAAAAAACATATGCTGTTTTCAGAGGCTGCATACGTGGCTAGGGAAGGAAATGTAAAGGAAATGTGGCTTACACACTTCAGTCCATCTATTACAGACCCGGAAGAGTTTATAGACAGTGCAACAAGCATTTTTAATAACTCAGTAATAGGCAGAGATATAATGAAAAAGACTATTAGATTTGATGACTAAATCCTATAATAAATAACTGTTCATTATAATTTACGCGTTAATCAACATTGACGCTAAATTAGAAAAATATTATAATAGAAGTGTACGTATGTAACTAAATGTATGGCTATAATGGTGAAAAACATCCAAGTGATGGGTTATACAATACAGTATTAAAAACTAAAATTAAAAAGAAAGAGGGGGGTATTATGACAAGATGTTTTTCTAAAGGAGTGAAAAGGGTTTTAAGCGTCACAATTGCATTTCTAATGTTATTTAGTATGTGTTTGGTTACCATAGCTGAGGACAGTAAGGCAACCTATAGGGTTTCAGGATTTGTATCGGTTGAAGCTCCAAGTACATCAGTTTATGAACTAATGGTATATTCACCGGTTAAAGTTGAGATTGAGGGAACTAATCTAACTGCAACTGCTGATGGCAGAGGTTTTTTTGAAATATCTAATGTTCCTGAGAATGTATCAGGTTATACAATTAAATTTAGTAAAAGAAATTGTCTGACAAGAGAAGTAGATGGCATAGTTGTTCTTGCAGATACAGAAATAAGTACAGAAAAAGATCCAATTATGCTGTGGCCTGGTGATGTTCCAAAGGATGGTGTTCAGGATGGTGCAGTTAATCTATCTGATGCTATTTCTATTGCTACATCGTTTAATGCAAGCTCGGACAGCCCTAAATATAAAAAGGATTGTGACTTGAATGTAGATAATTCAATTAATATGGCTGATGTTGTTATTATTGCAAAGAATTTCAATAAAACATCACAAGATTATAGGAAACACTTTGTTCCATTACCTGTTGTCGGATCATTTGATAATTTAAAGAATATGATACCTGCAAACAGCTATTCTTCTTCATATTACTATTTAGACGGAATTGCTGAAGGTCCAATACCGGTACCGGCATGGAATACTACGGCAGCACCTAGCGTTCCTTCACCCAGTGCTCCGGCAGATATTGATTATTCAAAAGTAAACAGTCAGGTTGAAGGTGTGGATGAAGCGGATGTGGTTCAAACAGATGGGGAATACATTTATCAGGTAAACAAGAATAAAATTGTTGTTGCAAAAGCTTATCCTGCAGAAAAATTGGAAATAGTAAATACCATTGACTTATCTGGAGATGTTACGTTTACACCAAGGGAAATGCTTCTTGGGAAAAATAAACTTATTGTTATTGGTACAACTTATGAGAAAATCAGTGTGAGTCCTACCGTATTTGTACCCCAGGCAACACCAATGCCTAAGGAAAGTGCAGTTAAGGTATCTCCGACTCCGTCGGCTGTTGTCGGATTGATAGCTCCACCAACAAATTATATTCCTACATATAATAATATAATTACAAAAGCATTTATACTTGATATAACAGACAAGAAGGATATTAAGAAAATCAGGTCTATAGAAGTAGACGGCAGCTATATTTCTTCAAGAAAGATTGACTCTGTACTGTATTTGGTAACAAATAAATCAATATATAACTATATTCAATTTGGTGATACTGAATATGCAAAACCACGTTATCGTGATTCCAATCTGAGTGAGAGCTATAAATGTATTGATTATGAAAATATAAACTATTTCCCTGAGTTTATAAGACCAAATTATTTAAATATAGCCGGGCTTGATGTTGAAGATAATAATAGTGAGCTTCACTTTACTAGTTATCTTGGTGCTGGTGAAAAAATGTATGTATCACAAAACAACATTTATATTGCTGAGACTAACTATTATTTATATCCGGTACTCCTTGCAAGGGATCTAACTGTTATAAGGGATATGAATAGACAAAATACATTGATATACAAATTTTCAATCGATAAGGGAAAATCAAAATTTGAAGGAAAAGGTGAAGTGCCCGGTACTATCCTGAACCAATATTCAATGGATGAATACAAGGGATACTTTAGAATAGCCACTACAGCTGGCTCTGTATCTGGTATTGGTGAAAACATTTCTATAAATAATTTGTATGTAATGAATGACAATTTTAAGATTACAGGAGAAATTGAGAATATTGCTCCTGGAGAAAAGATTTACTCCGTTCGCTTTATGGGCGACAGAGGATATATGGTAACATTTAAAAAGGTTGACCCATTATTTGTATTTGACTTAAAGGATCCTAATAAGCCAACTATTTTAGGAGAACTTAAAATACCAGGTTATAGTGATTATTTGCATCCCTATGATGAAAACCATGTAATAGGCTTTGGTAAAGATGCAATTGAATCCGATTCAGGCGATTTTGCATGGTATATGGGTATGAAAGTTGCAATGTTTGATATTACAGATGTCAACAACCCAAAAGAGAAATTCAAGGTACTCATTGGTGACAGAGGGACAAGTTCAGAGCTATTACAAAATCCAAAAGCTCTATTATTCTCCAAGAGTAAAAACATAATGGCGTTCCCTGTATCGCTGTATGAGATCCCTGAAGAGACAAAAAATGATACATCCATTAAAGTTTCAACAACAATGCCTCAATATGGTAAGTTTGCATACCAGGGTGCCTATATTTATAACATAGACATGGAAAAAGGTTTCGAATTAAAGGGAAGGATAACTCACCTTACTGATAAAGAATTAGCTGATATAAATTATTCATATGGCTATGGCTATACCGATAACTTTGTAAACAGAATAATGTATATAGATGATATTCTTTATACATTGTCAAACAATAAGATAAAAGCAAACAGCATAGCGGATTTGAAAGAAATAAGCAAGGTAGAGATTACAAATAAAGATTACAAATAAAGATTATAAATAAAGATTATAAGATAAAGATTACAGAGTAAAGAGTGTAAGATCTAATTAGGCATGTTGAAAAAATAACTTTTCGTAGCAATTTAAAAGACATTAAAATGGCCGGCTAATCAAATTAACCGGCCATTTTATTATATATTATTCAGCTTTTGCCATTTTTTCAAGCTGCTCATATTTTTCCAATGCATTCTTTTCAGCTTGAGAGTAAAGTTCTTCAGCCTTATCAGGGAAGAGCCTTGAAAGTGAAGAATAACGTACTTCACTCATTATGAAGTCTCTGAATGAAGCAGTTGGCTTCTTGGAGTCAAGTATAAACGGATTCTTTCCTTCAAGTTTGAGTAATGGGTTATATCTGTAAAGGAACCAGTAACCTGCTTCAACAGCCAGCTTGGATTCCAACTGTGTACATCCCATACCGAGCCTCAATCCATGGTTGATACATGGTGCATATGCGATGATAAGTGATGGACCAGGATAACTTTCAGCCTCAATAAGGGCTTTAATGAGCTGATTCTGGTTTGCACCCATTGCAACAACTGCAACATATACATAACCATATGACATAGCCATAGCAGCAAGGTCTTTCTTCTTTGTTACCTTACCTGAAGCTGCAAACTGTGCTATAGCTCCTGTAGGTGTTGCTTTTGAAGACTGACCGCCTGTGTTGGAGTAAACTTCTGTATCAAATACCAGTATGTTCACATCTTCACCGGAAGCAAGAACGTGATCAAGACCGCCGAAACCGATATCATATGCCCATCCGTCTCCGCCTAGTATCCATTGTGATTTCTTTATAAGGAATTCTTTCTTTTCTAGAATTTCATCAACTATAGCCTTAGCTTCGCTTCCTTTATAAGCGTTTAGTAAAGGTAACAATGTAAGAGTTGCTTTCTTTGAACCCTTTGCAGTGTCCTTATTATCCAACCAGTCTTTTAATGCAGCCTTAATATCTTCAGAAATGCCTGTGTTTAAAGCTTCAGTAGCAAGGTCAGCAAGTTTTGCTCTGATCTGGTTAACTGCGAGAGCCATACCATAACCATACTCGGCATTGTCTTCAAACAATGAGTTACCCCATGCAGGACCATGACCGTTATGGTTTGTTGTATATGGGGTTGATGGTGCACTTCCGCCCCATATTGATGAACAACCTGTAGCATTAGCGATGAGCATTCTGTCACCGAATAACTGTGTTATAAGCTTAGCGTATGGAGTTTCTCCACAACCTGCACATGCTCCGGAGAACTCGAGGAGTGGCTGCTCAAACTGACTTCCTTTAACGGTTTCAGCATTAACAGGGTTCTCCTTAACAGATAATTTCATTGCATAATCCCAGTTATCAATTTCAACTGTCTGTGTCTCAAGTGGTTTCATAACAAGTGATTTAACTTTGGAAGGACAAACTTGTGCACAGTTTCCGCAACCTGTACAGTCAAGAGTTGAAACCTGTATTTTAAAGTTATAGTTTTCAAGGCCCTTACCAATAGCCTTCTTTGTAACAAATGACTTAGGAGCATTAGCAGTCTCTTCTTCAGAGAGAAGGAAAGGCCTTATAGCTGCATGAGGACATACATATGAACACTGGTTACATTGAATACAGTTATCAGGCTGCCATTCAGGAACATCTATAGCAATACCTCTTTTTTCGTATTTTGATGAACCCTGTGGGAAAGTACCGTCTTCAACACCAACAAATGTACTTACAGGGAGCTTGTCGCCTTCCTGTTTGTTTACAGGGTCTTGTATGTTCTTGATGTATGCAGGAACATCTTTTTCCACAACAGGAGCATCTTCAGCAGTTGCCCATGAAGCAGGTATTTCAATTTTATTTAATGCATCAATACCCTTGTCAACAGCCATATAGTTCATGTTTACTACTTTTTCACCTTTTTTACCATATGAAGTAACAATGGCTTGTTTCATATATTTTACAGCATCATCAAGGGGAATAATGTCAGCAAGCTTGAAGAATGCAGCTTGCATGATCATATTGATCCTGTTTCCAAGACCTATTTCTTTTGCTATGCTAACAGCATCAATTGTATAAAATTTGATATTGTTTTTAGCAAGGGTTCTCTTCAAGCTGCCTGGAAGATGTTTATCCAACTCTTCTGCAGTCCATCCGCAGTTTAAGAGGAAAGTTCCGTTAGGCTTTATGTCGGAAACCATATCATATTTATCAACATATGATGGGTTATGACAAGCCAGGAAGTCTGCCTTCTTAACAAGGTAAGTGGATCTGATTGGCTTTTTACCGAATCTTAAGTGAGATACAGTAATACCGCCTGATTTCTTTGAGTCATATGCAAAGTATGCCTGTGCATACATATCGGTGTGGTCACCTATTATTTTAATGGAGTTCTTGTTTGCACCGACAGTACCGTCAGAGCCTAAGCCCCAGAATTTACAACTGATTGTACCTTCGCCTGTTGTATCTATTTCTTCGCCTATAGGAAGTGACAAGTTTGTAACATCATCAATGATACCAATAGTGAAGTGATTTTTAGGAGCATCTGCCTTAAGGTTGTCAAATACTGCGATAACCTGTGCAGGAGTTGTATCCTTTGAACCAAGACCATAACGTCCGCAAACGATAAGTGGTCTAGCTTCTTGATCATAATAAACTGTAGCTACATCCTGATACAATGGTTCGCCTATTGCACCTGGCTCTTTAGTTCTGTCAAGAACAGCAATTTTCTTAACTGTTGAAGGCATTGCCGAAAGGAAATGCTTAACTGAGAAAGGTCTGAAAAGGCGGACTTTTAGTATACCTACTTTTTCACCCTTAGTAGCTAAGTAATCAATAGCTTCTTCAGCTGCATCACATACAGAACCCATTGCAACAATTACTCTATCTGCATCGGGTGCTCCGTAGTAGTTGAATAAGCCATAGTTTCTTCCTGTAAGCTTGTTGATTTCATTCATGTAGTTTTCTACGATTTCAGGAACTGCATTGTAGAAAGGATTACATGCTTCACGGGCCTGGAAGAATATGTCGGGATTCTGAGCTGTTCCTCTTAATACAGGATGTTCAGGATTTAATGCTCTTTTTCTGAATTCCTTTACTGCATCCATGTCAACTAATTTTGCCAGATCTGCATAATCAAGAACTTCTATCTTCTGAACTTCTGCTGATGATCTGAAACCATCGAAGAAGTGAAGGAATGGAACTCTTCCTTTAATAGCACTTAAGTGAGCTACAGCAGCTAAATCCATTATTTCTTGAACATTGCTTGCACAGAGCATTGCAAAACCTGTTTGACGGCAAGCCATTACATCTGAATGATCACCGAATATTGAAAGAGCGTGGCTTGCAAGAGCACGAGCACTTACGTGGAATACGCCAGGAAGTAATTCGCCGGCTATTTTGTACATGTTAGGAATCATTAAAAGAAGACCTTGAGAAGCTGTGAATGTAGTAGTTAAAGCACCTGCAGCGAGGGAACCGTGAACTGTACCTGCCGCTCCTGCTTCTGATTGTAATTCGGCAACTTTAACCAGTTGTCCAAAAATGTTTTTTCTACCATGTGCTGACCATTGGTCAACGTTTTCTGCCATCGTAGATGATGGCGTAATAGGATAGATACCTGCAACCTCAGTAAACGCGTAGGCTACATGGGCGGCAGCAGCATTACCATCCATTGTCTTCATGACCTTTGCCATTTTATTTTCCCCCATTTGCTATATAGATTTATTTATTAATAAGCGAGTATTGTGTATACATTATACATTCTATAACTCATAACCATTATAACATAAAAATAAATCTAGTAAATACCATAATTAAAGTTGGTTAAGAATTTTGTTAATAAAATCACGAAGTAAGGATTAATTGAAATATAAATATAATTGAATGATTGAAATATTAATATGAATGAAATATTGATAAAAAGAATATTTATTGGTAGTTTTTTTCAACATTCCTATTGTGATATAATTCATTATTATAACATATGAGACAGGCAAATCATATAGACGGGGGATTGAAAAATGCAAAAGAAGGCTGGATTTGTGAGCGTTATTATTGTGGCTGCAGGCACCGGTACGCGAATGAAAATGGGAAAAAACAAAATGTTCATAGATATTTGCGGCAAACCACTTCTTGCAAGGACTATACAAGTTTTTCAGGACAGTGATCATATTGATGAAATAATATTGGTTACAGGTTCTAGTGATATTGTTTTTTGTAAGCAGCATATTATTGATATGTATGAGCTGGATAAAGTTAAAAAGATTGTAGCGGGGGGGAAAGAACGACAAAATTCAGTATATAACGGACTTTGTCAGGTATGTGATAAAAGCAATGTAGTACTTATACATGATGGGGCAAGACCGTTTATAAATAATGAAATAATAAAAAACTGTATTGATGGAGCACTTTTGTATGGGGCGGTTGGAGTTGGAGTGCCTGTTAAAGACACAATCAAGATATCGGACGAAGAGGCATTTGTGCGTGATACCCCTGATAGAAAGTACTTGTGGGCGATACAGACTCCCCAGTCATTTAAATATGATGTTATTTTAAATGCTCACAGAAAGGCTATAGCAGATGGATTCCTAGGCACAGATGATGCAGTTTTGGTGGAGAGGATGGGGTATAGGATGAAGATTATAATGGGAAGCTACTATAACATCAAAATAACAACAGTGGAGGATCTGGCATTTGCAAATGCAATATCAGACATTATACATACTTAAAACTAAGGAGGAGGTATTATATGGTTAGTGTTCAGGGACTATCAAAAAGTTTTGGAACAAATAAAGCTGTTGACGAAGTATCTTTTGAAATAAAAAAAGGGGAAGTATTTGGGCTGCTTGGAGAAAACGGTGCAGGTAAAACAACAACTCTAAGAATGCTGGCGACAATGCTAGAGCCTACTTCAGGAACTGCTGTAATAAATGGAATAGATATTATTAAAGATCCTCAAGCTGTAAGGTTTCAGATAGGTATTCTATTTGGGGGAGAGACGGGGTTATACGATCGACTTACGGTTTATGAAAACATTTCTTATTTTGCTGAGCTTAACGATATGGACAAGGGAAATACTAGAGCCAGAATAGCTGAGATTGCAAGGACTTTGAGCATGGAGGAGTTTATTAACAAAAGAGCAGGTAAGCTTTCAAAGGGTATGAAGCAGAAAGCTGCTTTTGGAAGAGCTATTGTGCATGATCCGCAAATAATGTTTTTTGATGAGCCTACTTCAGGACTCGATGTAAGTGCAGCAAGAAATGTACATGATTTTATCATGGATTGCAAAAAAGCAGGTAAGACCATTCTTTTTTCCAGCCACACTATGAGTGAAGTAGAAAAGCTTTGTGACAGGATAGGCATAATACATAAAGGAAAGCTTATTGATACAGGAACTATCGATGAACTAAAAGCTAAGTATAACAACAACAGCCTGGAAGAAATATTTATTCATCTGGTGGGAGGAGGAAAACGCACATGTTAAGACATATATGGACTGTATTTAAAAAGGAAGTAAGGGACTTAAGCCGTGACAAAAGGACTCTTCTCATAAGTATAGTAGTTCCTATGGTCATAATCCCGCTTATAAACATCCTTGTGGGCGGAGGAATGGAAAAGCTTCAAAAGGATATAAGCGAGAACGTTTCTATTGCATTGTCTGATGAGTCAAGAACAGATGATATAGTGGACCTGGTCAAGAACAAATTGTTTAAAGATAACAAGAACATTACATTGCTTGATACCGATAACGCCATAGAGGCTTTAAAGCAGGATAAGGTGAGACTGGTACTCGGTATCGACAAGGACTATAAAAGTAAGATCGCCGAAGGCAAGCCGTTTAAAATAGACATTTCCTATGATAAGTCCAAAACTAAATCAGAGGGAAGCATATGGATAATAAGACAGGAGATAGAAAAGTTTAACAGAAGCATAATGAATGATAGAATAGTGGCATTGGGAAAAAGCCCTGAGTTCTTGGAGCCTGTTAAAATAGAAGAGAAAAATGTAGCTGATGAAGCAAAAACAAGCACAAGTATGCTAGCTATGATGTTACCAATCATAATAGTTATTCTAATGACAGTGGGGGGAGTGCCGGCAGCTACTGATCTTGTAGCGGGAGAAAAGGAAAGAAATACATTAGAGCCCCTACTTACAACAAAGCCCAAGAGAATTTCTATTTTGTTGGGAAAATATTTTACAGTTACATTGTTTTCATTTGTAACGGTTATTGCATCCATATTTGGACTGATAGTAGGATATATACTGAACCCAAGTTCCCTAAATCTAGGAACATCCCAAAACATATCAGGTTTTTTTGTTCCAATACCTGCACTTATCTTGGCTATTCTCCTTGCTATGGCGTTAGGTATGACCTTTGCAGGGATTCAGGTTGCACTCAGTACATATGCCAAGTCATTTAAGGAAGCTCAGGTGTATTTATCCTTCCTTATGATAGCAGCCATGATTCCGGCATATGCAAACTTCTTTACACAGCCGGGAGATATACCTTTTTATTATTATTTTATTCCGGTTATAAATACCGTTTCAGCCTTTAAGGTTGTATTGGGAGGAACAATAAATTATTTGCATCTTTTTGTAGCTTTTATATCGTCGGCAGTACATGTAATAATTGCCCTTGGAATTGCCGTATCCATGTTTAATAAAGAGAAAGTGCTTTTTAGAAGTTAGGGATTGGAATTTATTTGATAAATAACAAATGGATAAATAATTGATAAAGTAAGAAAAGATGTTGCATTATGTTGATGTCTTAAGAAATTGTGGAGTTAAATATACCGCAATTTCTTAAGAGATCCATAAAAGGATAAAAATAACAAGTGATTTTGTTTTATATTACAGTAATAACGGAAAACACTTGTATACCAAGTCCCTGTCCAAACTGGGTCAAGCCTTCTCCTGTTGTAGCAGTTATACCAATACTGTTCTCCGGAATATTGAGCAGTTTTGAAAGATTGGCTCGAATAAGAGGAATTTTTGGAGTGATTTTTGGTCTTAAGCATTCAATTGATATGGATAAATGTGCTATCTTAAGATCATTTAAATACTTTAATGCTTCTTTAAGATACACACTGCTGTCGGTTATTCCTTTTTTAAGACAAAGATCATCACTTATTTTTCCAAGTATGTTTACGCATGTTATGCCGGATATGGCATTTGTCACAGAATGTAAAATAACATCTGCATCACTGTTACCTTTAAGAGGAGGCTCACCATCAAATATAACCCCTCCCAAAATCAGCTTTTTTTCCTTATCATCAAAATCAAACCTGTGGCTGTCCTGGCCAATGGCAACTTTCATTATTATCCTCCTAAGTTTAGATAGCAAACTTTATAAATAAATTTTCATTTGCTGCATGGATTTACTAGATTTTTATTGTACTTTAAGGCTATTGTATATTTTTCTGGCAAATTCTTTTGCTTTAAGAATATCATCACTATCTGGTTTCCTTCTATTAAAAAATAAAAAGAACTTTCCTTTGCAGCAAAATGTTTCGTCAATAACATTGATTCCCTTTTCTTTTAAAAGAGCTTTAACAGCAGTTACAGCTTTGCCATTAACTGTTCCACTTCCACTTGTACCGTATACTGCTACATTTTTGACACGATTGTTATTTAAGGTGCGTATAAATTCAATCATTTTAGGATCGGGTTTACCACCATATTCTCCTGTTCCTAGAAAAAGTAGAGAAACATTTTCAAGTGGATATGATGGGGGAACTTGCTCTGATTGTAATATTCCCAGTTCTTTAGTAATTGCGTCAGCAATGACTTTGGTATTTCCGCCCCTGCTATAATACATAACCATTGTTTTCATGAGAAAATCTCCTTTTAATAAGTAGTTATATTATAAACTTTTATATAAGTGGATAACAGCAAATTTATACCCAAAAATTAGTATATTAATATGTATAAAATAGAATTTACGTTAATCCTTTCAATACTAAATATAATATAGGAGATTGTGACAAATTACAATATCATTGTTGACATAGCAATTAAGGCATAGTATATTTTAAATTGCGGTATTATGATAAAAGACCTATTAATGTTAATAATACATAAATACTGGGATTTTGTTTTGAATTTTAATGAATACCTAAAATTAATAATGAGCCGATTAATATAAACAAGGAGTGATAATAATGGCACAGGAAAAGAAGCTGGTTGAGGCCATAACATCTATGGATGAAGATTTTGCCCAATGGTATACCGATATTATTAAAAAGGCAGACCTGGTTGATTATTCAAGTGTTAGGGGCTGTATGATAATAAGGCCTTACGGATATGCAATATGGGAGAATATACAAAAGGAGCTTGATAGAAGATTTAAGGACACAGGACATGAAAATGTGTACATGCCCATGTTTATTCCGGAAAGTCTTCTTCTTAAAGAAAAAGAACATGTGGAAGGCTTTGCACCTGAGGTTGCATGGGTTACACATGGAGGAGATGAAAAGCTTACTGAAAGGTTGTGTGTTCGTCCAACATCCGAGACATTATTCTGTGAACATTATGCCAATGTAGTCCAATCATACAGGGATCTACCCAAATTATACAATCAGTGGTGTTCGGTAGTTCGCTGGGAAAAGACAACCCGCCCTTTCTTAAGGACCCTCGAGTTCTTGTGGCAGGAAGGTCATACTGCTCATGCCACAGCTGAAGAGGCCCAGGAAGAAACAATAAAAATGCTTAATGTGTATGCTGATTTCTGCGAAAAGGTTCTTGCCATTCCTGTTGTAAAAGGAAAGAAGACAGATAAGGAAAAGTTTGCCGGGGCAAAGGCTACATATACCATTGAAAGTCTCATGCATGACGGAAAAGCTTTGCAGTCAGGTACAACCCACAACTTTGGGGATGGATTTGCACAGGCTTTCGGTATACAGTATACAGATAAAAACAATCAGCTTCAATATGTACACCAGACTTCATGGGGAGTTACAACTAGGCTTATTGGTGCTATCATAATGGTTCATGGGGATGATAACGGACTTGTTCTTCCTCCGAAAATTGCACCTGTTCAATTGGCTATTCTTCCTATATCAATGCACAAGGAAGGCGTTTTGGAAAAAGTACGGGAACTTAAAGACAGGTTGTCTCAAAAATTCAGGGTGATTTTGGACGATAGTGATAAAATGCCTGGTTGGAAGTTTAGTGAATATGAGATGAAGGGTGTTCCTGTAAGGCTTGAGGTAGGACCAAAGGACATTGAAAAGGGCCAGGTAGTGCTTGTAAGAAGAGATACGAGAGAAAAGATATTTGTGCCCATGGATGAGCTGGAGGCTAAGCTTTCAGAGCTTCTTGATTCTCTCCAGCAGGCTTTATTTGAAAAAGCCCGTGAATTGAGGGACAAAAAGACATATATTGCTACTAACTTTGATGAGTTTTCAAAGATAGCACAGGAAACACCGGGCTTCATCAAGGCAATGTGGTGTGGGGACAGGAGTTGTGAGGACCTTATTAAGGAGAAGACTACTGCAACATCACGTTGTATACCATTTGAGCAGGAAGCTTTATCGGACAAATGCGTATGCTGCGGAAAGCCTGCCAAACATATGCTTTACTGGGGTAAGGCGTATTAAGGGTGAGGAACGATGAAAAACGGATGTTATTTCTTAGCAATTACTGCGGAATGCTTTAGAAAACTCCGTCTTTTAAGGATAGAAGCCGCTCAATAATAGAATTAAATATATATAAATAATTCGGCCAAATTTGTTAATACTATTAACAAATACGTTTGTTTGTGTGATTCCAGTAATGGATGGAAACAATAATTGAACAAACTGGAGGGATTATATGAAGAGAAAGATAGTTTTCCTAATGGTATTTACTGTAATCTGTTCCTGTATAATGGGCTTCTCAGGTGCTAATGCACAGACAGGTAATGGAACTATACAAAGTGTAAATATCACTAATGCCACTGTCACGGCTGAATTATTGAATGTCCGCCAGGGACCGTCTACTGGTTATCCTATAGTGTGTGTACTTAAAAAGGGCCAGACTGTGAAGATATTTGGTAAAATAGGGGATTGGTATGCGATTTATGAATCTGCCAAGGGCTGTGTTGGAATGGTAAAAAACACTTACCTAAAGGTTGCAGGAACCGGAACATCGACACCTTCGGCTCCTAAAGCCACCAAGGCACCGGTAAGTTCACCGAAGCCGTCTGCTGTGGCTCCAACACCGAAGCCGTCAATAGTTCAATCACCTAAAGCTTCGATTGCACCTACTCCTCCTGTTATTACGGGACCTTCACCATCCGGAACTACCCAGGAGGAACAGACATTATTAAGCCTTATTAATAAGGCAAGGGCTGATGCAGGACTTAAACCCTTGCAGTTTGATATGCAGCTGGTAAAAGTTGCAAGGCTTAAGGCACAGGATATGGTTGATAAGAATTATTTCTCACATGATTCACCAACCTATGGCTCACCATTTGATATGATGAGGCAGTTCGGAGTCAGCTTTAAATATGCAGGAGAGAATATAGCAGGCAATTCAACAGTGGAAGGTGCTTTTAAAGCATGGATGAATTCACCGGGGCATAAAGCCAATATCTTAAAGCCTGAGTTTAATTTTAACGGTATAGGTATAGTAAGCAGCCCGACATATGGAAAGGTATTGGTTCAGCAGTTTATAGGAAGGTAATGGTATTTGTAAGAATATAAAGGCTAAGGATGTTGTTAAATCAACACATCCTTAGCCTTTACTCTTAATAGCTTGTAGAGGAATGAGTGCCTAAGCTTATTTTACTACTCTTTATTTTATTACTCTAATGTAAGCGTTTCCTTCACATCTCATCTGACTTTTATTTGATTCAATTGGTGAAGAAGGATTACGTGTTACAACAACAAAGCAATGAGCCTTATTCCGATCTTTAGTTCTTATTGATTTTGCAGCACTCTTGGTACCTTTAGGAATATTAATGCTATCGATTTTAAGTAATCCGAACGCATAAGAAGTAATACCATAGTTTATGCCGAATGTATCACACATATAGAGGGTTACAGTTATATCATCGTCACTGTTTGTCTTAGTTGTACCAAAGCCTATAGTAAATTCCTCTCCTTTATTAATGTCCAATAAAAGAGGTTGAACTGAATGGGAGAATATGGTGTTTTCAACTACATTGGGCCAAACACCTAAATAAGTATTGGATTTTTTAGTCCAGCTCACTTTTTGATAATTACCACTTCCTGAATGGGTTAAATTGTTAAAGTTAACATCAGTAAAGGACACAGCACTTGTGTTTATGCTTAAAATAGAAGTAATAATTAACATGGATATTATTGAAAAAATTTTTTTGATTCTCATAATAGATTTCCTCCTCATAATTATGTATTATATTAAATACGATTAATCTTTTACATTTATCTATCGCAAAATTCCGGTAAAGCGTTCGTTATTTTGCTCTGCTAAATGTAAGATTAATAACGTATTTAATGTAGTAAATAAAATTAACATCAATGGGACATTTCAAAAAGTTAATTACATTGCATAAAAATTAAATAATGTTTTTTTGAAATTCCATTATTAATATAATAATGTGCACATTATGGATATATTGTATAGGAAGTAGAGAGAAATGGAATGAAAAAGATTGAAAGAATTGTGAAAAAAGTTGAAAGTTTGGAATAATAAATATAGATTGCCTGAAATTCTATGTTTTGGGCAGGCTGAATCCGGGAACTACCTCAAAAACTTTGCCTTTTAAATAATCAAGGCAGCTTTTGGACTTGAATTCAAAATGCAGCTTATATGCCCATAGAGCCTGAGTTTTCAAGCCAATACTTTTATTGAACTGATTGCTGCCATACTTTCCGTCACCAAGGATGGGATGACCTATGTGTGCCATGTGTGCACGTATTTGGTGTGTTCGGCCTGTTACCAGTTCAATCTCAAGTCTGGTATAGTTGGTTTCATAAGACAGTACCCTGTATTTGGTAATGATTTCTACAGAATTTTTAGTTTTAATAGTATGTACATAGACCCGGCTTTTTTTGGCATCTTTCTCCAAATAAGCCTTGAGGGTTTCGGATTTTTTTTCAACATGACCTTGAACCAGGCATTGATAGTATTTTTTTATTTCTTTATTTTTAATTTTATCAAGGATAGTCTTTAAGGTTTCCTCATTTTTTGCAATTATGACAAGGCCACCTGTATTTCTGTCAAGGCGATGGCATAGTGAAGGAGAAAAGGAGCTTTTGCTTATCGGGGAGTAATCACCTTTTAATTCTAAATAGGATTTAACATTATCAATGAGAGTGTTGTCTTTTTGGTCGTTGTCAGGATGCACGGGTATACCTTGATCTTTATTGACAATGAGTATATTGTTGTCTTCATAGACGACAGTAAACCCCATATTCATTGAACAATTATTTTTTAAAGGCTTTCCGTCAATTATATCGTCCGATATATATATATCTATCTTATATCCTGGGTTAACCAGGCAATCTTCTTTTACCCTGACGCCGTTTACACGTATATCTTTTTTTCTAAATGCCTTATACATGGCACTTACAGGCATATTGGGAAACTCATTTCTTAACACATATTCCAATTTTTTGCTTACATATTTGCTGCCTACAGTGATAGAACGCATAGTACTCCTTTTTATCTGGTATTGATTATAGTTCTTATCTTGTCCAAATATTTTTCTGAAATGGATTCGGCTATATGAGGCGTGTCGCCCTCCGAATATACCCTGCAAAGGGGCATATCTGCATCAGGCAGCACAAGGACCCATCCCCTATCCATTATAAACTTTACCCCATCCAAAAGCTCTACCTTTTCATCGCTTTTTTCGGTGATTAAAGTTCTCATGACTTTACCCTTTAACTCCCAAGGGCAAAATATCTTTTTTTTACTTACGTGGAAGGTCGGTATTTCTTCCATAATTTCCGTAAGAGGTGTTTTATTTTTACATAAATATTCTATTATTTTAACCAATCCGGCTAATGCATCAAAATTCAATGAAAATTGGTATGCATTTTCCTTGTTTTTTAATAAATTATGATTTAACATTTGCTCCATAACAGCATGGGGCGAGGTCTTAGTCCTTAATACATTGCCATTATATTTTTTGGCTAGAGTTTCTATTACCGATGGTGCAGTTATAGGAACAACAACCTTTGAATTTGCTATATTCTTAAACATTATAAGTGATGTCAGTGAAAGAAACAAGTCATCATTAATAATGTTACCTGATTTATCTATAAGTGTAAGGGTTTCGCCATTGCTGTCAATAAAAGCAGCAAAATCTGCATTGCTTTTTTCAAGCTCTTCGATTATTTTGTCACGTGCATTAAAGCCCGACGAAAAGCTCGCAACCTTACAGCCTATATCTTGAAGCATTGGAACTACTAAAGAAATAACAAAGTCGGATGGCGATATGATGCATATTTTCTGAGGAAAAGACCTGATTGCATCGATATTTACGTCACTTAATATTGACCGTACATAATAATTTTTAAAGTCAGTAATATTATTTAATCTGCTAATTTCTTCTCCTGAGCAGCGTCTGAAATCCTCTCTAAAAAATGCATTTTCAATTTTTCTTTCAGTAACGCGGCTTATACTGGCCCCTTTAGAGTCCATAAAATCTACACTAAGCTTATTGGGATTGTCGTTGCTAAGCTTAACATGTATTCCCCCTTCCACAGACAGAAAGTTTATTGCATGCCGTGATATTGGGGTTAAGAGGCTGCTCAAATTAAAAACTTCCACTCCGACAGAGAGGATACCTGATGCAAAAGCATGCTTAAACATTCTGGCAGAATTGGATGTAGTAGAGCTTACAACAACTTTAGATCCCTTTTTGAAAATTGATCCGTAAGCAGCACCCAGACGTGCAGCAAATTCAGGTGATATATCGACATTTATAATACCGGAAAGACCATTTTCTCCGAATATTGTTTTGTTGTGTTTTGAGCCCCAAACTATATTTCTATCCACTATTGCAAGGGGTTCAATAGTTTTTTGCGGCCAGATTTTTATACCGGGCTTGATAATAGCCCTTTCATTAACAATGCATTTGTCTCCGATTACAGCGTTTTCAAATATTGAGACATAATGCTTGAAATTTACCTTGTTACAAATTATTGCTCCCCTAATCTGGGAACCATACTCTATATAATTATTATCCCATAAGATACTTCTCTTTATTGTAGTTTCGCCCTCTATCACATTATTGTCCCCTATAACACACATGTCTTCAATTACCGCTTTATTGGAAATGCGGCAGTTATTGCCTATTATACAGGGACCGCTTATCATGGCATTAGGCTCAATCAGGGTACCTGATCCTACCCATATACCTTTTTTAATTTCAGTATAATCATTTAAAAGATTTATTTTTCCCTGGAAAATATCATAATGTGATTGTAAATATGCTTGCAGATCACCTATATCACACCAATAGTCACGGGTAACATACCCGAAAATGGGATCTTTCTTTTTTAGCATGAGGGGAAATAGATCCTGGCTGAAATCATACTTTTTGCCACGATTAAAATATTTTAGAACATCCGGTTCTAAAATATATGTACCTGTATTTACTGTATCACTGAAAACTTCTCCCCAGCTTGGTTTTTCCAAAAAACCTTCTATCTGTCCTTCATCACCTACCAATACTACACCATACTCAAGAGGTACATCGACCTTTGTGAGAATAAGGGTAGCTTTTGATTTTTTAGCGTAATGATAGTCAATAGCATTTTTAAGATTAATGTTGGTAAGGGAGTCTCCGCTTATTACAACAAAGGTTTCATCAAGAAAATCACCGGCATTTTTTACACTGCCGGCAGTCCCGAGTGGAGTATCTTCAGTGAAGTAGTGAAGATTTACTCCCCAATTGGAGCCATTACCAAAATAGTCACGTATCTTTTGAGGCAAATACATTAGTGTAATTCCTATCTCAGTTATGCCATATTGTTTTAATAAGTTAATAATATGCTCCATTACAGGTTTGTTGGCAACATTGACCATCGGTTTAGGCAAATCGCATGTTAGCGGGCGTAACCTTGAGCCTTCTCCTCCAGCCATAATTATTGCTTTCATTAGGATCACCCTTTCACCAGTGTAAAGTATTATGCCCTAAAATCAGTAGACTTATAAGAATTTATAAAAGTAAAGCATTATTAAACCTGCCTAAATTATTCATGTAAAATGTCATTTTTAATAGGAAAAACTTAATCCTAAGTTTGCAAGAATGAAAGGACTGTGAAAATTGTCTTCAATATATGTATATTCAATATTAGATGGGAAAAATCCTTCATAGCTTGGAATAAAATAATTACTCGGTGATTTTGTTAACATAAATTCCAAGACTGATTTTAACAATGAAAAAGTAAATATGTTACTATAAGTATACAAAAGTTTGGTTTTGTACCCACCAATTGCGTCTTTATTATGTAAACTAATAATGTTAAAATTAAATAGCCTAATTCTTAAATCTGATATAAGAAGCGGGGGACCTAATTTTTGGGGTAAATTACGCATAGCGTAAGGGGTTTCTCTTCTACCTAACCCGTCAACTAACCTCGTAGGCATAAAGTTTCCATAATATAATTCTAGTGAATTCTAGTTGCAACACAAGAATGTGGCGTGCTTTTGTTATGCAAGTTTTAAAAGGACTTGTTGCAGCCGAGTATTGTATTTGGTGTTGTATTATGTAAACTTAGAGAGGGGTATTATTTATGATAAGTAGAAAAGCTTTGTTCAGTTCCATTGTAGTTATTGGACTATCTGCAGGAATTTATGCAACTCCGGTTAATGCCTCAGCTGCTTCTTCAAATCTCAAATACGGTTCTAGAGGAACAGCAGTAACCACTCTCCAGAATAATTTAAGGGAAGTTGGATTGTTTAATGCCAAGTGCACAGGTTACTTTGGTACTGTGACTAAAAGTTCTGTATTAAAGCTTCAAAAGAAATATGGTTTAAAGGCTGATGGTATTGTTGGGCCCAAAACGTATAAAGCTCTTAGCGATGCCTTATCTTCTAAAAAAAGCAGTTCTTTGACAGCAGTAAAAACATTGAGTAGTACTCAAAGCAATGTTCAAACGACACAAAAACTTTCATACAGGGGTGATGATGATAGGGCTGGGTACTTAATCCCATGGTTCGGTGGTGTTGAGGAAATTTTTGCACGGGATACCAATGCAACTGTGCTGGATATTGAAACGGGTTTGAGCTTTAATGTTAAAAGAAGCTACGGCTATAATCACGCAGATTGTGAGACTCTTACCAAAAAGGATACTGAGATTTTGAAAAAAATATATAACGGTCAGTGGAGCTGGAGCAGAAGAGCAATTGTTGTAACGGTTAACGGAATGGAAATACCTGCGTCTATGGCCGGTATGCCCCATGCAGGATTGGACAGTGCAAATGAAAGTGCTTATGTAGGATATAGAAGCGGTGGGTATGGTGCAGGAACTAATCTGGATAAAGTTAAAGGTAATGGTATGGACGGTCATTTTGATATTCATTTTTACAACAGCAAAACCCATGGAACCAATAAGGTTGATAAAAACCACCAGAATATGGTTTCTGCGGCACTCAAATGGCTTGAAGGAAGTCGTTAATATTATAAGTCCACGTTTTTAAATATATGAGATTAAATATAAAATTAAACGGTAATGTTGAATGTGTGAAATGCTAAATATGTTAAATATTAGGCATTTTAAGCATTTAGCGATAATGCCTAAATTTATAGTATTATATTAAATACGATTAATCTTTTACATTTATCTATCGCAAAATTCCGTTAAAGCGTTCGTTATTTTGCTCTGCTAAATGTAAGATTAATAACGTATTTAATAGATATTAAATACGATTAATCTTTTACATTTATCTATCGCAAAATTCCGTTAAAGCGTTCGTTATTTTGCTCTGCTAAATGTAAGATTAATAACGTATTTAATATAGTTATATTTATTTTAAAAATTGTAAATTATATAGATTAGAAATGGCTAACAAATAATTTACTGGCAGCGATAGGAGGATGTTAATTGAAAAGCAAAAAAGAAACAAGGGATAGACAGTCCGGTCCAACTGTGGCACCGGGGATTAATGATGAGCAGCTTGGGGAGAATGCAACAAAGGAAGATATAAAAAAAGGCAATTCAACCAAAGTTATAAGAATGTTTTGGGATGAAAATGATCCTAAAAGTAAATAATAAGATTATAAAAGCAGCATAAGTAGCTGTAAAATAACTTGAAAGGTTTAAGGAGGATATACGTGGGCAATAATAAAAAAAGTAAGAAGAATAAGGGTGTTCAGCCTAACATAGCAAATGATCAGCTTGGCGAAAATGAAATCGACAGGGATGTGGCTGATAAATATCGTGAAGTAGGAAATAAAAAGAAAAAATAATATAAGCATTAATGTGAAATAACGAACTGATTAAAAAGGCAGTTCGTTATTTGTTTTACGTTATTTGTTTTAGTATAAAATTTTGAGGCATTTTGTGCTTTTTTAAAAAAGAGTTGTAAGGGGATGCTTAATATTGCAAATTATTTTATGGTTTAAATAATATGCAGATGTATAGTATGAAGATGTATGGTATTATTTAGATTATAAGGCAAGATATTAGTTTAACATATCTATGATTGGAATTATTTGGGAATGCATTAAATGATAAAGAGGGGATATAATTTCATGATAACGGTGGTTACACTTAACCCTGCATTGGATAAAATATTTTTTGTGGATGGATTTAAGGTTGGATCGATGTTCAGGGTGAAAAAGGTTATAAAGTCAGCTGGAGGCAAGGGCATAAACGTGTCTCGAGTATTGTCGATTTTAGGTGCACAAGTTATTGCAGCAGGTTTTCTTGCAGGAGATACAGGTAAATGGATTAGTGACAACATAAAAAGCCTTGGAATTGAAAACAGTTTTATATGGGTGGATGGGGAAACGAGAACTAATATAAATATTATTGACAAGGAATGTATGACTGAGACTGAAATATTAGAGTGGGGGCCTTACATAAAGGAATCTGATCTATGTACGTTTTTTGATGCCCTAAAGGACACACTTGAAAGAACAAAAGTTTTGATATGCTCTGGTGGACTTCCTGAGGGAGTGCCTGTTGACTTCTACAAGACGTTGATTAAAATGGCAAAATCTCTTGGAATTAAAACAATTTTAGATGCTAGTGGTGATATTTTAAAGGAAGGCATAAAAGCGGGACCGGATATTATTAAGCCAAACATGAGGGAGCTTTCCTATGTATATGGAAAAGGCATTGAATCAAAACAAGATGTAATTAAGGCATGTGAGGATATTTTGAAATGTGGAGTTGGATCTGTAATAGCTTCTATGGGATCTGAGGGAGCGTTAATGGTGGATAAATCCTGCAGAATGCACATAAAGCTAACCGGAGTGAGTGCCATCAATGCTATCGGATCAGGGGATTCGATGACTGCTGGGGTAGCGTTTGGTATAGTTAACGGATATTCAAAGGAAGATATGATGAGGCTTGGAACAGCTTGTGCAGTATCTAATACGCAATTTACGGAAATTGGAATGATAAACTTGAAGTCGGTGGAGGAATATAAGAAAAATTGTGAAATAGAGTACATTCTTTAATCATTCAGAAGTATAGGTATGAGAATTATGATACCCCAAGTAACTCGAAATTAATAAGAAAAAGATATGAAGGCATCATAATTCTCTTTAGTAGGATAATAAGGTTATGAAGCTGTCATTTATTGTGCAATATTTGCAGATATGTTGTTTGAATAGCTTTGGGGATTTAAATTTGGACTTTTTACTTTTTCGGTATTAAAGCAGTTGTTAAATACTTCAACCCTATTGCGGCCGTTTGATTTAGCCTTTAGCAGTGCAAGATCAGCTTCACCGATAAGTTTTGTAACTTCTGTACCGGAATCGGAAGTAATATTGGCACTTTTTATACCAATACTGATTGTTGATTCCACTGCAATAACTCCTGTTAAAAACAGGTAATATCGATCTTTGAAAACTTCGCAAAACTATTGAAACTACTGGACTTCAAGGCGTTTTTGCGATATACTGTATGTAGAAAAATACT
>Ga0255341_1002487_pt1 | contig 22777 bp, 21 predicted proteins | sample wastewater_treat_8_FD_192418 | JGI IMG/M metagenome (GOLD analysis project Ga0255341, IMG submission 192418) | Wastewater microbial communities from Lulu Island WWTP, Vancouver, Canada - plant12 | ecosystem: Engineered > WWTP > Wastewater > Unclassified | place: Canada: Vancouver, British...
CGACGGACGGCGGAGCGCATCAGGAGCCACGGAAAGAGAGGGCCCGGGGCGGACCCGGCGGTCCCGCGCGCAATGCGCAATAAAAAACCCCTCCGAACGAGGGGTCGCGGCAGGGAATTCTGGTGGTGCAGAGGCGACTGGTTTCGAACTTACTCTCCAGACACCTGAGTAACGCTTGGGGTTGGTGAGGAAAGATTCGGGGGATTGTCCGTTTTCCTGCTCACCCCACCAATCCCCATTTCAGGGGATCAGAACCCGACCTCTTTCTGATGACGCACAGCCAAAATCGTGATGGACTGCTGGTCAACGCGGTAGCGAGCCACATAGCCACTGTCACCAAAGTCGATGATCCAGTCGCGGAACTCGACATCCATGTCCTCAACGGGTCGGCCCAAGCCAGGCTGTTGTTCCAAAACTTTTACGCCCTGTCGAATGGCCTGCACGGCTCTTTTTGCAGCTTCAGGATTTTTGGGTGCAAGGAACCGATAAAGGCGCTGCACATCCAGCAGCGCCGAAGGGGACCAGATCAGGCATGACATTCAGGCGGCTCAATGTCGTTGCCCTGTTCAAGTTGGGCCATCCAGGCATCGGCCTCGTCGGCGGTCACGTGCAAGCCGTTTGAACGGAAGGCTTCCCACGCCTTCAGCGTGTCTTGGCGGAACGCCTCCCGCTTCTCCTCGCGATCCACATACTGTGTAATCGCCTCGCGCATCAACCAATGAGAGGTGCGCTGACGTGCATCGGCCAAGCGCTTTACACGGGCCTTGGTGTTTTCGTCGATCTTGATCGCCACCGGGCGAACAGTCATTGCTGTCATGGCACTCTCCACAAGAGTATCGTCAGGTATTACCTTACCATACCTTTAGGACGCTGACTATCTTTTTGTGCCATCTGCCCTCTGACCAGGAGGCGTCCCACTTGGCTTTTCCGGCAAACAGCGTCTTCATTGCAGTCCTCCGGGGTTCGACAGTTCCCCCTGATTTTCGCCCCTTTTCCGAAAGTGCCTCCAGCGCCGGCGCGGGCTTGAAGGCCGCGACCGCAAAAGTGCTGTGGTGGCACGTTTGTAACAGCCAGCCTCAAACTTGACGTGGCTTTGTAGGTGGCTAAAGTGGCGGCATGCACGTCAAGCTCACCACCTCCGGAGGTCGCCGCTACGTCCAGCTCGTCGAGTCCTATCGCGACGAGGCTGGCCGGGTCAAGAAGCGCACCGTCGCCACGCTCGGCCGCGCCGAGCAGGTCGATGGTTCGCTCGACGCGGTGATCAATGGCCTGCTCAAGATCACCGGCCGCGAACCGATGGGCGCCAAGCCGCCGGCACCGACGGTGTCGTTCGAGTCCGCGCGCGCGCTCGGTAACGTGTGGGCGCTGACCGAGCTGTGGAAGTCGCTGGGCTTCTCGGGGCTGCGTCGGGTGTTCCGCCGCACGCGCCACACCACGGACGTGGAAGCGCTGATCCGCCTGATGGTGCTCAACCGCCTGTGCGACCCGGAATCCAAGCTCGGCGTGCTGCGCTGGGTACAGACGGTGGCGCTGCCCGACTTCGGGCCGAAGGCGGTCACCCACCAGCAGTTGCTGCGCAGCCTCGATGCGCTGATGGATCATCAGGACGAGGTCGATGCGGTGATCGCCGGGCTGCTGCGCCCGCTGATCGACCAGGATCTGTCGGTGGTGTTCTACGACCTCACCACGATCCGTAGCGAAGGACTCAGCCAGCAGGCTGGCGACGTGCGCCAGTACGGCATGGCCAAGGAAGGACTGATCGCCCGCCAGTTCATGCTCGGCGTGGTGCAGACCGCCGAGGGGTTGCCGATCTACCACGAGGTGTTCGACGGCAATACGGCCGAGACGCGCACCCTGTTGCCCACGCTCACTAAGGTGCTCGAGCGCTTCCCGTCGGTGCAGCGCCTGGTGCTGGTGGCCGACCGGGGGCTGCTCAGCCTGGACAATCTGGAAGCGCTGAAGGCCGTGCGCCTCGCCAGCGGCAAACCGCTCGAATTCATCGTCGCCGTGCCCGGTCGGCGCTACAACGAGTTCATCGAGCTGCTCGAACCCTTCCACGAACAGCAGTGCGCCACCGCCACCCAGGAAGTGATCTCGGAGCACGCCTGGAACGATCTGCGGCTGGTGGTCGCGCACGATCCAGTGGCGGCGGCCACAAAGACCCAGCAGCGAAACGAACACATCGACGCGCTGACCCGCCAGGCGGACCAATGGACGGGCAAGCTCACCGAGCAGGACGAAGGTGTGAAGCACCGGGGCCGCAAGCTCTCGGACAGCGGCGCCAAGGCGCGCTTCTACCATGCGGTCAGCGAAGCGCACCTGTCGCGCATCATCAAGGTGGATCTCGCCGAGGAGCTCTTCAGCTACCACATCGACGACAAGGCCAAGCGTCTCGCCGAAATGATGGACGGCAAGCTGCTGCTGGTCACCAACGCCGAGGGCTTGTCCGCACAGGACGTGATTCAGCGCTACAAGTCGCTCGCCGACATCGAGCGCGGCTTTAAGGTGCTCAAGTCCGAGATCGAAATCGGCCCGGTATATCACCGCCTGCCCGAGCGGATCCGCGCGCATGCGTCGATCTGCTTCATGGCGCTGATACTGCACCGGGTGATGCGTAGCCGCCTCAAGGCCGCCGACGCGGGTTACACGCCCGAGCGGGCGCTTGAGCAACTGCAGCGCATCCAGCATCACCGCGTGCGCCTGAACGGCGGCGAGCCGGTAGCGGGGGTGTCGACGATCAGCACGGAGCAGAACGAGGTGCTTCATGCCTTAGGGATAGGAAAGCCAGCGGCGCCGGAGCAGTTGGCGCTGTTGTAGTGGCATTTTTGAAAGTGCGCTCTAGCAAAAACAAGCACTTGCGAGCGTAACTGTCGAACTCGGGAGTCCTAGCAACTCCTGCGGAAGGACGCACATGAAGACCGAACGATGCATGACCCAGACCGAGCTGGCTGAGCGCTGGCGGCTGAGTGAGGCGACTTTGGAGCGCTGGCGAACCGAATCGGGCGGTCCTCTGTTCCTCAAGCTTGGCAACCAGGTGCGCTACCGGCTGGAGGATGTCGAAGCGTTTGAGGAGGCCGCGCTGCGCGGGTCGACCAAGACCGATGCGGGAGTCGATCAGGGTGTCGCAAGCGGAGCAAGCCATCGGATGCTTCCTCGGCTCACGCAGCCACCACCCAGGCCGACACGGCCTGTCACCATCTGGTTGCGCACCGGTTCTCGACGCACCGGCTTTCGCCCAGTGTTTTCCGGCAGGCAACGCTAACAGTGCCAGATTCAACCAGCCACCCCCAAGGCCTGCGCCTCCGCTTCCTTCTCCAGGTACACCCAGTCAACAATGTCGTCGCTGGGGATGTAGCCGGCCACCAGTTGCTGCATCATCAGGCGGATCACGCCCACGTCGTTCACGTTCACCGCCATTTCCAGGGCATTGAGCTTGGCTTCGAGTTCGACCCAAGGAATGAACGCTTCGTGCGCCTTCATGATGCGCGGATGTGAGGTCGGCTTGGGATCGGTGCCGATCAAAAGCTCCTCATAGAGCTTTTCGCCAGGGCGCAGACCGGTCACCGCGATCTCGATATCGCCTTCGGGATTCTGCTCGTCTTTCACCGTCAGGCCCGAGAGTTCGACCATGCGCCGCGCCAGATCCATGATCTTCACGGGCTGGCCCATGTCGAGCACGAACACGTCTCCGCCTTTGGCCATGGCGCCAGCCTGGATCACCAGTTGTGCCGCTTCCGGGATGGTCATGAAATAGCGCGTCACCTCCGGATGCGTGAGCGTGATCGGGCCGCCATCACGTATCTGCTGGCGGAACCTGGGCACCACCGAACCGGAAGATCCCAGCACATTGCCAAAGCGCACCATGCTGAACGTCGTCCCCGTGCCACTAGCAGCCAACGCTTGCAGCACCATTTCCGCCAGGCGCTTGCTCGCACCCATGACATTGGTCGGGCGCACGGCCTTGTCGGTGGAAATCAGCACGAAATCGCGCACGCCGGCCTCTTGCGCTGCGCGTGCGGTACACAACGTCCCCCAGACGTTGTTCTTGATGCCTGCGGCCGGGTTGTGCTCTACCAGCGGCACGTGCTTGTAGGCGGCGGCGTGGTACACCGTGTCCGGGTGCCAGGTGGACATGATCTCGCGCATACGGTCGCCGTCCTGCACCGAGGCCAGCAGGGGCACCAGCACCGGTGGCGTGGCACCGTCCAGCCCAGCCAGTTTTTCTTCCAGCTCCTGGTGAATCGCGTACAGGGCAAATTCGCTCTGCTCAATCAGCAGCAGCTTGGCGGGGCCCACCGCCAGAATCTGGCGGCACAGCTCGCTGCCAATGGAGCCGCCCGCTCCGGTCACCAGCACCACTTTGCCGGTGATGTTTTTGGCCAGCAGGATGTGGTTGGGTGCCACCGGCTCGCGGCCGAGCAGGTCGTCGATATCCAGCTCGTGCAAGTCCGAAATGCTCACCTTGCCCTGGGCCAGGTCGGTCACACTGGGCAAGGTGCGCACCGCTACTTGTGCGTTGCGAATCTGGCTCAGGATCTCGTTACGGCGGCGGCGCGAGACACTGGGCATGGCCAGCAACACAGTGCGCACGCCCTGCGTCTCAACCAGCCCCTGCAAGTCCATCGGGCTGTGTATCGGCAAACCATTCAGTACATGCCCATGCAGGCGATCGTCGTCATCCAAAAAGGCCACGACCCGCATCTCATGGCCGTGGGCCATCGCCTGTGCCAATTGCCGGCCTGCTTGTCCCGCACCGTAGATCACCGCCTTGGGCAAGTTCATTCGCTGAAAAATGTTCTGGTACAGGCCGCCCAACCAATAGCGCGCCAGCGCGCGCGAGGCGCCTACTGCCAACAGCAGAAGCAAGGGTTGGATGATGCCCACACTACGCGGCACACCAGGCAGCCCGATGGCCGTCACCACCGACGCATACAGCAGACCATACAGGGCAAAGGCCCGCAGCACCATCTGCATCGCCGCCGTGCCCGAGTAACGGAAGATCACCCGGTAAAACCCATGCGTGATGAACAGCGGCAAGGCGATGAGCCACGACGCTGCTATCGCCCACATGGGCTGGAACAAGCCTTCGCCTGATAAACGCACCCACTCATCCAGACGCAGGTAAAACGCAATCCACACCGTCAGGACGATCAAGCTGACATCCACGGCCAGCGCTACCGCGCGCTTGGCGGAGCGTGGCAGGGCCAGCAAGGGAAGCGCCAGTTTTGTCAGCGGCATGTATTAGCTCCTCACACGCCGATCGCCAGACCCAGAGTCGGGCCTGCCGGCACCCAACCACAACGCCGCCAACACCACCGGCAAATAGGCAGCCACCACAAACGCCACCGACCCGGCCGGCCATTGCACACACGCCCAGGCCCAAGGCGCGAGCCACAGCCCGTTGACTGCAACCACGAGCAAGGTCACCGCGCGATGCCCCGCCTTGCGGCCACCCTGCCACCGCCGGGACAAACGTTGGTAGGCATGGCTGCGATGCGCTTCGTACCAACGTTCCCCGCGCAGCATGCGGGTGAGCAGCGTGACGGTTGCATCGGTCACAAAAACAGCCGCCAGCACCAGCCAGGCCGCGTAACTCAACCAACCGGCCTGAACACAAAGCAGCGCCAGCGCGAACACCATGAACGCCAGCCAGGTGCTGCCCACATCGCCCATGAAGATTTTGGCGGGCGGCCAATTAAGCCGCAAAAAACCCACCGTTGCTGCTGCCACGCACAGCATCCACATCCAAACGGGACTGTGAACCGCCTGCGGCTCGGCCCACAGCACCAGCACCGCACCGGCCAGCAACATGAAGATCGCCTGCACCCCGGCAATGCCGTCGATACCGTCCATGAAATTGAACAGGTTGATCCACCACACGCCAGCCAGCAGCAACAGCCCAAACAGCACCCAGCCAGTCACCTGAAACGCCAGCCCACCGCTCAAGGCCAATGCGGGCAAATCACCCAGCGCAATCAGCCCCCCTGCGCAAACCACCACCTGCACGCCGAAGCGCACCCGAGCGGGCAGGTGCGCCATATCGTCGCGCAACCCCACGGCAGCCAGCACGGCAGCGAGCCCGAGCAACAACCCACCGACCATCCAGCCAGAGAGCAGCACCAAGGCGATACCGGCAAGGCTGCCAGCCACCACAATGCCCAGACCGCCGCCATTCGGGGTTGGGCAGTCATGCGATGAGCGGTGATTGGGCATTTGCACTAGGCGCAGCGCCTCGGCACGGCGAAGCACCCACGCCGCCACGCCCCAGGCCAGCAGGGCGGTCGTCGCGAGCAAGACCAACAGGGTCACCCACAGGCTCATCGCGGCAAATCCTCCGCTACCAGCGCAAAACCCCTGGGCTTGAAGCCAAAATCCCGTGCTGCATCAGCATGATCGAACACCAAGTCCCGGTTCATGCGCTCGGCCATGGCCGCCGACCAATGCCGATAACGTGGCAAGCGCCGCAGCACGGCTACCGCCAGGCGGAAGGCCCACAGCGGCACAGTCACCAAACGCGCCGGGCGGCCCAGCGCCGCAAACACGCGCGCCACCATCTCGCGGTAAGCCAGCGTTTCGCCACCCGATAGGTTATAGGCCCGGTTTGCCGCCCCCGGCGCCTGCAAAGCGGCCACGCAAGCCGCCGCCACATCCTCGGCATGGATGGGTTGGCGCAGGCCCTGGGCGGAACCGAACAATGGAAAAAAAGCAAAGCGGCGGATAAAGCGCGCCATCTCGCTGATGTTTTTGTCCCGCCCCTGGCCATAAATCAGCGTGGGCCGCAAAACCACCCACTCGATGCCTCGGCTCTCAGCCCACGCCTGCACTCGCGCCTCCGCATCAATCAGCTTGGCCGCAATGGCGTTCTCTGCCGTATCGCCAGAGCCGACTTTCGTGAAACGGCTGGTGGAAGACAGCGCCACCACCCGCCGCGCGCCACTCGCCTCGATGAGCGGGAAATAATCCGGCAACACCCAGATGGGGGCAACGCAAATCCAGTAACTGATGGTGCTCGCAATGTCGGTGCCTATGGTGCCAGGCGCAGCTAGCTGCCTCCAGTCGACAGCGCCACCTTGAATCGCCACCCGTTTTTCACGACTGAAGGCGACAGCACCCCACCCCATCTCCTCCAGCTGCGCTAGGAGACAGCCACCAACGAGACTACTTGCCCCCAGGACGCCGACCTTCTGATCAGGCACGCACGCCTCCTCTGAGCGCACCCTTTATTTGCGCCAATGCCAACCGCGCAGCGAAGTACGTGGACACCAAGCCAAAGCGCAACCAGACACCCAATACAACCAGCCACCAAAGCGGACCCGGGTACTGCTTTCTGAAGAACTTGTTGTAGAAGCGAAGCATGCCGTGGTGCTTGTGCCACTCCACAAAAAACGGTCTACTCCGGCTACAAGCTCCCCACACGTGGATCACCCTGGCATCCGGGACGAAGACCACACGCCAATTGTTCAGCCGAAACCGCATGCACCAGTCCAGGTCCTCGCAGTGCAGAAAATAGCCTTCGTCCCACAGCCCTACATCCTCTACGGCCTCGCGCTTCACCAACATGCAGGCACCAGAAATGGCCTCCACGGGGGTGGGTGCAAGCGGTAGCGGCTCCTTGTGAAGCAAAAAATCAGAGAACAGGGAGGGAAACCACTTGCCCAGATGCGACAAGCCGAAGGCCCGCATGAATGCACGCCTGGGCGTGGGAAAGACTCGGCGCCCACCCGGCTGCTCAGAGCCATCCGGGTTACACAGCAGCCCACCCACCATACCGATTGAAGAGTCGCTTTCCAGCACCTCCATCATGCGCCGCAAGCTACCCTCGGCAAGCACGCTGTCTGGGTTGAGGAACAACAGGGTGCTGGCATTGGAAGCGCGTGCCCCCATATTGCAAGCGGCAGCAAACCCCAGGTTCTGGCCATTTCGAATAATGGTGACGCGCACATCGCTGATCGAGGCCGACAAATGGGCAAGGCTGTCGTCGTGCGAATCGTTGTCTACTACAAAGACATGCCGCACTTGTTCTGACAAGACTGATTGAACGCATTCCGTGAGAAGCCGGCCTGCGTTGTAATTGACTATGACGACATCACAATCATGGGAGGAGGTTTGCCGCATCAAAACGAGCCTCCCATGTATTTTGGATTGCGAACGCACTGGCATCACCTGCATCTCCACAAAATTGGATCGCAGAATCAGCCAAGGCAGGAGCATCGCTCACGGATTGAGTGATAAACACACCGCGTTCGCCCGTGCGTAGGCTCATTTCACCGAAATCCGTCGAAATCACAGGCAACCCGAGTGCTCGATACTCATAGTATTTGATTGGGTCCACTGAGGCAGTGAGCGCATTCTTCTTGAATGGGATCAGTCCGACATGGAACTCCGCCATGGCCTTCAGCGCCTCTGCATGACCACAAGCGGGCATCAAATGAACATTGCCGGGCAACTTTCTAGGCGGTGGCTGGAACACGGGTCCAATCAGACGGATTGCACCGTCCGGTCTAGCCTCTGCCAAGGCGGATACCATGTCCCAGTCAAACCAAGACGCAATGGTCCCGACATAGCCGAAGACCTTTTCCTCGGAAGATATCGATGCTGGTCCCACTGACCGAATAGCCGACAGATCGAGAGCGTTGTGGACCAAGCGCACATCTTTATGAAAATCCGTCCACCGAGATTTGAGCGCAGAACTCGATGCCAGGATGACATCCACCCGCTGTGCGATTTCACGCTCTCTTCGCATCAGGGCAAAGCGGGAAATACCTGCATAGAAAGCCGGAAAGTCATCCATTGCATCGTACAACGATGAACAGTCGCGCAAGCGTTTGAGTAGCTCCAGCGCAAGCACCGAAGGCTTGCCAATAGCCAGCAGGGTTCTGCCGCCTGTCACAAAGTCGCCAATCGTGCGCATATGGCCCTGCCACATCAGCCCGTTCACCCATCCAGAACCCGGTATGGGCTCAATGGGTAGCCCGCCCGGTTTCAGCAATGTGAGCCAAGTTGGTGGGCTAGTGTGTGGACTTGCTGAAGCCGACAGACGCGAACGCCGAAGGTCTCTCCAATGTGGAAAACGAGTGGGGTAAGGGTCAACCCACAGGACAGGCTCGCCTGTACGGCCATGGAACCACTCGACAAACTTATGCGGCCGCTGGGCGAAACTCTCCCAAGGGATGGGCGACAGGTATACCAGGCGCATTAGGTGAAATGCTCACGCAGCGTCTTAACGATACGTTCTGCGGCATGCCCATCGCCATAGGGCGATACACCCCGCGCCATGGCTTTGTAGGCGGTTTCATCATCCAGCAAGCGCTGCGCCTCTTCGACGATACGGTCGTAGTTTGGCCCAACCAACTTGACCACACCTTGCTCAACAGCCTCCGGGCGTTCTGTCTCGTCACGTAGGACCAACACAGGCTTGCCAAGGGCAGGAGCTTCCTCCTGCACACCGCCTGAATCAGTCAGGATGAGGTATGCGCGCTTCATCGCAGCGATGAAAGGTGCGTAGTCCAGCGGTTCGCACAGCGTGAAATTCGGCAGCCTAGCCAAGAACTCGTAGGCCACATCCTTGACGTTGGGGTTGGGATGCACCGGATAAAGGAACTGTACTGTGGGGTTACTCTCGGCAAGGGAGCGCAGCGCACGACAAATATTGCGGAACGGCTCACCGAAATTTTCTCTGCGATGTGAGGTCACCAAGACCAAACGCTTAGTGGGGTCCAGCGGGACAGCAAGCTCCAGATCCTTGGCAGCTGTCATCAACAATGCGTCGATGACGGTATTACCAGTCACGATAATTTCCGAATCCGGGACACCCTCCTTCAGCAAATTCTGTCTTGAGCCCTCAGTGGGCGCAAAGTGCCAGCGGGCAAGCTTTCCTGCAATCACCCTATTGGCTTCTTCTGGAAACGGGTTTTGCATGTCCCAGGTACGCAACCCGGCCTCGACATGGCCAATCGGGATACGGTGGTAGAAGCAAGCCAACGCAACGGTCATCACGGTGGTGGTGTCACCCTGCACCAAAACCGCATCCGGCCTCTCTGCTTGCAAAACATCATCTAGCTCAAGCAGCAACCGCGCAGTCAACGTTGTGAGCGCCTGGTTCGGGCGCATTATGTTCAGATCGATATCAGGATCTATACCGAAGAACTCGTTTACTTGGTCCAGCATGTTCCTGTGCTGGGCTGTTGCAAGAACTCGTACATTGACCCAAGGCTCTTCTTTCAACGCCAGAATAACTGGGGCCATTTTGATTGCTTCGGGCCGGGTGCCCAATACACATAAAATATTTCTTGCCGTATCATCACTCATCGTCACGCCTTTGTAGCGGTCAAATACACAAAGCCACAGTGCTTTGAGAACGGATTCTCGTCGTCTGGAAAAAGAATGGTTGAGTCAACGCGCTGGATTTGGCCTCTTAATTGGAGCTGCAAAAATCCGACCACAAGCTGTGCGGCATAAATTTGTTCATGACTAAAATTTTCGAAGACATCCAGCAAATCGTCTGGCATGGGCATATGCTTGATTGCCATAAAAGGCAAGAGCGGATAAACAAACGCATTTTCGATTTTCACCTCTGAAAAAAAACGCGTCCATCGCACTCTCAATTCAGCTGCGCTCTCAACCCCTACGTGCCCATCTCGCCAGACATACTTCGTAATTTGACAGTCGCTCTCCAATGGCCTTGAGTGCTCGTAGTTAATTACCCCAGATTCAATACCATGTACTGAGCGCCCGCCTCTCTTGGTTACGCGGGATATTTCCGATATCAAGTGATTCTTGTGCCTAAATTCAATGTGACCAAATACATCCATGGAAAATACGCAGTCAAAATATTCATCATCAAACGGCAGCCTTCTGTTTAAATCGAAAACACTACAATAATCGTAGGATTGCCTAGCCATCTCAATACAAGCCGGATCGAGATCAATACCATAAATCTCTCGCGCGCTGGTATGAGATCTTATCGTTTTCCCAAATGGGGCAGAGCCACAGCCAACATCTAGAACACGAGCGCCATTTATGTTATCCACCAAAAATCTTGCGCGGTCACAGTCAATATGAAATTTATTGACCGGAGAAGCCAGAAGATCACCCGGCGGATCAATGGCGAACTTCGCCGAATAAAAATCAGTAGGATTTATCCCGAAAAACTGATAGGTTATATCGTTTTTCGTCAGGCAGCCTTTGTTATTCGAGCGCATCGCATTCATTTGCAAATTTCTCGGTAAATACTCAAAAGATCATCACAGTGTTTTGCTGGACTGTAATAGCGCTTAATATAATCACCAGAGTTCATCTCGGAATAATTTTTCAAGACCCGAGAAATCACTGCAGCAAAATCCTGAGGATCTTCACTTTTAGCCAAATGCACGAAGCTGGGAAAACCTCTTGTCTCAGAAAGTTGGTTAAATTCCACCATGCCGGGCAAGTCGCTAGCTACTACAGGGATATTCATCGCCAGAGCCTCTAAAATGGCGACAGGCAGCCCCTCGATGCGCGATGGGACCACAAAGCACGCAAAATCTTTCATTGCCTCCCAAGGCTCGCGAGTCGCATCCCTGAAATCGGCATCGAGCCCCAGTTCACTGGCTAGTTTTCGGAACTTTGGCAAATCGTCTCCTGCCCCGTAGAAGCGCACTGCATAGTTCGGGAATTGGTTCTTTATCTCAGCCCAAGCCTCCAAGAAGATATCAATCCCCTTAGTTTCGTAATAACTTGTGATCGCCCCAACAAACTTGCCTTTCTGTGATTGTGGTTTAAATCGATCAATTGCGATTGGGTGGTCAACAACACGACATGAGCGACCGGTGTTCTCATAAATGTAGCGCGCCAGAAAGGCGGAATGAGTAACCAATGCTGTGGGCACAGTCTTATCGCTTTCCGCCGTGTCAGTTCTGTGCACAAACTCTATGCACCGCTTACCCGAACTCCGCAGCACATCGAGACACCACTCCGGCAGCCAGTGGTAGAGAATAATGTCGTATTCGGAGATTACCGAGGCCAGCTCCCTAGGGTTGTCTGCACGCGTGTATTCAAAGGGACAGGTGTCTTTTCGGTCATGTCCACCGCAAACCACAATCGGCGCGTTCAGTCCTTTCGCTTCTTCGCGTATGAGGCTCTCCACGCCGCCGTGGATCGCATTGCGCGTGAGGATCAGCCATCTATCCGAATGGCGGGTTTCGAAAAGGCCGCGATCTCCATGATTTACCCGCCAACTTTCAATTGCTTTATCTGAAACCCAGCCGTATTCGTTCAATACGCCTACCCAGCGCTCCCGCCAGCTCTTGAGCTCGAAGTGATGCGCTGTTTCACTAGCACTTCTCTGCAAGCGTTCGCGCAACTGAGAATCTACAATTAAACGGTTTATTGCAGCTGCGATACTCCGTGCATCGGGGTCTACGAGGAGACCATTCATGCCGTCGTAAACCAAATCAGGGAGGCCCCCAACATTAGTAGATACCACAGCACAGCCAGCTGCTAAAGCCTCAAGACAGGACAGGCTCGTGCCTTCGCAAGCAATCGTCGGAATTACTGCAATATCCGCCTTTTGATACCACTGCGGCATTTGGTCGAAATCTGCAACGGCGAAAGTGGCTCTCTTGTCAGCCTTGCAGACATCCTTGACGATCTGGGTGTCGACCGGATCACCTTCACCCAGCCAGATAATCTCGACATCATGAGGAATCAGTGAAACAATCTCGCCGAAAATACGAGACCCGCGATTTATCTGGCTGCGACGCGGGAACAGTATTGTGAGACGTTTCTTATTGCGCAATTCAGTGCGCGGATAGTACGCGGTCGCGTCATAAAAGTTTGGAATAAAACGCATCTTCGAGGCTAGTTCCGGCCAAAGGCTTCGGATGACCCCCATTGAATTTGTGTCCACACTAACCACGCAACGGGGGCTCGAAAATGCCGAGTAAAGTTGCTGAAACCACTCAGGTGTGCGGAAGATTGATCCAGGATAGTTGTTGTGATCGAACCAGATCCCGTGACAGGTCATCAGCCCGTCTTCACGCACTTTGCCGGATGCATACTCGGGTAGGTGATAGTAGACGTGATCAAAGTCTTTGGTCAGTTCAGTGAATTCACTACACAAGCCGTGATGAAATTCACCAATCGAATCCGCAGTGCGCAATAGAACTACCTTGAAGCCATAATATTCACCCTCGCCAGGTGCCTGGAAGCTCGGCTGGTAGAAAGTGACATCGAACGACAATTCCTTGAGTAGCCGCGCCAACTCAAGCGCGTACCGCTCACCGCCGCCAAAGCGGGGGCGTCCGTCATTCCAGTCCAAAAGTTGATTGGTCAGGATTGCGACGCGGCGACTGCCTTCTTGACGTCGTACACCGAAATAGGGAACTCGGCTATTTGCTGATTGAGGCTGAAGTATCAGACCATGTCTTGCTACCGATTCCGATATCTTCAGTACAGCCCCTCCCGCGACGCTCGGGACGACGGTTACGGCACTGGCAACGCGCACCGGATTTCCGAAATTTCCAATGATAGCTGTGGAAGGAGTCCATCCTGTTATTTTCAGGAAGTACTTTCTTAACACCAGTTTGGTTTCGTATGCGACTGGAAATCGTTGATAAATCCGCCTGGCATGGTTATAGAGCTTGCCACGGTCGCTATCGGTCAAGCCACCATATCTGATGAAACGCGCCACGATCCGCATAGGGCGGGTGATCTTCCAAGAACGGCTAGCCATCAAGCTTGTAAGCTGATCGTAGTGGTGCTTTGCGGTATCCGAAAGATGCAGTAATTGGGCTCCTCTTTCGTCGACGAATCGATTAAGGTCTGACAGCTGCCCGTCGCGCTCGGCCACCGCCTGGTTGAGGCTGGTGATCTGCCCGTCGCGCTCGGCCACCGCCTGGTTGAGGCTGGCGATCTGCCCGTCGCGTTCGACCACCGCATGGTTGAGGCTGGCGATCTGCCCGTCGCGTTCGACCACCGCATGGTTGAGGCTGGCGATCTGCCCGTCGCGTTCGGCCACCGCATGGTTGAGGCTGGCGATCTGCCCGTCGCGCTCGGCCACCGCCTGGTTGAGGCTGGTGATTTGCCCGTCGCGCTCGGCCACCGCCTGGTTGAGGCTGGTGATCTGATTTTGATGCTCAGTCAGAGGAACCGTGAGCCTCAGCATTTCTTGCTCTAAAAAATGGTGACGCTGTTTCTCAAAATTGAACCCATTGAAATACTGATTCCCGCGATGAATATGGTGCAAGAAGTCTGAAAAATACTGCACGGATGACTTAAACAGCAGCTTCGACGCGTCTGGAATCAAGCATGCGCCTCGTGATTGCTCGATAAAGGCTTCAGCGAAAACAAGTGAGGGCGTCCGAGAGTCAACCGACGGCTCCACATCGGAATATGTATCAGATAACACCTGGCGGATTGCGTTGAATGCTCCTGGTTGCTCTGCAACGGTCAACACTTGAGCCAGCCTTTTCAACAGGGCCGGGCTATAGGCTCCAGTCTTGCCTAAGGTATGGAGGACCGTAAACAAAACAAAGGCCCAAACGTCCTTAGGCCGCTGCGAAGGATCATCTGTTAGATGTCCAAAATCGACCCAACTGGCACCAGAGCCGGTGCGAATGGCATTGAATGGATAGGGGTCACCGTGTGCAAGTCCTCTTCTTTCAAGTTCATCAAGTCCGCTGGCAAGTTCACTCATCCAACGGCACCATTGATCAAAAGCGACTGGCTGGTTTTGAGAGCCTGTGCCATACACACTGCTTACGATGCCACGAACCCTCTTCCACGCGGGAGTTGTCGCTGCATCTTCAAACTCCTCGCCTTCGAGGATCTGAACCTCGGCCATGCAATCGCAGACCCGTGAAACTGGCATTAACGCCGAGTGCCCATGCCCAATCAGTTTCTCCCAGTTGCGTCGTGCCCCCTCCACGCTGCTTTGCGCGCCAAGAACATGCGCGGGTGAGCGTTGCGCCCCCGCGATAGGAACCAGCAAATGATGGCTGTCGCGAATCACGGTCAGCGCAGTTGCATCGCTTTGTCCGGTTTTAACGATACGAGATCGATGATCGATATCTTTGAGCAAGCAGGATTCCGAGCAGTGGTTCAGCTCCACATCCTTACCTATAGAGTATTCCGCCTTGCTGGGCACACGATCCAAAAGATTTTTTATTGGCATTTTCAGTTACTCCATGTCCAGTACCCAAAACTCACGCAAATAGCCATTTGGCCCAACCGTGTTTCCTAGAGATCTAGTTTTTGGTAATTCACTGCAATAACGCAGCAGAAAATTGACACCAAAGCCAACCGCAAATCCAGGTTCGCCGGAAGGGCATTCGTAATAGATGCTCAGCCTGGCTCGCCGGAACAATTCGGCGAGCAGGTGCCGAATATCTTCATCAGAATAGCGGCGCTTGCCTGACATGGCGTAGCCTGTTTCCCAGTGATGCGTCACACTAAGCAAAAGGATGCAATCCCAGTGACGTTCGTCGGAATCAAAAAACTCAGCAAGGTCTTTGCCATGAAACTCAAATCCTGCAAATTGATGCTGACTTTCAAGTTCGGAATAGAGCCCTTGACTGTCAACGTCACTGTTATCAATGCCGACAACCACACAACCAAGAGCGGAAAGCACTTTAGCCACTAGCCCACTATTGCAGCCGACGTCAAGAATCCTCAGACCTGTTAGAGATTGGTGGCGCATGAGCAGGTCAGACGCAATCGCAAACGCGCGATCTAGCCCAAGGCGTTCATATTGCTGACTGTGAATTTTTTCTTCAACCACAGTCCAATCTTGTGACGCCAACGCATGCACAAGATCGGAAATATCAATGTCGGGGAGATAGGTTTTCACATTGCACTCCTGATGTGGATTTTCCCCGGAACATCGAAGAGCAGCGGGACGATTTTGTCGGCCTGGTTGACCACGCTGAAACCTGCTGCGGCAAATGCCTTATCTACATACTCGCCCTGAACTGGCATGCGATAGCCCAAGTCGATCCGATATCTCGCTCCGCTAGAGAGCGGCGAAACAAACTCAAACTCCAACACACGTGACTGCCCCTTTTTCATTGGTGGCACATGCACACCATGGAAAAAAGAATTAACCGCAAATAGTTCCACACCTTCTGTCGTGGCTACCACCAGACCTACTTCACCCTCATAAGGGCAATCATCAAGCGCCGACAGCAACGCCTGTACGCGCAGCGTTGCCCCAGTTTCCACGACAATGGCTTCTTCAGAGTCAGCCAATACTCGGCATTCAACAAACCTAGCCTGCCCTGTGCCGACACGATGGGAAACTCGACGCTCAAATGGGGGCTGCAAATCTGAGACGATCTGTTCGCGTTCCTGCTCATTTGTAGTCGCCGTTATTACGCCTGAATCGGGATTCGCCAACGGATGCGTAACCCCTGTAGTATTTGCCTCTTGGGACCCAAGAACGAAATAACGATCCAAAACTTGGCTGGCAGGGCCATCGCTTACTAGCTCACCATGACTAAGCAGGATGGCACGTGGGCAAAGCGCCTTGACAGTAGCTGCGGAGTGGGAAACAAATAGTACAGTTGTGCCGCGATCCATCATTGAACGGATTGCCGCATAGCACTTTGCCTGAAAGAACTGATCCCCAACAGAAAGTGCCTCATCGATGATCAGTATCTCCGGCTCAAGATGCATTTGCACGGCAAAAGCAAGTCGCACAAACATTCCACTGGAGTATGCTTTCACCGGCTGATCAATATGATTCCCTATATCTGCAAACTTCTCGATATCGGCGAACCTTTCGTCGAGCCGCTCTTTTTCTATGCCAAGAATCGAACCGTTTAAATAAACATTTTCACGGCCTGTAAACTCTGGATTAAACCCCGATCCAAGCTCCAATAATGCAGCGATGCGGCCGTTGGCTTCAACTAGCCCGCGTGTCGGCGATAGTGTTCCACAGATCAGCTGCAGCAAGGTGGACTTGCCGCTACCGTTTCGACCGACAATGCCTACAGCAGCGCCTTTCTTGACCTCGAACGAGACGTCTTTCAGCGCCCAGAAGTCGCGGTAGTACTGCTTGGGCTGCAAGCCGACAAGGCTTTGCATTCGCGGAAGCACGAACTGCTTAAGCCTGTCACGCGGTTGGTCGTAGATCTGATAACACTTGCTTAGGTTCTCGACCTTGATGGCGATTTCAGAGGACATCGGCAAACCCTTTCCGCGTCTTCTGGAACCACGCGAAGCCCAGCCACGCAACGACTGCCGAAACCAGCGTGTAAACACCCAACATGAAAAAGTTCGGTGGTTTACCCCAATACAGCACATCTCGCGCTTGCTCAACAACGGGTGTGAGAGGGTTGTAATAGAGCCATTGCCTGAATTCCTCTGGCAAAGCGGTGATGGGGTAGAAAATCGGGGTCATGAACATCAACACAGTAATGAGCGTGCCGATGAATTGAGAGACATCGCGCAGGAAAACTCCAAGCGATGCCAGCCCCCAGCTCAGGCCGAGAACGAACAGCAGGAACGGCAAGATGATCAAGGGCAGATAAAGCACAGTGGCGTGGGGCAAGCCAAAAAAGATCAGATGCGCCAGGAACCAGACACCAAGGCTGATCATCCCGTGGAAAAGTACAGACAGCAGAGTAATGACTGGCAGAATTTCCAGCGGAAAGACCACCTTCTTGACGTAGTTGGGGTTGTTGATTACCAAAGACGCTGCTCGGTTAATGGTTTCGCCAAACAGGTTAAAAACAATCAGGCCAGCAAAGAGCACCAAGGCGAATTCAGTTTTCGAGTCGCTCTCGACGTTCCAACGCGCCTTGAAGACGACGCTAAAGACGAAGGTGTACACCGCAAGCATGAAGAGCGGATTGAAGAACGACCAGAGTAGGCCGAGGAACGAACCGCGATAGCGCCCCAGCACCTCGCGCTTTGCCGAGGCTTTGATGAGTTCGCGGTTACGCCAGAGGCTGGCAAACATTTCGATTGGTGAGACTGAGAAGCTCCGCATTAGCTTGCGCCCTCCGCGCTGCAAAAAGCTTTCAAGTTCATACGTATCCCTGTGGATTGTGTTTCTGCCAGCGCCAGTGGTCTTGACACATGGCGGCCAAGTCACGCTCGGCTTTCCAGCCCAATAGCTGAATCGCCAGGCGCGGGTCGGCATAACAAGCCGCCACATCGCCCGGTCTGCGCGGGCCGATTCGATAAGGGACAGGCTGGCCGCTGGCAGCTTCGAAAGCTTTGACGACATCGAGCACGCTGTAGCCCACGCCAGTGCCCAGGTTCACGGCTATGCACTGTGGTCGATCAAGCGCTTCAAGCGCTTTGAGGTGACCCGCCGCCAGATCGACCACATGGATGTAGTCGCGCACGCCAGTGCCATCCGGCGTGGGGTAGTCGTTGCCCCAGACGTTGAGAAATTCCCGCCGACCCACGGCCACTTGGGCCACATAGGGCATGAGGTTGTTGGGCGTGCCTTGTGGGTCTTCGCCGATCAGCCCGCTCTCGTGCGCGCCCACCGGGTTGAAGTAGCGCAGGATGGCAATGCGCCAATCGGGATGGGCGCGATACACATCCCGCAGCATGTCTTCGATGACCAGCTTGCTGCGCCCGTAGGGGTTGGTGGCCGATAGCGGGTGGTCTTCCGTGAGTGGCAGGCTTTGAGGCTCGCCATAGACGGTGGCAGAAGAACTGAAGACCAGTGTAGTGACACCGCAGTTCTGCATGGCTGCAAGAAGGCGGTGGGTGCCGACGACATTGTTGTCGTAGTAGAGAAGCGGTTTTTCAACAGACTCGCCAACCGCCTTCAACCCGGCGAAATGAATGACGGCCTGACACTGGTGTTGCCGCAAGGCCGATTCGATGGCCGTCTGGTCACGAATATCGCCCTGCACCAGCATGGGCTTGCGCCCAGTGATCTGTTCGACCCGATTGAGCACTTCGGGGTGGCTGTTGCTGAAGTTGTCGAAAACAACAACTTCGTGGCCGGCCTGAAGCAGTTGGACGCAGGTGTGGGATCCGATGTAACCGGCGCCGCCGGTAACCAGAATACTCATGCGTGCCCTCCGACCTGGGCATCCAATAGCATGGCTACCGCACTCCGTGTGTTCGCATCGGAACCAGAGTATTTACCTGCCAAGCACGCTAAATCTTTGCCAGTTGCTACCTTTTTGAGTTGATTCATCAACCCGCCTCCACCTGTGAAAACCCCCGCTCGCAACGCCAAGAAAACTATCTGAGGCGCCCGAATTCGGGGGGGGGGGGTACATCGCAGCCTCCCTAAAGGCCACAAACACCCTGCCGTTGCTTCAAAATTATTATAACAAGTATACCTTCCTCATTGCTTACCGACAATGTTTACTTGTACGACTAGCCTTGATGTCTAACATCTTCCTTTAATTTTGCAATAAACCCCTGGACAGTGTCAATGGGTCTTTTGCCCATGTTGCGGTAGCCGCGATGAGGACGCTCGTAGTTGTAGGAATGGAGCCACTTGTCGAAGTCGATCTGCAGCTCTTCGACCGAAGTATAGAGCTTGGTTCTGAAGGCCTTCTGCACAAAATCCTCACTGACGGTGCGGTTGAACCGTTCGACGAAGCCGTTGGTGTGCGGCGATCTGACTCTGGTGGTGCGATGCTCGATGTCGTTGAGCCGCAGGTAGAGCTCGTAGGGGTGCGCATCCGTACCGCAGAATTCGCGGCCGTTGTCGGTCAGGACGGCCTGAATCGGCAGGTTCCATTTCTGGTAGCACGGGATCACCTCGTTATGCAGCACCGCCACCGCCGCCTCGGGGATCTTCGAGGTGTACAGGAAGCCAAAGGCATACGAACCGTAGGCATCCACCACCGCGTGCAGATAAATGCGGCCGATGCCGCTGATCGAGCCCACGGTCTTGGTGTCCTGGCATAAAAGTTCGCCTGGAGCGGACGACTCGACGTGGCGCTCCTTAAAGACCGGATTCATTTTCTCAATCTGACGGATCTGCTCATCGTTGAGCTCAAAGCCCTGCTGAAGATGGCGTTCTTCGAGTTTGATGAGCCGCTCGTATTTAGACCCCATGCCGTGCCTTATCAGAATCTTCTGGGCAATCGGCGAACTCACCTGAAAGCCGTGCAACCTCAGGTAGTCAGAAAGTTTGGTGCAGCCCCAGCCGGGATGCTCGAAGGCGGTTTCGATCAGTTTGGCCTCGACCTCTGGCGGGGTTGTGAAGGGATGATGGTGGGGTGCATTGGAAAGATCCTTGAGCCCATCCAGACCGCTTTCGGCAAAGCGCTTCTTCCAGGCATAGAACGACGTGCGGTCCATGCCGCCATGCCGACAGGCCTCGGTGACGCTCCCCAGAGCCTCCGCCAATTGCAGCACGCTCAGCCGTTTGAAAGCCAACTTTTCGACCGGATCCTTGCTCACCACTTTCTCGATATTTGCCATGTCTTGCCTCCTGTCTTCTTGTTTAAGAAAGCAAGACATCAAGGCTAGTCGTACAGTTTACTGGTAGATGCTGGCTGGTTCGCACAAACGACAAAAGACCCCGCCTTCAACGGCCACCCAAGAGGGAAGCCAACGAAGACGGGGTCTATGGTTTTCTGGGTGTTGTGTTTGATGCTCTAGCTGGCGTGGCCTACTTGGGCACACCGCGCCATTTGTCGAAACTTCGCGCGCCGGTGTAACCGAGGTAGCCGGCACCGAAGAGCCACCACAAGCTCTCGGGCACCGCGTTGAGCAGCTTGGACAGGTTTTCGGCGGCCTGGAAGACCTCGGCGGGCCACCAAATGCCGATGATGCTGCCGATCACCGAGAGCAGGATCACGCCGTAGATCACGTACAGAAAGGTCGGGCGCGCCCGGCTGGTCCACGGGTCGGCCGAATTGGCTTCGGCCAGAATGGCCGAGAGGCTCACCTGCATTTCCTGCAGGGCTTGTTGCCCCTCGGCCTGAAACAAGGCGAGCTTGGCCTGCTCGCGTTGGGCCGGATCGGGAATCAGGCGATCGATCAGTTTGGCCCCGGCTTCAAAGAGGCCGGGGGCCAGGGTTGTAAAGATCGGGCTCATTGCGAGCCTCCGAACAGTTTGATTTTGACGATGGTGCCGGCGAGCAAGGCCAGCACGAGGCCCGTGACCAGCATCTTGACCAGCGTGAGACCGGCGGTTTTCTTGGCCTCGTTGAAGGCGTCCAGCAAATTCCTGAGTTCGCGGATGTCGTTTGCAGCATCCGGGCCATCCAGGCCGACATCGGACAAGGCGTGACGCGCCCCACGCTCGGCGGCGCGTTCCAGCAGCGTTTCAAATTCGTCATGGGGCATGACCACCATGCCATCCATCAGGTGGGGTTCGTTCATCTTCTTTCCTTTCAAATCTGGTCGGCGCAGCTATCGGCGCTGTGCACTGCCGGGTGCTCGGCCACACAGGTGATCTCCACCTGCTCGCCACGCGGGCGCACCGCGATCACCCGGGCCAGCAGGCTCCATTGCTCGGCCATCCCAAAGGCGAAATGGGTGCGCTCGGCCGACAGGCCGGTTTCGATGGGGATGTCTGGCGACTCCGCAAAGATCACCTGCTGTGCATCGCTGCCCGGTGTCACCACATAAGGGCCGCTGACACCACCATCGCGTCGGCGCAGCGCCATGACATGTTCTTGCCCATCGACAAATGCGACCGGCTCGGACAGCGTGGCGGTGTGGGTGTCGGCATCCCAGGCAACGATTTCGCCGCCTGCGCCCCAACTGGGCATGTCATGGGCAATGGCGATTAGATCGCCATAGGTCGGAATCAGGCCTTCGAGCTCGGTGCGCAAGGTGATGATGCGGCGGCGATAGCGATTGGCCGCCGCCAGATACAGCCCCTCGCGCACCGCATGGGCCTCGGTGGTGCAACCAAAGAGCCGCAGCTTGGCCGGATTGGTGCTGCTGGAGCCCGGCAGGCTCACCGTCACTTCATCGGGCTTCCAGGTGCGACTGCTGAAGAACTCCACCGTCACCGCGTCCGCCGTCTCTTCGCCTGGCATCACATACTGGATCTTGAGGCTGTTCTTGACGATGTTGCGTGGACTGAAGAGCGCCACGGGCAAGCTTCTGGCCTCATCGCGCACCAGGCGCACGATGCCGCCTTGCAGGAAAGGCACCGCCCGGCCGCAGCGGGCGACCCGGGTCAGCGCCTCCCAGACCGTGACTTGCTGGTCAAACACACCATCGAACTGGTCACCCCGACCGGCCCAGACCTGATCGAGTTGGGCCAAGGCGGCGAGATCGATCCGGGCATCCAGTAACTTGGCGCCGTAGCTGGCACGCAGGATGTCGGCAAAGGCCCAGGCGATGGATCGCGTGGCCAGGGTTGAGGACCAACCAGATTCTGCAGACCAGACAGGGAGTTTCCGGGTGACGATGCAGTTGATGAGTCGACTGGAGCGCTGCGACAGGTTGTCGGTGGCGCGCATGCGGATGGCGAGTAATGTGACGTTGTCTGGGAAGGTCTCGCCGCCGGCGAGATAGCCCCGGGCCTCACCCCAGCGCACTTCGTGCCCGGCGCGTGAGTTGGTGTCTTTGCCATCGAGCCGCGTGGCACGCACTTCGTATCGCCCTGCAGCAACGGGATAACGGTAGGTGCGCCGCTGTGGCGTGGTGGTGGCTGCCGTCAGGCTCTCATTGCCCAGCGTGAACCAGTCGTTCAGTGGATCGCCCTCGGCATCGATGGCCCGGGCAATGACCGCAGCGGCGTTGAAGGCCGTCTCGCCGGTGGCGTTGTAGGCGGTCACCAGATAGAAATAGTTTCCGGCCGCCGGATGGTTGGCCTGTCCGAACCAGCCGCTGTCCACGTAGTCGGTGCCCT
>Ga0255341_1002497_pt1 | contig 22730 bp, 21 predicted proteins | sample wastewater_treat_8_FD_192418 | JGI IMG/M metagenome (GOLD analysis project Ga0255341, IMG submission 192418) | Wastewater microbial communities from Lulu Island WWTP, Vancouver, Canada - plant12 | ecosystem: Engineered > WWTP > Wastewater > Unclassified | place: Canada: Vancouver, British...
ATGGTAGTTGGTAGGTAATGAAGTCCGAACGGTCAAACGGTCTTAATTTCGTACCCTGTGGGCTTATTTCAAATGTTCCGTTTTGTAGGTTAATCAGTACCGTATCTTTATTGCTTTCGGGTGTGGGTAAATATGCCGTTGCAAGGAACTGTTTAAATAGCTGTTCCCTAAATTGGTAAAACCTTGCTGAAAACTTAGCAACGCCCATTTGTTCGGCTGCTTCGCCTAAAAACTTTTGGAATGTTTCTTTGTCAATTTCAGCCCAAAACGTACCGTTGTACAGGTAAATAAAATCGTGGTTTTTGCATAAGCCCCAACGGTTTTTTTCAGCGAACTGTAAGGCATTTTCAATTGATAAAACCAAATAATGTTTAAGGTTTAATTTCAGTTTGTCTAATTGCCTTTGTATATCCTTTGCCTGTTCGCTTCCGGGTTCTGCTTTTTTCAATTGTTCCCTTAACTTTTCAGCCTCTGGGAACGCTAATACTTCAAAATCCAACGGCTCAAACTGTTCAATAAGTTGGTGTAATATTTCAGCGTGTGGGGTTGCTTCGCTTTTGCCTTTTAGCTCCTCAACGTGGCTTAAGATAGTAGCCGGGTTGTTGAGGTCATCAAATACAGGGTTTAGTTTCATAGCTTAACAGTATTTGAAGGTTCAACAATAGCTAGGAACAGAGTTTCGTCCTGCCAATAAAGGGCTGTAATCACCCTTTGCATTTGTGCTTGAAAATGCGTATATTTGCCTTGTCCTTTATGCGAAAAGACTATAGGGCTGTTCAGTTGGTTACTTTCCATTGTTCAGCCCTTTTTTATTGTTAGATAAATACTTTTTAGCTTCTTGCTCTATTTCTGCGTTTGATTTTTTACGTCCTTCTTTAAGGTATGCTAGTAATTCGGTTCGGGAAAAGTACAGGCGTTTACCTCGTTTCATAACAGGCAATTCTCCCTTTGACACTTTGCTATACATTGTAGGAACCGTAAGGCTTAAAAATTTAGCTGCTTCCTGAATGGTTAAAAGCTTCTCGGGTTGGTTGGTGTGGTCAGTCTTAATAGGTTGAAATTCTGCTTGTGCCTCTTTCATCCAACGCTTAAAGATCGGCTCTAATCTGGAAAGTGGTACGTTGAAAAATACTTGTTCCATGGTTATAAAAAATTTAATTATTAAACAATGGGCACAAGTAAAAAAAGTGTGACTGGTCACATAACAGTCACACTTTGAAATAAGAAAACAGAAAGTATTAATCTTCAGTCTCTTGATCTTCTAAATATTTTTTGTCCTCCTCTACTTTTGTGACCACCCGTGGATAGTTTTCTTTGATAAACGGCAGAATTAATTCTAATTTATAGGTTGGGTAGTCAAGCGTTTTATATAAACGATTTGCAGCTTTGTAATACTTTGATTTGAAGTTTTCAAATGTTGTTTCAATTTTATGTTTGCTCATAAAATGCTCCATTCGTTTTTTAATCGTCGGGCTATCGGGAAGTTGCTTTGATGCGTCCACATAATAAAAGATTGTAGCCCACTCAAATGCACTAAAGATCTTCGGATTGCCCAATTCAACCTTAAGTTTATCCGTTTTCGTTTCGGTTTGTTGAGGTGGTAATACCTTTGTAATCTTATCAATAGATTTTTCAAAATCATTGAAATAATCTTTTGTTCCACGAATTAAATCGTTCAAGAAATTAAAGTTCGAATAAGATCTTTTTGTTGGAAAAGACACTATCCCTATATTGAAATTTTGAAAAAAGACGTATTCAAGCATGACGTTTTCTTCCATCTTAACTATCTTAGTTACGTTTTGTAATATCAGGTCTAATGTGTTTTTTTTTATTGAAATAGCATCTTTAGCAAAGATATAAAAACGATATAATTCTGTTTCATCAAGATATAGTGTCGCATCTAAAATTGTTTTAGAAATATAATAATCGCTACTAAAATAATATTCAAGGCGATTATTTAAATCTTTTACGCATACTTCATAAAGGCTATAATTACCATCAATTGATTTATTGAGTATTGAATTAAACAATGGGTAGAAATAATCTAAATGGTCAATTGCAGCATCAAATCTAATTTTTATCGTTTTTAATTTATTATTCATTTGTCCTTTATGCTTTAAGTGTTACATATCTAATTTTATTTTGTCGGCTGCTTCACGTTTGGTTTGGTCTATAATTTTTGCGTAAATCTGTGTGGTTTTTAGTTCACGATGTCCCAGCATTTTAGAAACGGTATAAATATCTGTTCCCTTTGATAGTTGCAAGGTGGCAAAAGTATGCCTAAAGCAATGAAAGGTTATATCCTTTGTTATTCCTGCTGCTCCAATCCATTGGTACAAGTGTTTATTTTCGTATGCTGAATAAGTAAGCCCCTCAAATACTTTGTCGGTGGGTTCTTTGCGTTCACCTAGCAAGCTGAAAGCCTGTTCCGAAATAGGCATTGTTTCAATCCCTTTTGTTTTTTGTTGTTTGAATTTGATAAAATATCCGTTTCCCTCAATGTATTCCAGTTCACCCCAAACAAGGTTTCTAATATCTGAGAATCTCAAACCTGTAAGGGCTGAAAACAGGGCAGCACGTTTCAACAGATCGTTGTTGCAAGGGGTTTTTACAAGCTTATTTAACTCTTCAAGAGTTAAATGCTCTCGTCTTGTTTCGGCTGTCTTAATGGGTTTTGTTTTGGCGTTTAGGTCGTTCTGAAGAATGCCGTCTTTGTAGGCTTGTTTTAGTGCTGCTTTGACCTTATTGAAGTAAGAAGCGGCTGAATTTTGCGAAAGGGTTGTTCTGTCGCTCTTATTACTTTTGGTAGTTAGTAGGTATTCTTTGAAGCCCTCTAAAAACTTTTCGTTGAGGTCGGCAAACTTTAATTTTCCGTTTGTGAACGCTTCAAGATAGCGAAGTGCCGAAACCCAATTATCGTGATTACTCGCTTTGCGCTTGTTGGATAACTTTCTGAAATACTCAACGAAACATTGTTCGCTTAATTCCCTTTTACGTAACTGTTCTTTTTCGTATTCGCTGTAAATCTCAGGCTTATTCAAAAAGTTTTCCCGCTTTTGGCGTATGCTTTCGCCTATTTGCAAGGTTTCAGCATTGTGCTGCTTGTCAATGGGTGTTTTTGGTTTCTCAAAGATGTAAAGCCCCAAAAATTCCCTTCGTGTGGGTTCGCCTGTTTCGGGGTGTGGTATAGCCGGGTAAAAATCTAAATACAGGCTTTGCCGTCCCTTGCTTATTTTCTTCTGTCTTAATGTTACTTTTGTTGTCATTGTCCTTTATGCTTAGTTACTAAAGTTACTTTTGGTACTCTTTGAACAAACTTTATTTTCGCTCAACTCAAATATTTATCAATTATCGGTTTCGGTACATAGGCATACCAACCCTTTTTTATTTTTGGGATGCTTTCCCGTTTGATAAGGTTTTGCAAGGCTGTTTCCGATATGCTGTACTTTTCCAATACTTCGTTTATGGTGTAACAGTTTGTAATATCATACGCCCCTGCCTGTTTCCAGTCGCTCAATTCCTGTTTTTGCTGTTCAGGTATGGTTTCAGTTTCGGGAACTTCTTTAAATAGCTTGTCAAGGTCGCAACGTCTTACAATGGTTTTCTTTTTCAGTATGTTTGTTGCTTTCAGCTTTCCCGTATTTATTAATTTGTACACGTTTTGACGGGAACAACCTATTAATTTTGAAACATCTGAAACGGTCAAAAACTCTTTTGCTTTCAGTTCCTCAATAGTTTTAGACTTTATCTTTATGGTTTCGAGGTTGGACTTTTGCACTCTTTCGGTTCTTTTTCTTGCTTTGTATGCCATGCTGCTACACCTGAGGGAACAGTATTTTGTTACTGTGGTTCGGGCTGTAAATTCCTTCCCACAATACCCACAAATACGCTGCACTTGTATATTACTGCTCATTGTATCTTTTTTCTGTTTCCAATACCTTTAAAAGTGTTCCATTCTGTTTGAAAGTGTATTATTCTGTGAACTTTGTAAACCAAATGGGGTACAAAATCAGTCAAAAAAATAGCCGCTTTTTAAAAAGGTACAACAAAGGTACAAATATGTACCGAATAAACGTATAACATCACAAAATAAATAATTACTTTGCATCAAAAAAAAGCCCTTATTTCAGGGCTTTAAGTGGGTTTTATATTTGTTTTGTGTTTGGTTGTTTTGTGGTGGTTATTTTCCGATGCAAAAGCGACTAAAGATTTGTCCTAATACTTCGTCGTTGCTGATCTGACCGGTAATAAGCCCCAGGTGGTACATGCATTCCCTGATGTCCTGAGCGATAAAATCGCCGGACAAGTTTTGTTGCAAACCTTCCCGAACGCGCCTTATGGCTTCCAGGCCGGCGGAGAGGGCTTCGAAGTGCCTTATGTTGCTGACTATGGTATCGGTTTTGTCAAATTCGGGCAGATTGGTCAGTTCTATCAATTTGGATTTGAGTTCTTCGATGTTTTGTCCGTATTTGGCCGATATTTGAATGCGGTCGCCGGGAATATGCGCAAATAAGTTTTCGACAATACCTAACTCTTCGCCGGCAATCTTATCGGTTTTATTGAAGACGAGCAAGAGCTTTTTCCCCTGACTGCGGGGAATAATGCGGTCGGCCATCCAATCGATGTGCTCGCTGAGCTGGGTGGAGTCTATCAACCAGAGAATAATGGATGCCTGTTCTATTTTCTGATACGTGCGTTCTATGCCCAGGCTTTCGATGCGGTCTTTGGTTTTGCGTAAGCCTGCCGTATCGATAAAACGAAAACTAAGGCCTCTTATGCTGACCAGGTCTTCGATGCTGTCGCGGGTGGTGCCGTGTATGTCGGAAACAATGGCTTTGTCTTCGTTGAGTAATTTGTTGAGCAAAGTCGATTTGCCGGAGTTGGTTTCACCCACTATGGCCACCGGTATGCCGTTTTTTATGGCGTTGCCCAGGCTGAAGGATTCGCAAAGGGCAGAAAGTTTGGATTCCAGTTGATCGGCCAGCTTTTTGAGTTCGTCCCGGCTGGCGAAAATCAGGTCTTCTTCGCTGAAATCAAGTTCCAGTTCTATCAAGGAAACAAAATGCAGCAATTTTTCCCTGAGATCTGCCAGATCCTTGGAGAAACCTCCCCGCATCTGTTTCAGTGCCAGTTGATTTGCCGAAGAAGAATCTGCTGCAATCAGGTCGGCTACGGCTTCTGCCTGCGACAGGTCCATTTTCCCGTTCAGAAAAGCCCGTTGGGTAAATTCTCCCGGCCCGGCTTGTCGGCAACCTAATTGAATTAAGAGCTGAATCAGCCTTTGCTGAATAAAGAGAGAACCGTGGCAATAAAACTCCACCGTGTCTTCACCGGTAAAAGAATTTGGCCCCCGGAATACGCTCAGCAGAACGTAATCAAGTACTTTATCGGCCTCTTCCATCAGCCGCCCGTATTGACAACTGTGACTCGCCTGCTCCCTAACAGGGCAGCCATTTTTACCGGGAACAAACAACTGATCGGCAATCGTAATGGCTTCCGGTCCGGAGAGCCTGATAACAGCAATTCCTCCCGAACCCGGCGGAGTGGAGATGGCACAAATAGTATCTTGTTTCATAGGTCTTACAGGCGGTCGAGTACCAGGGTTATCAGTTCAGACATACGATCTTTGTAGTTGGTTTTGGCATCACTTGCAAAACGATTTACTATGACCAGGCAAACCGTCATGGCTTTGTGTCCCATAAGAGCAGCCAGGCCCGCTACACCGGCACTTTCCATTTCGTAATTGGTAATGCGGTAAGAGTCGTAACGGAAGCTGCGCAGGCTTTCGTTGAATCCGGGCAGGGCTAATTTCAATCGAAGTTGTCTTTCCTGGGGGCCGTAAAAACCGTTAGCTGTCACGGTTACCCCGCGGAGCATATCTTGTTGCCCTATGCGGGCAAGCAGTTCAGGATTGGCCGAAACCACATAGGGACGAGCCCATTGTTTCAGGTAAGCGGTATGATTGCAAAAAGCATCTTCAAATCCCCGGTCGGAAACCTTGTCGCGGCCGGCATAAAAATTGAGCAGGCCGTCTAAACCGATGGATTTTTCGGAAATCAGGAAGCTGCCCACCGGCAAGTCTTCCTGCAGGCCTCCGGTGGTGCCTATCCTGACTATGCTGAGGCTTTTCTTTTCGGCTTTTTCGCTTCGCTTTTCAAAATCTATATTAGCCAGCGCATCGAGTTCATTCATCACGATATCGATGTTGTCGGTGCCGATGCCGGTGGAAAGTACGGTCATTCTTTTACCGTAATAAGATCCGGTAACACTGTGGAACTCACGATTTCGTACCCGGCATTCCACAATATCAAACTTCGAGGCTACCAGGCTTACTCGATCGGGATCACCTACCAGTACGACCCGCTCGGCCAGTTGTTCCGGCTTAAGACGAAGATGAAAAATGCTTCCGTCTTCGTTGATAATCAGCTCTGATTCGAGAAAATGCAAACTCATGGCGATGAAGTTTATGCCCCGTTTAAAGAGCAGTTAAACTAAGTGATAAGGGACGCTATTTCTTGGGCGTCGGAGGTTTGGCAATGGATTCCCTCATGTTGGTATCCGACTCGATATTTCTCATCCGGTAGTAATCCATTATTCCCAGGTTGCCGCTACGGAAGGCTTCCGCTATTGCTTTGGGTACTTCGGCCTCGGCTTCAATTACTCTGGCTCTGGCTTCCTGAGCCTTGGCTTTCATTTCTTGTTCCAGAGCAACGGCCATGGCACGTCTTTCTTCGGCCTTGGCCTGAGCGATGTTCTTATCGGCTTGAGCCTGATCCATTTGCAGTTCAGCGCCGATGTTTTTACCTACATCAATGTCGGCGATATCGATCGAGAGTATTTCGAAAGCAGTGCCGGCATCGAGGCCTTTGCGGAGCACTACTTTGGAAATGGAATCGGGGTTTTCGAGTACCATTTTGTGGTTTTCCGACGAACCGATAGACGATACTATACCTTCACCAACACGCGCCAGAACGGTGTCTTCGCCGGCACCACCCACCAACTGCTTGATATTTGCCCTCACAGTAACCCTGGCTTTGGCAATGAGCTGGATGCCGTCTTTGGCAACGGCAGTTACCGGAGGAGTGTCGATAACTTTGGGATTTACCGACATTTGTACGGCGGTAAAAACGTCCCGCCCGGCCAGGTCGATGGCTGTAGCCATCTGAAAACTAAGATCGATATTGGCTTTGGATGCCGATACCAGGGCGTGAACCACTTGTTGCACGTGACCTCCGGCCAGGTAATGTGCTTCCAAATCGTCGCGCCGTAGTTCTTTGAGTCCGGCTTTGTGTCCCTCTATCAGGGCGTTTACAATAATCGTGGGAGGAACTTTACGTATTCGCATCAAAAATAGCTGAATCAGAGAAATGTTTACTCCGGAAACTTTGGCCGATAACCAGAGGAAAAACGGCACATAATAGAAGAAGATAATCAAAAGAATGATTACCGGAATCAAAATAAGCAAACCAAATCCAGGTGACATAATAGTATAATTTAAAAGTGAATACTCGTTGTTTTTATGTTATGATACATCGTCGTCGTATTTTTTGACAATAACGTTCAAATCGGAAATCCTTATTACCAACACCTGAGTGCCTTCATCCAATATTTCGTTTTCGCTGCGTCCCTCGAGAGTTTTTCCGTTGATCAGAATTTTACCCGTCGGTGCGAGCCGGGAAATACAACGGCCTATGTCACCGACTTTGACCTCTGCACCTTGATGGGCAGCTATTTTGGAATCGATATTGGTTTCCAGCGACATTTTTTTGAGCGTTTTGGAACGAATAAACCAGACAAAAGCTATGGCCATGGCCGCAGCAGAGGAAATCAGAGTAATATGGCCGGCCGTAGGTCCGAGGTTGGTGTAGGCCACTATTATGCCCCCGGCAAAGCAAGCCAATCCGCCAATGAGGGCTACGGAAACACCCGGAAGGAAAAAAATCTCCAGGATCATAAAAAAAATACCCAATACGATCAGGCCAACGACCAGAGCTATATTCATACTGTTTTAATTGTTTATTGATGCATCGATTTTTTCCAACTCCAAACGTCTTATTTCATATTCCTTGAGCGGAATATCCCGTTCCAAAAAGAGCAATACCCACTCTGCATTTAAAATTCTGGAAGCCAATTCCTGTTGTTCCGGATTGTCTTTGCCCGTATACTTGGGCCGGTCGGCCTCTAATTGGGTATTCAAGCTATTGAAACGGGCTTGTAACTTCAAATATTGGAGATATGCCTGACGGGCTTCCTCGCTCCTGAAGTCGTTTTCGTTTTCATACACGAGGTCGTCTCTAACAAAAAAGCGAAGTTGTTCACTACCGGTATGTTCGAGCTCATGCAATACGGTATTGTCGTCGTATTGATAGCGTTCCTCCAGCATTGTTTGGATAGAATCGGTGTCTATGCCGTCCTGCGTCAGAGAGATAGAGGCAAGGCGTGCGTAATCGAGAACTTCCTGTTCCGATTTACCGCTGAGGATTTTTCGGGTGCTTTCGGGTATGAAAGTGTAAATTGTAACACTGTCTTTGCCGGCATAGCGGTCTGTAACTAAAAAGCCCCTACCGACATATTCGTCAACGATATAGAAATAGTCGTTATAGACAGAGTTGAAAGGCATGGGTAGAGGTTCGGGAGTAAAAAAGGATTCGGAGGCAAGGTGATAACGACTCACATACAAGTCGTAACCGCCTATGGAGTTGTAGCCGTCCGAAGCAAAATAGATGGTAATACCATCGTTGAGCACATAAGGGAAGCGTTCGTTACTTGCCTGATTTAAACTCTTAACCAGGTTGATTGTTTCCCAACTGTTCATTGTGCGGTTGAGGCTGAAAATGTCCCAGCCGTTTTCGGTTGTAGTGTCGTCGTAAAAAACACGGTCTTTACGCTCTGTCAGGTAGGCAACACTCAGGGAATCTCCTTTTTCGGGGAACAGCTTTCTGAGGGGAAGTATAGTGCCGTTAGCGCTGTGTAATCTGATGTTTTCGAAAACAGAATCCATCGGAACCACCAGGCTGTCAATAAAAACGACATCCTCGACGGCCTTCAGCATTTGTTTTGCTTTTTCGGAAGCCTTGAGCATACTTGCCACTTCAGCCGAATTGGAACTTAAGCCGAAAGCGATGTATTTATCGAGGTGTCCGGCGCTTTTGTCGAACTGGTATTGCTTGTGGTAATAGTCCGCCAATAACAGGCTGGCCGCTGGAATTTTGCTTTTTTCTGCGTTTATCAGGTATGGCAGGGCCGCTGTTGGATTGCCGGTATGGTAGAGGCAGGCTCCGTACCAATAGTTTAGGTTGACGTCTTTGGGTTTACGTTTGAGTTCCTGTTCGAAAACCGGTAGTGCTTTTTCATATTCACCGTTGATATACATAGCCCTGGCCTCTGTCAGGGTTTGAGCCGACAGGGGAACGGTAAAAAGGAGGAATACTATAAGCAGGTTTCTCATGTCCGGACTGAATCAGTTACAAAAATACAAAATTAAAAACGGATTATTCGGCGGCAGACTGTATTTTTGCGGAAATAATGTCTATGACTTTTTTGGAGCCTGCTCGGAAATTAAGTAAGAGACTCGATTTTCGCGTAAAGCAAGCTGTCGACAAGTACACTCTTATTCAGGATGATGATTCATTCGCTTTATCTGCCCTGTGCCGGGATCTGAGTGTAAAATTCCGCTTCAACAATACTCAGTCGGGCCTGATCGCCATCGCTTAGGCTTTCGATGCGAACGTTGCGGGTGGGTGAAGCAGGATTTAGGCTCAGATTGACGTAGCCCAGGGTCTTTTCTGTTTGTCCTTCCCAGAGTACTTCGTTTTGCTCGGTAAGAATTCTCAGGTGGTAGCTGGTATTCCTAAAGTTACCCAGTTTAAGGCAGGCTTCGGTTAGTACCGCACTGCGCGAAAGAGTGTAATCGATCCAGACTTCTCCGGCCGGGCCGCGGGCATCCCACCGGCTCAATTCATTGTCGTCAAAGCTCAATGCTACATCCCCGGGATTACTGCCGGCGACAGCCGATTGTATGCTGAGCGGAAGCCTCGACATCACAAAGGATGCATAGCCCGGAGTAGCTCCCCGCCACAGGTAAGAAATCAATTCGTCCTTGGGAAAGAAAGTACTCAGACCGTCTTTTACCGGAACTTCCAAGCTGTTAAGCACGAGAGAATCAACGCTCAGCCCCTCTGCATTTGCCCGGACTACAATTTTTCCGGCTTCGGTGGTCGACCTAAGCAAAATTCTGTTTACTCCGCATTCTACCGGTAAATCGCGCGAAAGAATGTAGTTGTTTTCTCCCTGGGCGATGCCTCCCTTGTATTCGGCCGGGCCTTCAATGTCGAAATGAATCAGGTGGTTGGCCAAAGGGCAGCGCAGACCGTTTTTGTCAACAACTTCTACTTGGATCAAAACCATGTCCGATCCGTCTGCACGAAAACCTTTAGGATGTTGCCAGTATTGGAGGCGCAGGGCGGCGGCTTCGTCTGTGGTTTTAATTTCGGCAGGTTCTCCTGCCAATTGTCCCCTGCTGTCGTAACTGAGGGCTTTTAGACTGCCGGCTTCGAAGGGAACATCTCTGAACTTGAACAGGAAATGATGCTGACGTTCCCCAAAGCCCAGGTTCCTGCCGTTCAGAAACAATTCAACGGCAGAGGCATTGGAAACCACCAGCACATCTTTCACGGTGCCCGGCTCATAGTTCCAGTGGCCTATTATATGGTTGCTGTATTTATTGCCTTCTACCTCAACCCAGCCGTCCCACATTATTTTGTGAGCGTAATAAGCCTCTTTTTCTATGCGCATGGCGTCTACCTCACCACTGCGGCGATAGTTTTCGGCTCCTCGGAAATGAGTGTTGGTGTCGGAAAATATAATATTGACACCTCCGGCACTTACTCGCCTGCCTGTCCCCGGACGGTGTACCCAGAACTCGTGCCAGCGTCGTACGGCTTCTTCGGCAAAGGAGTCTTGGTTGCGGTTGTAGGCAGAGGCATCTTCGTTTCTGTACAGAGGGCCTTCTCCGTCGCGGTGGTAGGGATAGGAATAATTGTCCCAGTACTTGCGCAGGCCTTCGTCGCGGCAATATTCATGGGCAAACATCGGTATTCCGGCGCTTTTGTTGATGTAAAGCATTTCGCCGCCGTATTCGGCTTCTTTACTGTCGAGCATTTCGCGCGATCCTATGGCTCTGCCACCGTTGGGATCGTATATGTCGCGAATGGCCTTCATTTCGGCCATGTGTTCCTCACTGATGGTTTCATTGCCGCATTCGTAAAAGATAATACTGGGATGGTTGCGGTTGTAGATGATGGCATCGCGCATAAGCTCTTTGCGTAATTCCCAGGAACGTCCCTCTACGTCACTTTCGGCATCGCCGGCGGGCATCGCCTGCAGCAGGCCTACGCGGTCGCAGGATTCTATGTCTTGTTTCCAGGGAGTGACGTGCATCCAGCGAACCAGATTGGCATTACCTCTTTCCATAAGTCCGTTGCTGAAGTCGCTCAGCCAGGGGGGTACCGACATACCCACAGCCGGCCATTCGTTGCTGCTGCGTTGCGCATAGCCTTTCAAGTGCAACACCCTTTCGTTCAGGTAAAACATGCCGTTACGGAAGGCAGTTTTGCGTATTCCCGTCTGGGTTCTTACCAGGTCTAAGGTTTTTTTGCCGCTAATCAATGAAGAGGTTATATTGTAAAGGTAGCCGTAACCCCAGCTCCAGAACCTCAGGGCTTTAAGATTGCCTGAAGCTTTGACAATGCAGCTTTCTCCCGGTCGAAGGGTGATTTCGTCTGAGTTGAATTCGCGGATCATGTTGTGGTCGTTGTCTCTTACTATGACTTTCATATAGAAAGTTTGCGCTTTTTCCTGCTCGTTCTTCACTTCCGATTCCACATTAAGTACGGCTGTTTTGTCTCTTACATTGATGTCCGTGGCATATACATAAGTGCCCACAGTGCCCAGATGACTGTACAAGGGGAGCGTCTGGTAGAGCTTGCCGCAAATATGCAAAACAACGTTTTTGGTCAAGCCTCCGTAATTGGCGTTGAAATTGTTGTTGTTCCACTGAAAGCCGGTACCTGTGGCCTTTTCTTTGTATTTCCAATCGTTGTCTATCCTGAGGGCGATTACGTTTTCTTTGTTTCCGAAAACCAGATGATCTGTCAGGTCCAGACCGAAAGCCATCACTCCGTTTTCGTGCAGGCCAATCTCCCGGCCGTTGATCCATATTTCGGCAGCCTGACGCAGGCCTTCAAATTCAATGAATACTTTTTGATTTTTGTAAGTCGAGGGTATTTTAAAATGTTTGCGATACCATACGATGGTATCGGTCAAATCGTGGATGGATTTGGCAAAGGCTTCATCCTCGTTGAAGGCAGCGGGCAGGTGAACGGTTTTCCATTCAGTGTCGTCAAATTCCGGATTGTGAGCGCCGGGTTGGTCGCCGATGTGGAGCAGCCAGGAGGGATTGAAGTTAAACTTAATACGAGCGGGATTTGCCGCCAAAGTTGTGCCGGCAATTAAAACTGCGGCGAAAAAAAGAGCGGCTGTTTTTCTGCGTGTGTTCATGAACTTTACTATTGGAATATACCTCGAAACAGACGGATGATAGCAGGTTTTTTAACGAAGGGCAAACTTACATAAAAAGCGGTTAAAACTGAAATCATCTTGCAGATTTGAATTAAAATGATGTCCTTTGCCGGCAACGAAATTTCTCGAATGAGCGAAAAAGATTGGTATATCAAGATGATTCTTTGGAGGGAGAAGCACATCAAAGAATCCAACTTCATTCTGATACTGAGCTTTGTGGTAGGCTTGCTCACATCCTTGGCAGCCCTGTTGCTGAAAACCCTTATCCATCAGATACATACCTGGGTTTCTTCGGGATCGGCCATTGACCACGCTAACTATTATTACTTACTGTATCCGGCTCTGGGTATTTTTTTGACAGCTCTGTTTGTTCGCTATGTGGTCAGGGACGACATCGGACACGGAGTAACCAAGATTCTGTACGCCATTTCACGTCGCCAGGGCAGGATCAAACGACATAATACCTGGACTTCGATGGTTTCCAGCTCCATTACCATCGGTTTGGGTGGTTCGGTAGGAGCAGAAGCACCTATAGTGTTAACCGGCGCTGCCATTGGTTCCAACTTGGGAAGTTTCTTCAAAATGGACCACAAGACCCTTATGATTTTGATCGGTTGCGGAGCCGCCGGAACCATTGCCGGCATTTTCAAGGCGCCCATTGCCGGACTCCTGTTTGCCATCGAGGTGTTGATGATCGATTTCACGGTGGCCTCTATTATGCCGATGCTGGTATCTTCAGTGACCGCGGCTACCCTGGCCTACTTTATGTCGGGTACCGGTGTGGCCATTTCTTTTGACGGTGCCGATGTTTTTCAACTGGTCAATGTACACTGGGTTATTGTCTTGGGCATTTTTTGCGGACTGGTCTCCTTGTATGTGATCCGGGGGATGAACACCATCGAAGGTTGGTATAAAAAAATCAAAAATCCCTGGTTAAAGATCATATTAGGAGCTTTGGTTCTGGGTTTACTCATCTTCCTGTTCCCTCCTTTGTACGGAGAAGGTTACGAGAGTATAGAGGCACTTATCAACGGCAACCTGGCCGAATTAACTCACAACAGCCTCTTTTACGGTGCCCGGCAACATTTCGGCTTGCTGGCTCTTTATTTGCTGCTCATCATTATATTCAAGGTTTTTGCTTCAGCTTCGACCAACGGTGCCGGCGGGGTAGGCGGAGTTTTTGCTCCCAGCCTGTTTGTGGGAAGTTTCACCGGCTTTCTGGTGGCTACAGCAATTAATTATTTCGGCCTGGGCACCGTGTCTCCGGGTAATTTTGCCCTGATGGGCATGGCCGGACTGATGTCGGGCGTTATGCATGCTCCGCTTACGGGGATGTTCCTGATTGCCGAACTTACCGGAGGTTATGATTTGTTCCTGCCTTTGATGATAGTGGCTTCGGTTTCGTTTATGACCATCTTCCTGTTTGAGAAACACAGTATTTACTCCATGCGGCTGGCCCAAAAAGGCCAACTGCTGACCCATCACAAAGACAAGGCCGTACTTACATTGATGAGGATCGAAAACCTGATCGAAAAAGACTTTGATGTGCTCAGTCCCGATATGACCCTGGGAGATTTGGTAAAGGTGATATCCAAAGCCAAACGCAATATGTTTCCCGTTGTCGACAAACGGGGGGTATTGATCGGTGTTGTTTTGCTGGACGATATCCGGAACATTATGTTTCGTCAAGAATTATACGGGCGTTTCAAAGTGACCAATCTGATGATTTCGCCGCCGGCCGTACTAAACATCAGCGACTCTATGGAAGAGGTAATGAAGATTTTCGACGATACCAATGCCTGGAATCTGCCGGTAAAGGACGACGAGGGCCGCTATGTAGGCTTTGTGTCCAAATCCAAGATTTTCAACTCCTATCGCAGGGTGTTGGTCCATTTTTCCGACGAGTAATTATGCGAAAACAAGAGTTGAAGATAGTGTATATGGGTACGCCGGAGTTTGCGGTAGCCCCCCTGCAAGCTTTGATTGACAACCATTATAATGTAGTAGCCGTAGTCACTATGCCCGATAAAGCCATGGGGCGGGGCCTTAAAGTGCAGGCTTCGCCGGTAAAACAACTGGCCCGGTCTTACTCCTTGCCCGTGCTGCAACCCGATAACCTGAAAGACCCCGTTTTTTTGGAAAAACTGCGCTCTTACGATGCGGATTTGCAGATAGTTGTAGCTTTTCGGATGTTGCCCGAAGCCGTTTGGGCCATGCCTCCCATGGGAACTTTTAACCTGCATGCTTCCCTCTTGCCCCAATACAGGGGAGCCGCTCCCATACAATGGGCTGTTATCAACGGCGAAAAGCAAACCGGTCTAAGCACTTTTTTGCTCGACCGCCAAATGGACACCGGCCGCATTCTTTTACAGGAAAAAATTGCCATTGGTCCCGACGAAACCGGCGGATCCGTTTATTCCCGGCTGATGGAACTTTCCGGCCCCATGGTGCTCCGTACCGTAGATTTGCTCTTGAGCGGCCAAAGCCGGCCTGTGGACCAGAATACATTGATCAAAGAAGCAGAACCCTTAAAGACGGCTCCCAAGTTACACAAAGAAAATACACGTATCGACTGGTCGCGGCCCGGAGCCGAGCTTTATAATTTTATTCGCGGCCTGGCTCCTTATCCAGCCGCCTGGACAGCCTGGCAAAAATCAGGCGAGAGCATTCAGACGGTAAAAATCCATCAGGCTGCCTTTGTGGCTCAGGAACACCATATGGAATGCGGCAAACTGCTGAGCGATCAAAAAACCTATATAAAGACCCCGGTACCCGATGGTTTTTTGCACTGGGAATTTTTTCAGCCTGCAGGAAAAAAAATCCTTTCGGTAGCCGAATTTCTGAGAGGCAGGCCCGGTATCGAGGATTTTAAACTGCTCTGACGACAAAAAAATGCTTAAATACTTGCAGATTTAAAAAAATCCTCTTTCATTTGCAGCACTAACCATTAAAACCATTTGCCTATTGATCCAATACTACTCTTTTTAACGTTTTAAAAAAGAGAGATGGAAACACACCGACAGATGACCGATGAAGCATTGGTCAGCAGGTTTGCGAATGGAGACAACCAAGCTTTTGACATTTTATTGAATCGCCACAAAAACAGGGTGTATACTTATATACTGTTGATTGTCCGTAATAGGGATTTGGCCGAAGATGTATTTCAAGAAACTTTTATGAAAGCCATTGTAACCATTAAACAAGGCCGTTATGTGGACAGCGGCAAGTTTTATGCCTGGGTTACGCGTATAGCACACAATCTGATCATCGATATTTTTCGCAAAGAACGCAACGAGAATACTATTTCGAACGACGAGTTTGAAGATGTGGACTTATTCAACAATCCTAAGTTCTCGGACGAGAACGTCGAAGACAGGTTGGTAAAAAATCAGGTGATGAAAGACGTCAGCAGTCTGGTTCGCATGCTGCCGGACAGCCAAAAAGAGGTGGTGGTATTGCGCTATTACAAAAACTTAAGCTTTAAGGATATTGCCGATCAGACAGGTGTCAGTATCAACACAGCCCTTGGTCGCATGCGCTATGCAGTGTTGAATATGCGCCGGATGGCCGAAGGAAAAGACTTAGTGTTGTCTTTTTAAACCATAGATACACAAATAGTTATCTCAAAAGTTGTTTTTTGGTGTAAAAAAAGGCGTTTGTTTTATACGATGGAACAAAAATCCTCGTTATAGAATAAACGCTTTTTTAATTATACGCCTATGGAAAAAATTTCTACACCGCAAACTCAATCTTCAGTGAAAAATAAATCAGTCTTTCTGATCGAACCCAAAGCATCCACCCTGGATTTTTTACGTATATTTGCCAGAGTTTACCCCAACAACGAATTAGCAGTACCGGGTAAATCTGTGTTAAGTTTAAATTAAACCGAGCTCTTTTAATCAGGGCTTGTATTTCGTAACTAATTTTCCACCATGCGTTTGGTTGCTCCTTCTTTGCTGTCTGCCGATTTTGCCCGTCTGGAGGCAGATCTTACGATGATTAACGAAAGTCAGGCCGACTGGCTGCATCTCGATGTAATGGACGGCGTGTTTGTGCCCAACATTTCCTTCGGTTTCCCTGTGCTGGAAGCCGTTGCCCGCGTATGTACCAAGCCTTTGGATGTGCACCTGATGATAGTGGAACCTCAAAAGTTCATTCCTCAGGTTAAGGCCCTGGATGCGTATTTAATGAATGTACACTACGAAGCCTGTACGCATTTGCACCGTGTCGTTAGCGAAATTCATAAGGCAGGTATGAAAGCCGGTGTTACTCTCAATCCCCATACGCCGGTTTCGGTATTGGAGGATATTTTGCCCGATCTGGACCTGGTGTTGCTGATGTCGGTCAATCCCGGATTTGGGGGCCAAGTGTTTATAGAGCAGACCTATGCAAAAATCGCTAAGCTCAGGCAAATGATCGCTGGCTGCAAGAGTCCGGCTCTCATCCAGATCGACGGAGGTGTCAGCCTCGATAACGCCGGGGCTTTGTATCGTGCAGGCGCTGATGTGTTGGTGTCGGGCAGTTTTATTTTCAAGTCGCCCCGGCCCAAGGAGATCATCGAGCAAATAAAAAAAGCTGAGTAAGAGAGTTTGAAATAAAAGCTCTTAAAGGTTTCCGAAACATTAATAAATAAATATCTTTGCTGCAAGTATTCTCTTGCGGCATGGCATCTTTTGTTTTTCAACAAGCACCCTTTCTGCGCATTACGATTTCCCTGATATCGGGAATGATCCTTGCGCCTTTTGAGTTTTTTCCGGGCTTGTTGTTTTCCTTTATCTTGCTGCTGGCGACTGTGTTTCTCCGGCTGTTTACCGCTAAAGCCGGAGCGGCTTGGCGTTTGCGCAAACTGCCCGGCTTCTTGATTTTGTTGTGCTGCTTTTGTTTAGGTTCTGCTCTTTTTCGGGGCAGACAACAGGAAAGGGCCTGTCCGAAGCTCGAAAATTATTACCTGAGGGCTGAATTCGAAATTTTGTCCAATCCTCAAATTAAGCCCAACAGTCTGCAATGCCCTGCCAGGATAATTTGCTCCGAGCCTTCCTGCTGGAAAAATAAACGTTGTGTGCTTTACCTGGCCAAAGACAGTCTGGCTTCGTCGTTGAAGGCCGGCAACCGTATTTTGGCACAGACCACCTTGAAGCCATACAGTCGGTGCGGCAGGCCTATGGAATTTAATTATGAGCGATATTTGTTGAATAAAGGCTTTTGTGCGGGAGCTTTTGTGCCTGCCCGGGCCTGGATGCTGCAGAGTAGATACTCTAGCCCGCGGGCAAAATCGGATGCTTTCCGCGATCGCCTCATCGGCCGTTTTCGACAAGCAGGAATGGAAGAGGAGCCCCTGGCTTTGGTTTCGGCACTGGTGTTGGGTTGCAAAGACCTGATGGAGGCAGAGCAAAGGCAGGCTTTTTCTTCGGCAGGCGTAGCCCATATTCTGGCCGTAAGCGGAATGCATGTGTCTATTTTGTTTCTGCTGCTCGACAAGTTGCTTTTTTTTATTAAGCCGTGCCGTGCCGGCCTCTTTTTCAAACAAAGCCTGCTCATTGTTCTGCTTTGGTTTTATGCCTTTGTTACGGGCATGTCTGCGTCGGTACTCAGGGCAGTGCTGATGTGTAATGTTTCTGCTTTGGGGCTTTGTTTGGGACGACGTTCAAACAGCTGGAATACGCTGGCTTTCTCGGCTTTTGCACTCTTGACAGTCAATCCCTGCTATTTAACGGACGTCGGTTTTCAGCTGAGTTTTATGGCTGTTGCTTCCATTCTGTTATTAATGCCGGGTGCCGAGTATTATTTGGGCATGATTACGGAGCGGTCTGCCTCGGTTGCCAAAAAAAGCATAAAGGCCAAAATCGTTGGGATTTATCGCGAAACCCTGCTGCTGTCTTTGGTTGCCCAGCTTGGAACCGCTCCGCTTTCTATTTATTATTTTAACCAATTTCCTCAGTATTTTTTGTTGGGCAATGTTTTGTTGGTTCCCCTGGCCACCCTCCTGTTTTATCTCTGTTTCGCTTTCATTGTTTTAAGTCCTTTACCTTGGTTGAGCGAGGTTCTGGTCTGGCCTGTAAATGTACTTGCAAGCTTTTTTTGCCGCAGCAGCGCTTATATAGAAAATATGCGCGGTTCGCTGGTTACCGATCTTTGGCCTTCAAAACAGGATGTGCTGATTTGTTATCTGCTTTTGGCCCTGCTTTTTTATCTGTTCAAAAATAAGCGGTATATTTGCGCCCTCAACAAGCTTATATCTAAGTTGTATAAGCAAATTTCCGATTAAAACTATGATATCGAAGATTATTGACGAGGACCTGATTCAAAAGACAAATAGCTTATTGCAAAAATGCGACAATATAGTGCTGATTACGCACGAATACCCCGATGGCGACGGCCTGGGTTCAGCTTTGGCCATGTACGATTATTTAAGTTTGGAGGGAAAACAAGTCAGTGTGCTGCTGCCCAACGAAATTCCCTCTTTTTTGCAATGGATGCCCGGTGCCGATTCAGTAATAGTGTATGAACAGGATCCCGAAACTGCACGCAGTCTGCTCGGACAAGCAGAAGTGATAATATTCCTGGATCTCAACAGCATGGAAAGAGTTGGAGCCATGGCTTCCTTTATCAGTCAACTGACGGTACACACGGTGTTGATCGATCACCACAACCTCCGCGAAAAGTCAATTGCGCATGTGGAAATACAGTTGCCCCAAATAGCTTCAACCTGTGAGTTGGTGTTTCGCTACATCTGCAGGGTGGGGGCTTTCGAAAAACTGAGCAAAGATTGCGCAGTCTGCATTTATACAGGAATGATGACAGATACGGGAGCTTTTACCTACAATTCTCAATCCAATGAGATGTATCTGATTATAAATCAATTAATTGTAAAAGGCATCGACAAGGACGAAATTTATAAAAAAGTCTACGGCAATTACACCGAAAATCGCATGCGCCTGATGGGCTACGCGCTCTACGAAAAAATGGAAGTCCTGCCTGTATATCAAACAGCCATTATAACGCTGAGTTGCGAAGAGTTGGATCGTTTTGGTCATCAGGCCGGCGATACCGAAGGTCTTGTAAATCAGCCGCTTAATATAGGTAATGTGCGCTTTTCAGTGTTTTTACGCGAAGAAGAACAGAACGAAATCAAAATTTCCTTGCGTTCCGAGGGCGATCTGTCCGTCTCAAAAATAGCTGCGGATCTCTTTCAGGGGGGCGGCCATTTCAATGCTTCCGGCGCCACTTACCGGGGCAGTATGCAGGAAGCCCTGCGAATAATCAAAGAAGCTTTGCCCAACTACCTGGGAACTCCGGAAGATGAGGAAGATAATTAAAAAAAAACTTACCTTTGCGCTCTTATTCAACGGATTTAGTATGAAATGCCCCATTTTACCCTGTTTTTTGCTGGCTGTTGCCCTGTTGTCGGCCTCCTGCAACAAGGACGTCATTACCTATGCTGAACAATTGGAAGCCCAACAGAAGAGCATAAGCAAATTTATAGACAACAATGGATTTTTAGTGATCGACTCCATTCCCTCCAATGTGCCCTGGGAAGACAACGAAGGTCGTAAAATGTTTTATCTGAGCAAAAGCGGACTCTATCTCCACGTGGTGGATACCGGTAGGCAGGCAGGTAAAACAGTCAATAATACGTTGGTTTGCGTACGTTATACAGAATGTTCCATGGAGGGCGACACTACCTACTCCAATATGGACTACGCCACCGATCCCATCGAAATTTATTTCAACACCGTATCCACCGGTACCGGTTCCAGTACCTACTACTGGGGCGATTGCAAAGCCTGGCACGAACCTCTGAACTATGTCGGCGACCTGGGGCATGTAATGATAATAGCGCCGGCCAGTGTAGGTATGCCTTATTATTCGGCCGGCAATAGAATGTTGGCGAGGTATTACGATCTAAGATATACTTTTTGGAAGTAAATAATTTTATGAATCAATTAATTAAATCTATTTCGGGTATCAGGGGTGTGATAGGAGGAACGCCGGAGAATAGCCTGAATCCTTTTAATATCGTTCGGTTTACGGCTGCTTATGCGCGCTGGATTCGTCAGAATTCCGACAGGCAATCCGGAAAAATAGTTGTGGGACGCGATGCCCGCATCTCGGGCGAAATGCTTTTTCAACTGGTCTCGGGAACCTTGATGAGTCTGGGTTTCGATGTGCTCGATATCGGTTTGGCTACCACGCCTACCACCGAGCTGGCGGTACGGATGTCGGGAGCCGATGGAGGTATTATTCTTACAGCCAGTCACAACCCAAAACAGTGGAATGCCCTGAAACTGCTCAATCAGGAGGGTGAATTTCTCGACGCGGCTGCCGGTCGTTTTGTTTGTGACCAGGCCGACAGCGACCGGGTGGAATTTGCCGGAGTAGACCAATTGGGCAAAATTTATCGCGAAGACTTTACTCAAAAACATATCGAAGCCGTGCTGGCCTTGCCTTTAGTGGATGTTGAAGCTATTTATAAAGCCGGGTTCCGTGTTGCCATTGATTGTGTCAATTCGGTGGGTGGCCTTGTGTTGCCTCCTTTGCTCAGGGCCTTAGGCGTACAGGAAATCATTGAACTGAATTGTACTCCCGACGGGCATTTCCCGCATAATCCCGAACCCTTGCCCCAACATCTGGGCGAGATTTCCTCCCTGCTCAGCCGGGGCGGTATCGACGTGGGCTTCGTGGTCGATCCTGACGTGGATCGTTTGGCCATTGTTTGCGAAGACGGCTCCATGTTCGGCGAAGAATACACTCTGGTTGCCGTAGCCGATTACATTCTGAGCCGTACGCCGGGCAATACCGTTTCCAATCTGAGTTCGACCCGCGCCTTACGCGATGTGACCGAAAAGTACGGCGGCAAGTATTTTTCCGCTGCCGTGGGAGAATTGAACGTGGTCGCCCAAATGAAAGCCGTTAATGCCGTTATAGGGGGCGAAGGCAATGGGGGAGTGATTTATTCCGAATCGCATTACGGTAGAGATGCCCTGGTGGGCATTGCCTTGTTCCTTTCGCATTTGGCTCACAAACAGCAAAAAGTATCCGAACTGCGGGCGGAATTGCCGGCTTATTTCATGGATAAACAACGACTCGATTTGAGTCCCGGCCTGAGCTTGCCCCTGATTTTTGATACACTCAAAAAACGCTATGCCGGCGAGAAGATTACCGACATCGACGGGGTCAAAATAGATTTCAGCGACCGCTGGGTGCATGTGAGAGGTTCCAACACCGAACCGATTCTGCGCATTTACGCCGAAGCTCCCTCTCAGGAAGCAGCCAATGCTCTGGCGACGGAAGTCATGGAGCTGATACACCGCCTCTAAAGTGGAGCGTTTTGTGCCCATTTCGATGGCGGGGGCCGGATGAAAAGCCGGTGGAGGTACTATAATGCCCGTAACAATTAATGTCTGGAACAATGAAAAAGCTTGCATTGCTCGTTTTCCTCTTTTTGTTGCTGTCGTGCAGCGGCAAAAAAGGCAATGATTCATTGCAAGACGGTCGGCAAACTTCGCCGGTGCATTCCCGCAAGGCAAGCCAAAACGTTGAAAACCGGCCTGCAGGTCGGACAGAAGCTCCTAAAAGTTTTACAATGCCCGAGATACCGCCCATGCTGGTGGAATCCGGCAGCCGGACCTTGTATCTGCTGAATCACTTTTGGGACAATTTTGATTTTAGCGACACTTCTTACATCGGTTTAAAAGAGATCACCGAACGGGCCTTTATCCATTATGCCCAAATGCTCAGTCAGCGCGATGTTGTTCCTTACGATAAAGCAGTCGAAGGCATGTTGATTATGTTGAACAAGGCTCAGGCGGACAGCTCCATGTACCGTTATTTTACAGGGCTCTGCAAAAAATATTTTTACCGGGGCAATTCGCCCATGATGAACGATGAATACTACATTCCCGTATTGGAACATATGTTGCAAAGTCCTCATTTGGCTCCCGCTTCAAAAAAGGCTGCCGAGCTCGATTTAAAACGCCTCAAACGCAATTTGCCGGGACAATCGGCCGAAAATTTCGACTACACTTTGCATTCGGGTAAAACTCAAACTTTATACCAACTAAAGGCTGAGTATATCCTGCTGTTTTTCAATAACCCCGATTGCCCGGCCTGCAAAGAGGTGCAGGAACAAATTTCGGCTTCGCCGCTCTTGT
>Ga0255341_1002510_pt1 | contig 22673 bp, 20 predicted proteins | sample wastewater_treat_8_FD_192418 | JGI IMG/M metagenome (GOLD analysis project Ga0255341, IMG submission 192418) | Wastewater microbial communities from Lulu Island WWTP, Vancouver, Canada - plant12 | ecosystem: Engineered > WWTP > Wastewater > Unclassified | place: Canada: Vancouver, British...
GGACCGTCGAATTTAAAATTGGAGGTCTTGGGAGAAAATGGGGAGTAGAATCTGAGCGATCATTTAGAAACGGCCTTACTACAATCCTCTCTGATACCGGATATGAAGTCTTAAATTATATTGTCAGGGACACAGAAGGGTTCGTATTTGGACATCCTTCCGAGATCGAAATAGACGTTATTGTTACCGGTGGTAAAACACTCGTAGTCGAGATAAAGGCATCAGTTAGCAAGAGTGACGTATTTGTTTTCTTAAAGAAAGGAGAATATTACACGAAAATAACCGGGAAAAAAATAGACCGGATGATTATGATCACCCCGTTTGTGGAAGACCAGGCAAGGGAAGTTGCAGACCAGTTCAATGTGACTATATGTGATTCAATAACAGATCTGGCAACAAGCATCTCCCCCTGATAATTAATAAAATCTCTTTTTGATTCAAATTCTCCATATCCAAATCATTTATAGCTGGAAATATCTCAGGGCTCTTTTATACCGGAGTCAGAAAGTTCACAAAGCCCTGTCTGATGAAAATCAGAGATCGAGATCTCCCACAGAAAAGATAAGTAAATTATGGATATCCTATGCAAACCCTGCCAGTCCCATTAGCCGGATGGTAGTTACAGAAATTAGAGAATATACCCTGCTTACCCGTTCCTCTCATATAACTCAAAATATCTCCCTCTTTTCTCCATAAGTTCCTCATGGGTCCCACATTCAACAACTCTTCCTTTACTCATAACATAGATGGCATTTGCATTTCTGACCGTTGAAAGCCGGTGTGCAACGATAAAAGTGGTCACCGTCTCAGCAACCTGGTTAATTGAGTCCTGAACAATCGCTTCAGACTCATTGTCAAGGTTACTTGTCGCTTCATCAAGGACTAATATCTCCGGTTCCCTAACAAGAGCCCTTGCAATCGCGATCCTTTGTTTCTCTCCACCAGAAAGCTTCAGTCCATGTTCGCCAACCATTGAATCATACTTGTCAGGAAGAGACATTATAAATGAATGAATATTCGCCCTCTGTGCAGCGGTGATGATCTGTTCATCTGAATAATCACTGCCAAACGCGATATTTTCCCTGATCGAAGCATTGAATATGAACGTATCCTGGCTCACGTACCCCACCCTGGCAAGAATGGTCTCTATGTCATATTCCCTGATGTCAGTCCCGTTAAAAAGAATCCTTCCATCAGATACATCATAATAGCGGAGAAGGAGAGAGATTATGGTGGATTTTCCTGACCCCGAATGCCCTACAAGGGCAGTCACCTTATTTTGATGAATAGTAAGATCCAGATTCCCAATTAACTCCTGCCTGTCATGGTAACTAAACCCGACATCATCAAACACGATGTCTGATTCAAGCATTTTAAACTGTTTTGTCCCATTCTGCATGGTGGAGTACCTGTCATCGTTCAGGAAAGAATAAACCTTTTTAAGGCTTGGATAATTGTTCATCATAATAAAATTGAGCGAACTAAAGGTCATCAGCCTTGGTAAAATCTTCAGTGCAGAGAAGGCGAAAGTCCCTATAAGCGGAACAATTGTCAGGAACCGGTCAGAATACATGTAATAGAGAATAATGACCAGCATTGCTATCCCAAGGAAGAATACCATCATCAAAAGGGCAGAAGGCAGCCGTTCGGTAAAACGATATCTTACATACTTATCCCAGTAGGTATTAAGTGCAGAAGAGTACTGCCTCTCCCAAAAACTGTCATTGTGAACCGAACGGATCTGTCGGATTCCAAGAAGGTACTGGGAGACGATGGCATTCTCCGATGTTACGGATTGCATCTGGACAACCCCTATCGAGTAGGATACCCGGTTTCCTATCTCCTTTACGATAATAAGAAAAATAAGCCCGCCACCAAGAAGAACGACCATCCCAAGCGGGCTGATAAAAAAGAGAACTAATATGATCGTAAGGATAACCACAACATTTGAAAAAAGCGTTGTCGCACTGTCTAAAAACTGGTAAATATATGAAGGAGATGTGATTGTATTAAAGAGGACTTCTCCCTGCTTTGTGTCGACAAAGAACCTGTAATCGTTGGATACAAGTTTTGAAAAGATCATCCTCTTTGTTCTGACGATTATATTCCTCGTAAGTACGAGAGACAGGCCATTATAGATTATCGTTACAAGAAATGTCAGAACAACAAATGCCATGAAGAGGAAACAAAAAGTCACGACCTCCGGAAGTGAAGAGTAAGTGAGGACAAAAGAATACAGGGGATCGAAAAATTCAAGCCCTGAACCTTTAAAATCAAACGAGGCGTTAAGGATCGGGTATAATAATATAATCTGAGTTGTTTCCATGATTCCAAGTGCTATGCTAAAAAACAGGAGAATAAACAGTTGAATCTTTAACCCTCGTGAATAAAAGTCAAAAATGCTGTAGGCATCATGGTAACCTGCAATTGTTCTTTGAACCAGGCTCCTGGCCGTCATATTCAGGCCTGATAGAGGGGCAGGTTTATTCTTAAGACTATCCATTGGTACTCATTATATATTTTTTTAGGATTTTTAATGTATTTGTATTAGTGAATTTTACACGATTAGTATAGTGAGTTTTGACATCGGTCTCTTTGATTATCGCAATGGCTTCTTCAGAAGTTTTTTGCATTCCACAAATTAGATTCCAGCCTAATGATTCAATATCTCGTATTGATTCTTCTGACGTATTTCCTCGATCCCAAATCAGTGTCCCTGGCTTAAAAGACAAGTCAGTCAATTGCACTAACAATTCCTTCACTGATGACATAGAATTGAAATTGCCGGGAATTAAAAAAATAGGAAACAACTGCTTTATCAAATTTTGAGACTAAAATACAGAGATTAATCTGCTTTTTGTTCACATGTTTAGGATTATATCCCTTTTCCCCCAAATCATCACCACTTCCAAAAATGAGCACGGGTAAAAGATCATAAGCAAGTATTTCGGTATTATTTTGAGGTATTGGGTGATTCAATCTCCAAAATTGATAAAGTTCATCACAAATAAGTTGACTAAAATCGGTATATCCTTTAGCGTTTGTATCTTTGAAACATACTCGATCTAACGCTGAATAAAAAGCGTTATTCGTAAAATATTCTCCAGGTAAGCCCGACTATTCTGGAGTGACATTATTTGTTACCCATTCTCCGAGTTTAACTGTGCTAATTGGATGTAAGGTCTTATTAATTGCCCAGGCGGTTAAAATCGTACATGGGGATTTTCCATAAATGTTGTCATGACCGCAGCAAATCGAATCAATAATTTTGGGCATATTGAGTATATTTTCAGCAATGTGCCAAAACAAAATTACATCTCCAGCTCGTTTGGATTTTTCTGGATAAATGGGGGTCTCTATATGAGTTTACTTCCTGGGTAATGGGACATTTTTTTCATTGCTTTCTTTTTCCAAGTAACGTATGAATTTGGTTTTCACTTTTCCTCCCTCTCGATATGTCTCATATTCTGCGAGATATACTGCATTTCCCTTCTTGATCCGCTTAAAGTGCATGTAAATTTTAATTATTACTTACACGAATATTTATTTCTTTCAAATCTCCTGCTATTTCAAAAAATGAGTATTCAAAGTTGCGATTGTGTTATCATATAAAAAATTGTGAGTTATAAATCGAGTAAATTTGGTGAGAATATAAACATAAAAAGGGAGCGGGTAATATGTCGCTCGGGATATGTCTGGGCCGATTTTAAGGTGGGGGTGCCGGGAGTGGTTTTTGTTAGTGGTCTGTCATTTCTGCCGGCTCCTGGATCTTGCGCCTGCATCGGAAGACTACACAATTGTGTATCGGCAAACGGCTTGTAATTATCAAGATAAAATAAAAAACTCTTCCATGGTGTCATAGTCATAAGCAGGCTCTCTGCATTCCTGCATAAAGTCCGGACACTTACAGTAAAAGGGATTCTTCCCATGAGAAGTATGCCGGTATACGCGGTCATCATTCCTGCATTAATAAGACAGGAATACGAGGATCATGTATCAGGTGCGGTCTGAAAATCTGGTGCTCAATTCATAATCATTTATATGTGAACCAAAATAAATCATATGAAGATTGATGATAGAATCATCAAATTCCTCAAAAAATTAACGGTTGAAATGAAAAATATTGCGATATAGAATTTATTCGAATATATATATATATATATATATCGTTTTCTAAAATGAAATCGTAAATTTTATCGTATAAAAAAATGTTATCTTCAAGATCGGGGTAAACACATGATTAATTTAGACGACCTGAAGATGAGTAAAAAATTACTCATACTTGTTGTAGTTGGGATTGCATGCACCCTTGTTGTCGGGTATTTTGGTATATCCGGCTCTGGGACAATAAACGAGGTGCTGGAAGAACTGTATGATATTAAGTATACTCACACCGTCCAGGCAGAGGATGCCCTTGTTGAGATGCTTAAATATTCAAATGGAATGGGCAATTACATCCTTGCACCAGACAAGGCTGGAAAGGACAAAATTAAAAAGGAACAACTAAATCCAGCCCAAGAAGCTTTTAACAAAAAAATTGCCGAGTACGAAGCATTAGGAATGACTGGGGAAGGAGAGGTAGTAATTGAAGATGTCAGGAAGCAAAGTAAGGAGTTCTTTGATGTAACTCAGAAGGTGGCCGCCCTTACCTACGAGGGAAAGGACAAGGAAGCCATAGACATGCGGATGAACGAAGCACTCCCGAGGCTAACAGAGGCTATGAATTCGCTTCACAAACTGGTTGATATCAATAAAAAAGACGCCTTGGAATATTACAAAGAATCTGACATTGTTTTTGCCAACACCCTGATGACCATCATCTTTGCCATAATTATCGGTATCATCATCCTTGCACTGTCATCCTGGTACATCGTCCGGAACCTTACCAGGAGATTTGACATCCTGCTTAATGGAATGAAAGAAGTCGGTGACGGCAACCTTGCATTCAGGATAAACATGGAAGGAGGGGACGAACTCTCTGTCATCGGTTCATCATTTGATGAGATGACCGTAAACCTTGAGAGACAGACCAGGGAGATCCAGGAGAACCTTGAGAAATCCAACCGTGCAAACCAGGAGATAGTGGCAGTTGCAGGAGAGATAAATAAAGGTAACCTTGATGCCATGATCAGGACCGAAAATTATGATGGCGAGCATCTAACGCTTGCAAATGGAGTCAATGATCTGGTGAAGGCATTTGTCATCCCTTTCCGGGAAGTTGTCAGGATAACAAAGGCATTTGGCGAATATGACTTTGCCGTGGAGATTGATAGTTCCCACGAGGCAGAAGGAGAGTTCTTGGTCTTAAAAAATGCACTGTATGATACAAAGGTAAACCTGGCCAATGCAATGAAAGCCATAAATGGCCAGGTAAATGAACTGGTTGCCAATGCAGAAGAGGCCAATGCCAGCACCGAGGAGGTCGCTGCAAGCGCCAAGACCCTGGCAGATTCATCAGAGGTTGTAAGCGAGAACGCTGAAAAGAGCAGTCATGGCGTAAACCAGGTGCTAAAAGCCATGGAGGATCTGACCACCACCGTCAACCAGGTTGCAACAAAGGCCGACCAGGTCAGCAAACTTACGATGGAAGCCGATGATCTCTCAAAGGAAGGGGCCACGCTGGCTGGTGTTGCAGAGAAGGGAATGCAGGGAATAACCGAGTCAACTAAGGAGACCCAGGTTATAATCGGGGATATCCGTTCCCAGATGGAAGAGATCGGAAAGATAGTAGGCCTTATCAGGGACATCTCAGACCAGACCAGTCTTCTTGCACTGAACGCCGCAATAGAAGCCGCACGTGCAGGAGAGGCAGGACTTGGATTTGCCGTGGTTGCAGATGAAGTAAAGTCCCTTGCACAGGAGACCCAGACCTCGGCAGAAGACATCGCAAACATCATCGAGAACCTTCAGAAACGTTCGGTCCTTGCCGGAGAGGCGATGGAGAAGACCGCCACAGAGGTCGATGCAGGAGGAAAAGCACTTGGAGACACGCTTAACGCCTTTACCCGAATCGTCGAATTAATCGAGGATATCAACCATAATGTTGCCGACGTTGCCGCTGCATCAGAAGAGCAGGCCGCATCGGTCGAGGAGATAACCGCCTCCGTCCATGAAGTCGGAAAACTTGTGGAAGAGACGACAAAAGAAGCCGATATGTCGGCACAGTCAAGTAATGAGGCAGCCACAGCGGTAAACCAGATCTCGATAATAATAAACAACCTTAACGGAATTGTTGAAGGGGTCCAGCAACAGGTCAACATGTTCAGGATCTAAAACATCCTGGAAATTTTTTTGGTGGAAAAAATGTCTTCATCACATTCTTACTATTATGACGAGAGCCTGTACGATGAGACGGATCAAAAAATTCCTGAAACCGATGCTTCCGCTCAGAAAAAGGAAGTTAAGTCGGCAAAGACAGGGGAAGACAAGGTCGTGGAGTTTGTCATCGGAACGCAGGGTTTTGCAGTAGATCTCTTTGAGACAAAAGAGGTCATTAACAGCCCGGAGATCACTCCTATTCCAAATACACCTGGTTATATCAGGGGAATGACAAACCTTAGGGGAGTTATCACCACCGTCATCGACCTGCAGGCCTTCCTTTCGGTAAAAGAGACCGGGACAACAGGAGAAGTAAAGAAAAAAGAACGGGTTATCATCCTTGATCCATCAATCTGTCACAAGGCGGTCGGTATCGTGGTAGATGATGTCCGTTCGGTTCAGAACTACAGGGAAGACGAGATAGACCTCAATGACAGGGCTGGTGAGAGATACCAGCTTGGCGTCATAAAAAAGCAGACCAAGACCACTGACGACAGAACCAGGTCTGAACTGGTCATACTCCTGGATATCAAGGGAATAATCGATAAGATCAAGGACGAATTGTAATCCTGCCACTATCAAGCGACATCGGTTCCTGGAGGTCTGCGATTGTATTAAGTACTATCCGGTGAAAATACTCCCGTTATCATATTTACAAATATACAGGACAAAGATTTATGGGTAAATCCCAGCCCAGATTCAATCTGCCATTACCTTTCATTTTGCTACTGGCATCTTCCCTTGGCTGCATCGGCATAACCATAGGTTTTCTTGAGATCGGCTACACCATCATCTTCCAGAACCTCTATTATATCCCGATCGTTCTTGCATGTTTCTTTTACCTGAGAAAGGGCTTTCTGTTCTCCTGTATCCTGTCCCTTATCTATTTCAGCCTGATGATCATCTATACCAGGGATATGAATATCGCCCTTGAGGCAGGAATAAGGGTTATCATCTTTGTGGGAGTTGCAGGAGTAGTAACTTACCTCTCTGAAGTGATCAGAAAATCCCAGGATAACCTCAATAGAGTATCGTCTTTCCAGGAGAAGATAATTGAAAATGCCAGTGTCTGGGTGATGGCCGTCGATATCAATGGCATCGTCCACCTGTGGAATACTGCTGCCGAACTAATTAGTGGATACCAAAAAGAAGAGGTTCTTGGAGAAAAGACCATCTGGAAGAGTATGCACCCTGATCCAAAGACCGGGGAGATGATCATGCATACCATACTCAATGCAATTTCATCAGGTACAGAGTTAAAAAGCTTTGAAACCCCAATTCAGGCAAAAAACGGAGATAAGCGGATAATTTCATGGAATATCAAAGAGTTACCAGAAATAAAAGACGAAGATAAAAAATATCTTGCCATTGGTATCGATATCACAGAAAAAGTCGAGTCCAGGCGTGAACTTAAGAAAAGCAGAGAGAGATGGGCAGAGATCTTTTCAAAGAGCCTGAATCCCATCGCCTTATATCAGGCGGTCGATGACGGTGCCGACTTTGTCTTTACTGATATTAACCCTGCACTGGAGAGAGTTGAAAAGCTCCCAAAGGAAGAGGTAGTCGGAAGAAAGATTACAGAGATCTTCCCAGGAGCCAGGGAGGTCGGACTTCTTGACATATTAAAACGTGTATACAAAACTGGAAACCCCGAGCATCCTGAACCCTCTTTTTACAAGGATGACAGGATAGAGGGATGGCGAAATAATATGATATACCAGCTCTCCACCGGAGAACTTGTTGCCACATATGAAGATGTAACAGACCGGGTCAGGGCTGAAGCTCTGATAAAAGAGAAGCATGACTACCTTGAAAGTTTGATCTCCATTGCCAATGTCCCCATATTAACCTGGAACACTTCCCTTGAAGTTACCAGGATTAACCATGCCTGTGAGGCTCTCATCGGCAGACCATATGAGGAGGTTTTGGGAAAAACCCTCATGACATTTGCCCCTGCTGATCATGCAGACAGAATAATGGAATTATTGCAATCCACGGTAACGGGCAAAAGGCTTGAGAACGTGGAGATGGATGTGGCGAAAAAAGATGGAACAATCCGGTCTGTTTTATGGAGCACTGCAACCCTGTTTTCCAGGGATGAAAAGCCGGTTGCTGTCATAGCCCAGGGGAGAGACATCACCGAAGAGAAGAGGCTAAGCCAGGAAAACGAGGCTGCTCTTGCCCAGATACAAAAAAATATGGCACAACTTGCCATCCTCAACGACGAGATGAGAAATCCGCTCACTATCATCATGGGACACGTGGAGATGAACATGGATGAGGAGCAGACCCAGTTTATCTTCGAGCAGATTCAACGCATCGATGATATTGTAACAAACCTTGACATAAGATGGATGAAATCAGAAAAGGTCCTGAATGCGATGAGAAAATATTACCATCTCCAGGTACCTGGGACAGAGATGAGAGAGGAAACGTCCATGAAAACCGGATAATAATTTAAAATATAAAAATAAACGATTTAACACTCCACGATCATCAGTTTCGTGCCGGTAACGAGAATTGAAAATTTAAAACCGGATAAAATTAGAAAATTTTAAATATCGAGATTTCCGCCGACCGCATTTATAATCGGACCTGTTTCTTAATGAAAAAAATTTTTCCATTTACTGTTCTGTAATTTTTCAAAAAAATCAATCATTCGTCCAGAATTATTTGAACATAAATTAATAATAATTATTTACTTTAAGAAATTATTGACCATTAAAAATTAAAACTCGCCTGACAACATTTAAATAGAGAAATATTCTAATGATCATCCTTACCATCTCAGTCTCAAGATTGAATGAAAAGACTTTGAGGCTCTGAATGATTCGTCTGACTGATGGAATGCATCATGAACGCCTGTAAATATTTGAAAAACCGGTAGCGGAGTTGAAATATGAAACTATTAAACAATATGTCTATGCCTAAAAAAATGATCACATTCACCTTTATTGCGGTCATTGGCCTTGTTATCATCGGGTACATCGGTATTTCCAACATGAATGCCATCAACGGAAACCTTGATGTCCTGTATAATGAGCACATGCATAACATTGAGAAGATCGAGGATACAAGGGAGTATTACCTGATCTACAGCCGGGACGTAATCAACCACATGGGCGCACGTAATGCCGAATACAGGGCAAAATGGGAGAAATCCATGAGAGAGCATGATGCTGCCGGAAACAAAGCCCTGTCTGAATATACCATAGTAACCGAAGAGGGAAGGCAGTTAATTAACCAGGTAAAGGCAGAATGGGCAGATTATACAAAGGCAGTAGAAGGGCTTGTAGCAATCGTCAATGCCGGGAAAACAGATGAAGCACGTGATTACCGGGATGCAGAGACCCTGCCAAGGCTTGAGAAGGTGATGAACACTCTTGATGAGACGGTTGAGTTTGTTTATAAACGTGCAGAAAAAGCGAAGATGGAGAGCGATATTGCTGCTGCAAATGCATTAAATTCAATAATCATCGTAGTCATCCTTGTAGTAATTGCTCTTGTTGCCTTTGGAGTCGTCCTTACGATGAGCATCATCCGACCCTTAAACAGCACCGTCGAGATGCTTGGAGAGATGTCAAAAGGTCACCTTGGCATGAGACTATCCCTTGACCAGACCGATGAACTTGGTGTCATGGCAAAAACGATGGATGATTTTGCTGACAAGCTTCAATATAAGATTATTGAAACCCTTAAACTGGTAGCAGGAGGAGAGAAGAATATCCCCCTCATCCCGGCCGTGGACGAAGAAGATGAGATCTCACCTGCCTTAAACACCATGATCACCACAATCGATTCCGTTGTGGGTGAAGTTAACGGTCTTATCGCCGACGCAAGGGAAGGAAACCTCGGGACTCGTGGTAATACAGACCAATTCGTAGGTTCATACCGGGAGATCGTAGGCGGCATCAATGACATGCTCCAGGCCATAACCGACCCGTTAAATGAGGCACTCCGTGTCGCAGATCTCTTTGCACATGCTAAGTTTGGTTCCAGGTTTGATGACGCTGTAGAGGTGAAAGGTGATCTTGTTGCTCTTAAGGAAGGGCTTAATACCGTAGGAATTGAACTATCGGCTGTAATTGCTGATGTTGCGGAACAGGTGAGTGCCATGACAGCATCTGCCGAGGAGGCGGCTGCAAGTGTTGAAGAAGTGACTGCCGGTGCTGCATCAATTGCCCAGAGCTCTGTCCAGGTCAGCACCAATGCCGAGACCAGTGTCAGATCGGTCGAACAGGTCCTCAATGCAATGGAAGATCTCTCACAATCGGTTGCGACCATTGCAACAAAGGTGGATGCAGTAAGCAGGATTTCACAGGAGGCAAATGTTCAGTCTACCAACGGAGTAGCCCAGGCAGGGGCAGCAGAAATGGGAATTAATGCAATTAACAGTGCAGTCAATGATGTAGGCTCGATAATTGTTGAAATCCGTGCCCAGATGGAAGAGATAGGAAAGATCGTGGATATCATCGGGGATATTGCTGACCAGACCAACCTTCTTGCACTTAATGCAGCAATTGAGGCAGCAAGAGCAGGAGAGGCAGGTATGGGCTTTGCTGTTGTCGCCAACGAGGTAAAAGCCCTTGCACAGGAATCGCAGAGTTCAGCAGAGAACATAGGCCAGATAATCACATCTCTTCAGAAACAGTCCGAGCGTGCAGCAGGTGCCATGGAGCAGGCTACAACCGAGGTAGCAAAAGGATCTGAGGCCATTACGGAGACCATCAGGTTCTTCCATACCATCGCAGAAGAGGTGGAGGGCATCTCGCAGAACATGGTCGAGGTGGCAAGCCTCTCAGAAGAAGGTGCAGCCGCCGTAGAAGAGATAACTGCAAGTGTATCTGAAGTCAGGAACCTCTCCGAACAGACCGCAAAAGAAGCGGTTGGCTCTTCCGCAGCAACCGAAGAGGCATCATCAGCCTTAAACCAGGTCTCAACAATTATTGCGGACCTCTCGGTCATTGCAACAAAGATAAATGCATCAATGGACCGGTTAAACGGTTAATTTTAGAGAATAAAAGACGGGAAAGATGGATGGATGGATGGATAGACAGATGGCAGTTTTCATCAGGGAAGACCATCCATCTCTGGACAGGATACAGGCCTTTGGGAAAACGATAATCGTGCCTGAACATGCCTGAAAAACCTCTTTTTCACCGATAATGTATTTACATAAGGGATGACTGAATATCCTTTCCGGTTCTCCTGGCTGCCCTGATTCTCTCGCCGGTTATTGTATCTGCCCATGGGGTCAGTGCATGCTTTTCTGCATTTATCCTGGCTTTTGCATGATCGGTCGCATAACAGTACACGCAGCCATGAAGACAGGTATCATACTGGCCGATATCCTTGCTCTTTACACATCTGCATGCCAGACGCTGGCCAGGGTCCTTTCCCTTGTGGGTCTCAAGGAACCTGGTTAAGGCACCATCATGCCGGCCAGACTCCAGGTCAATTTTTCTCAGCAGTGTATCATCAATGCACCTGTTATGTTCTATCAAAGGCCCATAGTCGGTATTGTCTGCACAGACTGCAAGAGAAAGGTTCCATTTACGATTCATCCTGGTTATTCCTTTGATAAATTCCAGTTTTTCTTCATAGATGGGAGCCCTGATCTGCATCGTCCCGGCCTGCCTCTTCACCTTTGAATAGGAGGTATCTACAAAACTGAAGACGAATTTTTTCGTGTAAGGAGCAATCCTCTTACCGATATACTCAATTCCTGAAAGAACTTCCTTCATGCCAAGGGTATTTGTGAGAAGGACAGGATCAAACCTCCATATCACCCGGTCATATCCAATCCGGTCAGAAAACCTGATAAATGTTGATATCCGCTCATCCAGCGGGGGAAGGCCGGGTTCAAGCCCCGCGGGGCCATAACTTGTAAGGGTGAACTGTAGATAATAGACAAGGCCAAGACTGTCAAGGCGATCAAGATATGGAAGGAGTGGCAGGGGATTTTTACTCCAGAATACCACCGCCCTTGTATCGTCAAACGAGATATAATAAGGAAGATGCGGGTTAAAGCTGTTTATCCACCTGGCATACCTCTTCTCCAGTCGGTGGACAAACCAGTCAGGGTAAAATGCCGGGATATCAGTCGCCCTTGAGGCCGAGATGATGACAGGAGATACTGCATAAACCTCTTCCCCGTCATCAGTGAGGATGAGACGCTTTTCTGCTGCCATTTTACCGGTGGGCAGGGCCTTCATATCTCATGGGAGTATACCCGTTCATCTTTGCAAACCCGGACCGGCGGTAAAAATATAAAGTCTCCGGGGCAGCGATAATCCCGATCCATCCTATCCCTGCATCCCTGCAGATAGATAACAGTTTTTCCACGATCCTTGTTCCTATCCCCTTTTCACGCCACTCAGGAAGGACCACTATATCCTGCAGGTATGCATCAGAGACCCCGTCTGATATTATCCGCCCCATGCCTATCCACCGGCCGTCAGGCCCAATGGCAGCAACAAAGGCAAAACTCTTATTAACAATCCCGCAAAGGACGGAATCATCCCATTCCCCTTCCCACCAGTCACCGGCATGAAAAAGTGCACGAAGGTCGTCCAGGCGACAGTCATGAACCCTTTCAACCAGGACATCACAGCCATGAAAACCCCCCTGTTCCAGGGCTGCCATTCAGGATGACCCTCCATGCAATGCCAAGGCAGCTCTCGCAAGTTTTGCAAAAGCGGAATATGCATTTAGCTCGTACCCGGACGGGGGCGCTCTCTGCCCTGTGAAAAAAAGAGCAAGATATCCCGGCCGTTCATCCGGGATCATGGCAGGGATTAGTAATGCGCAGGAGACTCCAAGGCTGCTCAATGCAGAGAGTTCCTCCATAGATGCATTATCTCGGGAGATGAAAATTCCTGCATCCTCTTCATCCTTTGTCCCTGCTGCCCTGGTAAGATCTGCAAATATGTCGAAGGTCCGCACTTTCTGCACCTCTTCATTCTCATCATTCTTTTCATTCTCTTCATCCCACCAGCAGATAATGCCAGGTCTTCCATCAGGGCCCTCCATCTGATGAAAAGGATCTCCTATAAATGCCCCGGTTGCCCCGGTCAGAAGACCAAGTTCTTCAAGGGCCAGAGCCATCACTGCTCCTAACTCTTCTCCTTTCAGGAGCCGCCCTGCTGCTCTTACAATAATGTCCAGGACAAGATCACTGCTCTTTAATGCAGCCTCTGCTTTTGCCTTCTCAACAAGGATGATGATCTTATGGGTGAGATCAATCACCTGAATATCAAGGTTTTCTGCCTTGTTCTGGTAAAAATCTGCACCGGTATTTAGTGCCAGGGCAGCCGTCTCCCTGCAGTCATTGCTGGTAAGCATGATGAAAGGAAGGTCCGGATAACTCTCCTTAATCTTGCGGAGAAGCACCATTCCGTCCATGTCAGGCATATCAAGATCAGAGATGACCGCCTGGATCTCGTTATCTTTCAGGTACAAAAGTGCATCCTGGCCACTGAGACAAATATGTACCTTAAATAAGCCGGTCTCCTCCAGGTAAAACTGGAAGATATTTAAGAGCTCCCGGTTGTCATCAACTAAAAGTACGGGAATAATAAAGACCACCCGTTCAGGTTTATATGTTTATGTATGTCAGATGTATAATATTTGGGTTTGCTAAAGGAGTGAAAAAATTTTAAAAAACAGATTTTTAAATCTATGCCATTTTTTTCAGAAATGATTATGATCTCATCTTCACATTTTAAAGATTAGTTGATCACGGACAGGTAAACGCCAGGAGCCTTACTCCGGAAACCTGCTGAAAAGTTGCACCCTGACTGATTGCATTGAGTACAGCAGTCTCATCAATAACTTTAGATCCGGCAATGATATTTGCTCCATGATCAAAGAGAACCGGAGAAATTGGAGTACTTGGGCCCAGGATGACAACAAACGCCTCTGGTTTACATAATCCAAGAAGATCATCCAGGGTATGATTAATCAGAGAACTGCCGGTTATTGCCACAACATCTGCCCGTGGTATAATATCTGAAGCTGCATTAGCCGGGTGATCTCCTTCTACCGGGTTTTGTTCAATAACCCAGAGATTATTCACGGCCTTTTTTACCTTTGGAATAAAAGGGAAATGGCCAACTATTGCCACATTCTTTCCAGCACCCCGCTCCATTAAAACTTCAGACGCATTCACCTCCACCGCATCATTTTCATCAAACTCAAGGAGAGAATTAATTGCAGCAATTCCTATACCCGCTTCCATGGTATTTTTTGACAGGGCATACTTTGCCAGCTCCTGGGCACTTTTCCGGTGGAGATTGCCCACATTACGGACATGAGTGCTGTGATCATGAGGCTTATCCGGAGCAAAGGTGGTGGCCAGACCACAATGACTACTGCATACAGCAGTCCAATGAACTCCAACCATAACGGAACGGACAGGGACTTCTTTTTCAGGCAGGTTAGACAGTAATTCTTCAATGATGTGAGTACTCATAGTAACCTCAATATGAATAATAAAAATCCGAAAACATCAAAGATTGAATGTTGAAATTCGAATTTTCTGATCTCCAGGATAATAAAATATGATGTACAGACTTAAAACGGTTACCTGGACCCTATTAACATTATATATATATTAAATTGCATTGAATTTTTTTCTCCATCAGAGCAGCATTCAATGATGGCAATACTTCACTAACCGTCCGAAGAGAAAAGTTACACAAGTGAGATCATATATTACTAATATATACTTTTAAAGCAATTCATATAATGCTATTATATGGATCCATTATCACATTACAACCTTGAAACAGTCCTGATAAACCAGATGCAGCGGTTTAAAAATTCCAAGCCGGGGATAAAAAGGAGAATTAACTTTTTACAGTACGTGAATCACCCACAAATAATTGTAATTACCGGGGTTAGAAGATGTGGGAAATCCACCCTGCTCAGACAACTTGCTGACTTTTTTCCTTCTTATTTGTATGTTAATCTGGATGATGAAAGATTTGCAGGGATTGGAATCCATCATCTTACAGAAATAATGACAATATTCGAAGAAAACCAGCCAGGCATAAGAACCATCTTCTTAGATGAAATTCAAAACATTCCGGAATGGGAGAGATTTGTCAGGAGAATTCATGATGACGGGTATCAGGTTTTTCTTACCGGATCAAATGCACAACTCCTGAGCTCAGAACTTGGAACCCGCCTGACCGGCAGATATGTTACCATATCACTCTGGCCATTCAGATTTGATGAATATTCTAATATAATGGGAGTATCAGAATTTCCACAGGGGACAGAGGCTGAGGCAGAAATTCAACGATTGTTTATCCGGTATCTGGAAGAGGGTGGTTTTCCCGGATTTCTGCAATACCAGGACCCGGAGATATTACATCAAATCTTTGAAGATATTATCTATCGTGATATAATCGTCCGATATGGAATTCGTGAGATTCTACCCTTTCGTGAATTGTGCCGATATATCTATTCAAATCTGACACGAGAGGCATCATATCAATCGCTGGCAAAATCTATCGGTGTTAAAAATGCCATGACTATCCGATCATGGATTGGATACCTTCAGGACTCCTTTCTCATATCTGAATGCTTCAGGTTTGATTATTCACTCCGTCGTCAGCATGCCTATCACAAAAAGATGTATGGAATTGATACCGGCCTTCGAAACACCGTATCATTCAGATTCTCAGGTGATACCGGAATGTTGTTTGAACAGGCTGTCTGGATGGAATATAAAAGTCGGGGATATGATCTGTTCTGGTTTAAAGCAGAAGGTGAATGTGATTTCCTGGTTTTTGATTCGGGGAAGATTATTACCTGTATTCAGGCATGTACTGAGTTGACTTTGGAAAACCAGGAACGGGAGGTATCCGGATTACTAAAGGCCATGAAAGAAATGCGGTGTGATGATGGAGTAATACTTACACTTCGGCAATATCAGGAGATGGTTATTGAGGGAATGCGGATAAAGATACGCCCGCTCTGGAATGTAATACTTACTGACAGCCCATTAATCCAGAAGTCAAAATGGTAAACCGGGGAATATCTTAAGACCTGATTTCACCGCGAATTATTGCAGGTTTGAAGACTGTAATATGTTAAACAATTCCATTCCTTCATATCACATCATGAATAAGGTTTTTCTCCGGGTAACAGACTAAGCTCTTGATTTTTTTACCAGGACATTAATCTTGTGTGAAAAATCGGGCACCTGTTTTTCAAGGTCATCCCTCTTGTTTGGAAAAAAAATTAGATCTTTAGATCTATGCCATACTTTTCAGCATTGGCATCAGCAATTGCCTGGATCTTTGCAATCTCTTCAGTATTGACAGAAGGCTTGAAAAGATGGGCAAATCTTTTCTGAGCACGAAGGTACTCCTCAACCGGCTTTCTTTTGACCTTCTTGACCTTCTCAGTTTTTCCGTTAACAATCTCGAAATTGACCCAGAGACCGGTCTCTATTGCCAGCTTTCCAAGTTCAATGGTCTTTGCCCCATCAAAACCCCAGCCAGTACAGCACGGAGTATGGATCTGTATATAACATGGCCCGTCTGTCTTAACCGCACGCTCAACCTTCCTGATTATATCATTTGGATATGCGATAGAACAGGTCGCTACATAAGGTGCTCCGTGAGCGGCAAGGATCTGTGGCATATCCTTTTTAGGCCTGGAGTTACCATGGCTCAATTTGCCTGCCGGAGAGGTAGTGGTGCTTGCATCAAAGGGAGTTGCACCTGAACGCTGGATACCGGTGTTCATGTACGCTTCATTGTCATAACAGATATAGGTGATATTATGCCCTCTTTCAAATGCGCCACTTATACAGAGGACACCAATATCAAATGTTGCCCCGTCACCGCAGATACAAAGGACATGCTCATCCCGGCCCTGCCTCTTTAAGGCAGCTTCAACCCCTGAAGCCACCGCGGCAGTATTCTGAAAGAGAGAATGGATCCATGGCACTTTCCAGGCCGTCTGCGGATAAGGAGTTGAAAAGACTTCCATGCACCCGGTAGAGGCACAGATGATCGAACGTTCGCCGGCACCCTTGAGAATCAGCCTTGCGGCAAGTGCAGGACCACAGCCACCACAGGCCCGGTGCCCGCAGTCTACCAGTTCCAGAGATCTGTCAGCCATGTCAGATCAGCTCCTCACGAAGGCCAAAGAAACAATCCCCGTTCCCGGCCTCAATTGCATCGGTCATCTTAATTACATCCTCAATCCTGATATCCCGTCCGCCAAGTCCTGCAACATAGCTGAGAACACTGACTGATGAATCATCAAGGGCATCCTTGATCTCCAGTCCGACTGCGCCTTTCATGCGGGATCCAAGGGAGATGTTCTTCTCAAGCACCCCGATCTTTTTGATCCCTGAAAGGGCTTTTTTAATATCCTCCGCCGGGAAGGGTCGATAAGCCCTTATCTTAAGCAGCCCGACCTCTCTTCCCTGGGCCCGCATCACATCAATGGCATCTTTTATTGTGCCGCATACAGAGCCCATGGCAATGATGGCAATCTTCGCATCCGAAAGCCTGTACTCCTCGATAAGTTCACTGTAATCCCTGCCAAACAGGTCCTTAAACTCTTTTCCTGCCTGTTTTAAAACATCAAGGGAACGAGTCATCGCCTGGTCATTCTCGTACCTGAACTCCATGTAATATTCAGGTGTTGCGTACATTCCCATGCTAATGGGATCGTCTGCATCAAGCTTGTTGACCGGAACATATGCAGGAAGATAAGCATTGACATCCTTCTCGTCAGGTATATCCACCGGTTCATAAGTGTGCGATATGATAAAACCGTCAAAGCATACAAAGACCGGAAGGAGAACCTTGTGATCTTCTGCTACCCGGTAAGCAAGAAGATGAAGATCAAGAGTCTCCTGCACATCTTCTGCATAAAGCTGTATCCATCCTGAGTCACGAAGACAGATAGAATCCTGTTGATCATTCCATATGGAGAGGGGTGCACTGACGGCCCGGTTTGCAATTGACATCACAACAGGCTGTCTCATGCCGGCAACATTGAAGCATACCTCTGCCATGAACAAAAGACCCTGTGACGAGGTCGCTGAGTAAACCCTTGAACCTGCAGCCGATGCTCCGAGGCATGCAGACAGGGCAGAGAACTCACTTTCGACACAGATATATTCGCTGTCAAGATCGCCATCGGCCACCATCTCGGCAAGCCTTTCCACGATATGAGTCTGGGGAGTGATAGGGTATGCAGAAATGACCTCAGGTTTTACAAGTCTGACCGCCTCTGCAATTGCATGGGAGCCTTCGAGAATCTTCTTCATTTATTTCTCCTCCGTTTCCATGGTGATGGCATCTGCAGGGCATTCCTCTGCACAAAGTCCGCATCCTTTACAGAAGTCATAGTCAGGGTTAAACTCGTCATTATCTGTAAGAACACATCCTTCAGGACAGACAAGCTGGCACATCCCGCAGGAGGTGCATTTGTCATGGTCAAAGACAGGACGGAAGACCCGCCATGAACCGGTCTTGTTCTCCTTTGCCTTTCCAGGGGCTGACGCACACCCAATACGAAGTGCCATGATCTTATGCACCTCCTTTCACAAGTTCAAACGCCTTTCGGCTTGCTGTAACATTCTTATCTGCAAGGCTGCCTGAGAACCGTTCACGAACAGCCTCTTCCAGCGCTTCAAGCGTTATCTCTCCTGAAGCTGCGGCAAATGCTCCCATAAGGGTGGTATTAGTTATTGGAACACCAAGGACATCAAGTGCAAGACGGGTTGCATCGATCGGGATATACCTGACACCTTCAGGTATAGTGCCATCAATCTCCCCGCTGGTATTTATGAGGATGATACCACCCTTCTTCATACCTGCAAAGACATTAACATCCTTGATAAGGGTGCTGTCCTGCACAATGACATAATCCGGTTCATAAACCTGGCTTCGAAGCCGGATCTTTTCATCTGAAAACCTGACAAAAGCCTGGACCGGTGCCCCCCGCCTTTCCACTCCGAAAGCAGGAAAAGCCTGCGAGAATACTCCGCTCTTAAAGGCTGCAACGGCGATCAGCTCAGCTGCTGTGACTGAGCCCTGACCACCTCTCCCATGGATCCTCAACTCTCTCAAGAAAATTCCCAGAATATCTTACACGATTAATCATATAAAATTAAAGCCTGACCCTGATGCCAAGGATATGTGAAACTTTTTTAGAGAATACGTCTTTAGCAATCCTTGAAAGCCCTCTTGCAGCCGTCCACTCATCTGAAACAAGCAGCTTTGTCGACAATAACCGGGCAATTTCTTCTGACACAGACATGGCCCTGCTGCCACATAACGCAACAGGTGCGTCAGGAGCAAGCAACCTGAGAGAAGCACATTCCATGGCCGCAAACATCGCAAGAGCGGAGTTACGGTATGGTTCAGGCAGGGTATCCTTTACACCGGCATGTAAAAAAGCTTCGTTGGCGGAGACCTGCCCGGCATCTATTGCCCTTATGGCGTCAAGGTCAAGTGCGCCATGTATCCAGCCAGGGGCAAACACGCAGGCATCAAACCCGCCGACGATCCTGTTATCCTTTACAAGCAGGGTGACGGTGTTTGAACTGATATCGGAGATAATGCATGTGGGGCCAAGGCGAAAGACCACCTCGTAGGCAAGCCCTATCTTTTCAGGACTGGCCTGGTGGGAGTAGACCTTAAACCTTGGATCGGTGTCAGATCCCCGGTGCAGGCCTGGGATCGCAATGACAGGAATGCCGCTGTCCCTGATGACATCAAAAACGCGGGTGCCTCCACCGGTATGTTCCCCTGCTCCTTCCCTGCTTACAAGGCCCCGGTTCTCCAGGGTTATTGCAGGAACAATCTCTGAAAAGTTGTCTCCCATCGAGTATGTTATGGCAAATCCTTCTATCTCTTCTCCGCCGGTGAGGTTTGTAAGATCAGAGAGCTGAAACGACACCGCTTCTGCCCTTGGGATTTTATAGACCCTGTCTTCCCAGGCAAACCTCATGGCAGTCGTTCCATGATCAATCCCGATAAACATTGCAGTTATACATTTAGGTAGAAGGAAAGGGATATGAGTATGGATGCGCAGTATTGTGACCGGCGGTGCAGGGTTTATAGGGTCGCACCTGGTTGATTTCCTGGTCAGTTCAGGTGACGACGTAATAATAATAGACTCCCTGGTCTCCGGAGATAAAGACTATGTCAGGGAACATCTTGAAGCAGGGAGGGCCAGGCTTGTAAGCGCAGATCTTCTGGGATACGGGTGGCAGGAAGAACTGGATGGTGCTGACAGGGTATACCATCTTGCAGCAGACCCTGACGTGAGGGAGGGCTCGGCAGACCCTGACAGGCAGCTGAATAATACGATCATTGCAACCCACCGGGTCCTTGAAGCGATGAGAAGGGCAAATGTTCCGGAGATCGTCTTCACCTCGACCTCCACCGTATATGGCGAGGCATCAATGATACCAACCCCCGAGGACTACTCTCCCATGGAGCCGGTCTCTGTGTACGGGGCATCAAAGCTTGCCTGTGAAGCACTTATCTCGGCGTACTGTCACAGCTTCTCGATGAGGTCATGGATTTTCAGGTTTGCAAATATCATCGGTGCAAGGTCAGGTCATGGGGTTATCACCGACTTTATCAGGAAACTTAAGGAGAATCCAGGAGAACTTGAGATCCTTGGGGACGGAAAACAGACAAAATCCTACCTTGAGGTCAGGGAATGTATAAGGGCCATCATGTACGTGGCCGGTCATTCATCTGATATAGTAAATACCTTTAATATCGGTTCTGAAGACTGGGTATCGGTCACAGAGATAGCTGACATACTCTGCCTTGAGATGAACCTCTCACCTTCTTACCGATATACCGGAGGGCGCAGGGGATGGATTGGGGATGTGCCAAGGATGCAGCTTGATATCAGCAGGCTTAAGGAGATAGGATTTGTTCCTGGGATAAACAGCAGGGAGAGCGTTAAGATAGCCGTCCGGGCAGCACTGTAGCAATGATACAGGGGTTTTCAGGATTGCAATGACTAAAATCATGGAGAGATGAATGAAGAAGAAATACTGCATAATTCTTGGGGACGGGATGGCAGACGAGCCATTAAGCGAACTTTCCGGCATGACTCCGCTGGAAGCTGCCCATACTCCAAACATGGACTATATCGCAAGGGAAGGTGCCATGGGCCTTTTAAAGACCGTACCTGATGGGTTTGCACCTGGAAGCGATATCGCAAATCTTTCGGTGCTGGGTTATGACCCGGCAGAGTGTTATACAGGAAGGGGCGCACTTGAAGCGGCAAGCATGGGTATCTCCCTTGAGGGCGACGATTTTGCGTACAGGTGCAACCTTGTTACGATAAAAAACGGAATACTTGAAGACTTCAATGCCGGACATATCACAAGCGATGAAGGGGCACTTCTGCTAAAAACCCTGAACCAGCATCTGCAAGGGATCGTCTGCCATGCAGGGATCAGTTACCGTAACCTTCTTATCATCCCTGGAGGGCAGGGATGCGAATCAACTCCGCCGCATGATATCACCGGGCAGCCATTCAGGGACTTTCTACCTGCAGGGCCTGATGCTGAACGGCTGATAAAAGCCATGAAGAAAAGCCATGAGATCTTCATGAATCACCAGGTAAACCTTGACAGAATAAAAAATGCGATGAAACCTGCAACCTCGATATGGCCCTGGTCAGGAGGAAAACGCCCACAGATGAGATCATTTAAGGAGATGACCGGACTTTCAGGTGGAATCATATCAGCAGTGGATCTCCTTAACGGGATCGGTGTCTATGCAGGGATGGAGATAATCAGGGTTCCGGGAGCAACAGGGTTTATCGACACTGATTACCAGGCAAAGGCAAGGTATGCCATCAGGGCGCTGGAAAAGCTTGACTTTCTCTTCATCCATGTCGAGGCGCCTGACGAGGCAGGTCACATGGGATCCATAGAGGAGAAGGTAAAGGCTATCGAGAGGGTTGACGAGATGATCGGGACCATAATGAAAGAGTTTGACGGAAGGATTGCCGTTCTTCCTGATCATCCTACCCCGGTACGGATAAAAACACATACCGCTGAACCTGTGCCATTTGCAATCCTTGGAAAAGACAAGGACAGCACAACCAGGTTTTCAGAGAAAGAAGGGGCAAAGGGAATGTACGGGCTTATGCCAGGAACCGGCCTCATTCCTCTTCTTATATCATAATACTGGTATCACAATACTGGTTAATTCATACTTCTCTTCTTTGCAGAATTTTGTATTAACTGAAAAAGTCCTACAATAAATATACCTGCGATGATGCTGACAGCCAGTCCGGGGCCTGGATCGGCGGACAAAAAAGCCCTGTCAAGCAGCAGCTTT
>Ga0255341_1002515_pt1 | contig 22622 bp, 13 predicted proteins | sample wastewater_treat_8_FD_192418 | JGI IMG/M metagenome (GOLD analysis project Ga0255341, IMG submission 192418) | Wastewater microbial communities from Lulu Island WWTP, Vancouver, Canada - plant12 | ecosystem: Engineered > WWTP > Wastewater > Unclassified | place: Canada: Vancouver, British...
CCGACGAGCCACCAACCAGCGCCGCCGCCGCCGTGTTGGACGTGGCCGATTTCACCCCCGCCACCACCAACACCCCGCTTGCCAACCTGCCCCCCGTTTCCGCCGCCGATCCCGCCATCGAGGCCGCCCAGCGCGTCTTGGCCGAAGCCGATGCCGCCGCCCAGTTCGCCGACTTTGCCAAGGCATTCCGGTTGCTCAACCAGCTCCACCAGACCACGCCCGGCTTCCTCCCCGCCTATGCCCTCCACGCCCGCCTGCTGGAAAACCGCGGTGACCTCGAAGGCGCGCAATACCGCTGGGGTGAACTACTCACCCTCGCTCCTGCCGCATCGCCTTTGCGCCAGCAAGCCAGCACGGAGCGCCAGCGCTTGGCCCAACTGCAAGAGCAGCAAACCCGCATCCTGCAACAGCCTCCCGCCACCGACCTCGCCAGCCTCCCGCGCAACGTATACTTCACCGCCCCCGAAGTGCAAAAGCTGCTCCCCACCGCCGATGTCGCCGAGCACCGCTTGCTCCAAACCACATTGGAACTCGCCCCTAACGCCCACCTCTTCAAAAACGCCCAAATCCAGGTGTTCGTCACCTTCTACGATAAAGACGCCGCCGGCAACATCGCCCCTTCCGTGGCCCTCGTCACCACCGACCCGGCCACCTTGGGCGCCGCCTTTGCAACAACCCGCAGCGTGCCTTACACCGCCAGCTACGTCGACACTCACGACCAACGCGCCCAGGCCGCCCGCGATACCGGCCAACCCGCCGCCTATTACGGCTACACCCTCCACGTCTTTGCCGGAGCCATCCTGCAAGACGCCGTTGCCAAACCCAAGCTCCTTCTCGACCGCGGCATCCAGTTCGCCCCCCCTTAAACATTCCCCACCTGGCCCAACGTAAGACATCCAACGCAAGCGACGCAACAGACGCAAGAAAACCGGTAAACACAAAACAGGTTTTCAGCCAGGTACTTTTTTCTTTTCCTGATTTCCTGCTCGGCTGTTCCGTCTGTTCTGGCTCCAAATTCCGCCGGCGGCACAGCGGCGGCCGACAACGAACCCGCGCGTCGGCTTTGGTCGGTCGGGGTTGAAAACCCCGGTGGGCTGTTTTTTGCCCCGGCCTCAGCGAGGCCGGCTACAGAAAATCCGATTCCCCAAACCAAGCCCTAGCCCCCTTTCCCTCTCTCTGCGTTTGCGCTCTCTTGCGGCAGTTGCGGCGCTTGCGTTGATGTCTCCGGCCTTTTCCTGCTTTCCTGCATCTCCTGTTTTCCTGCTCGTTTTTTTGGATCCCGCCGCCGGTACTACGGCGGCCGACATCATGACCACACCTGCGCCCTTTTGCGGCGATTGCGGCGCTTGCGTTAAGATGCTTCTTCTTCTTGGCGTCCTTGGCGGCTTGGCGAGAGGAGATTTTTTCCGAACACCAGCCTCACCGCTACCAGCCACAGAAAATTCCATTCACCCCCAAACGAAAAGAGCGGCTGTTGCCAGCCGCTCTTTCGTTTCATCCTATGGAAAGGATTACTTGCTCAGCTTGCGACGGATGACCATCGCCAAGGCGCCGAGGCCCAACAGGCCCATGGTCGCCGGCTCCGGAATCGGGGTCGGGTCGCCAACGGTGAAGAACGCATGGTAGTTGTTGCCATTGTCGCTGTACCACTCATCGCCACTGGTGCCGTAGGTCTTGCCCCACATCACGATGCCGACGGTGTCGCCGTTTTGCAGAACGGTCGAGCCGATGTTGCCGGAAGGACCAGCGCTCAACGTGTAGTTGTTGCCCGAGACGTGGGTCAAGGCGCTGTCGCCCGTCCACCAATCGTGGCCAGCGGCATCCCGCACGGTGTTGACATAGGTGTTGAACAGGAAGTTCATTCCACCACGGTCCTGCGCTTCGCTCCAGATGTTGCCGTTCACCGCGGAAACGGAGAACACAAACCCGGCCAGATTCAACACGCCCAGGTCGGTGCCGTTTTTGGAATCAGTGGACCATGTGGTGACCTCAAACTGCTGGCCAGCGATGGTGAAATACGTCTCCCACCAGCCATAGGTCGTCCCCTGTTGGGCCATCGCGGACACCGCGATCAAGCCAATCGTCAATGCAACGAGCAATTTTTTCATTGCACCTACCCCTTTTGGTTTACATTTTTCTTTTTAAAGCACTTGATTAAGACTTATTGAAACAGCAAGCATATTACGACAGGCGTGCTGGCAAAGTCAATCGTTTTTATTTGTATGTTACGATTGTTTTTGATTTCTCTGCACAGCCTTTCCCGGCCATGAAGTTCCAATTGGCGCCGCCGGTACAACGGCAGCCCACACCAAACCCGCACACTGGCTCTTTACGGCCGGGATTGAAACCCCCGGCAAGCGTTTTTTTATTCCGGCCTCAACGAGGCCGGCTACAGAAACAGCCAACCAAGCACCCGCCCCCTTCCCTCTCGCTCCACTGGCGTTCTTTTGCGCCTCTCGCGGCGCTTGCGTTAATGTCTCCGGCCTTTTCCTGCTTTCATGTGTTTCTTGTTTTCCTGCTCGGTTTTTTGGATCCTGCCGCCGGTACAGCGGCGGCCTGCATCATGACCACACCTGCGCCCTTTTGCGGCGATTGCGGCGCTTGCGTTAACGAACGGCTGCTACCAGCCGCTCTTTCGTTTCATCCTGAAGGGATGGAAACCGGGCGCTCAACGGATTTTGTTGGCGGCGCGGCGGGCTTTGACGATCTGTTCGGCCTGCGCGGCGGGCACGGCTTCGTAGCGTTCGAACTGCATGGAGAAGTTGGCGCGGCCCTGGCTAATGCTGCGCAAGACAGTGGCGTAGCCGAACATTTCGCCCAGCGGCACGATGCCATCCAGCAACTTGTGCGCACCCTTTTCTTCCATGGTTTCAATGCGCCCGCGCCGCTGGCAAATGCTGCCAGTGGCGGCGCCCATGAATTCTTCCGGCGTGGTGACTTCCACGGACATCACCGGTTCGAGCAGGAAAGGCTGTGCCTTCAGGAACAGCTCCTTGAAGCCCGCGCGCCCGGCTTCCTGAAACGCGAAGTCGGAGGAGTCCACATCGTGATACGAGCCATCGGTGAGGGTCACGCGCATGTCCACGATGGGATAGCCGGCATAAGGGCCGCTCTGCATGGCTTTGACCACGCCCTTTTGCACGGAGGGAATATAGTTGGCCGGGATGCGCCCGCCGACGACTTCATTGACAAACTCAAACCCAGTGCCGGCCGGCAGCGGCTCCAAGCGCAGACACACGTGCGCATATTGGCCGCGGCCGCCGCTTTGCTTGACGTGCTTGTATTGGCCTTCCACGCTGCGGGCGGCGGTTTCGCGATAGGCCACTTCCGGCCGGCCAACTTGCGCGGCCACGCCGAATTCCCGCTTGAGGCGGTCCACGATGATCTCCAAATGCAACTCGCCCATGCCGGAGATGATGGTCTCGCTGGTTTCGGCATCGAACCCGACGGTGAAGGTAGGGTCCTCCTCGGCCAGCTTGTAGAGGGCGGCGGAGAGTTTTTCGTTGTCGGCGGTGGAGTCGGGCATGATGGAGATGGCCACGACGGGCGCAGGGAACGAAATGGAGTGCAGCAAAATGGGGCGTTCTTCGGCGCAGAGGGTGTCGCCGGTGCGCGTTTGGGTCAACCCGACCACGGCCACGATGTCGCCGGTGGCGGCCACTTCGAGGTGCTCGGCGTGGTTGGCGTGCATGCGCAGGATGCGGCCCACGCGCTGGCGCTTGCCCTGCGTGCTGTTCAGCACGGCCTGGCCGGAGCGCAGCGTGCCGGAATAGACCCGCAGATAGGTCAGCTTGCCGGCGTGCTTGTCGGTGACCACCTTGAAGGCCAGCGCGCTAAAGGGGGAATCATCCGCGGGTTCGAGCTGGATGACGGTTTCATCCATTTCGGTGGCGGAAATAATGGGCGGGATTTCGTCCGGGGCCGGCAGCAGGTTCACCACGCCATCCAGCAGGTGCTGCACGCCCTTGTTCTTGAAGGCCGCGCCGCAATAGACCGGCACAATCTTGCGCGCGATGGTCGCGCGGCGCAGGATGCGCCAGATTTCCTCGGTGGTGAGATCGCCGTTGGCAAAAAACTTTTCGAGCAGCTCGTCATCCTGCTCGGCACATTTTTCCACGAGGTTGGCGCGCCACTTGCGGGCCTTTTCCAGCTTGTCGGCGGGGATGGGCTCCACGCGGAACTCGGTGCTTTCCGGATCGTCGTAATAAATGGCCTGCATGGCCACGAGGTCAATGATGCCGCGGAAGGTGTCCGCCCGGCCGAGGGGCATCACCACCGGCACGGCGTTGCAGCCGAGCTCGGCCTGGATTTCGCCCACCACGCCGAAGAAATCCGCGCCCACCCGGTCCATTTTGTTGACGAAGGCAATTTTGGGCACGGCGTATTTTTCGGATTGCAGCCAGACTTTTTCGGTCTGGGGCTGCACGCCGCCCACAGCGCAGAACAGCGCCACCGCGCCATCCAGCACCCGCAGCGACCGCTCCACTTCCACCGTGAAGTCCACGTGGCCGGGCGTGTCAATCAGCGTGATTTGATGGCCCTTCCACGCCAGCGTGGTGGCCGCGCTCTGGATGGTGATGCCGCGCTCGCGCTCCTGCACCATAAAGTCCATGGTGGCCGCGCCATCGTGCACCTCGCCCAAGCGGTGGGTCTTGCCGGAAAAGAATAAAATGCGTTCGGACACCGTCGTCTTGCCCGCGTCAATGTGGGCCATGATGCCGATGTTCCGCACGTGCGAAAGGGGAATTGTTCTAGCCATGTAATCTGCCTGTCTGTCGATATAGAGACCCCCGATGTCTGGCAACACCGGGGGCGCTCACTCAAAACGGGCGCGCATCATGGGCTGCGCCTGCGGCTTGTGCAAGAAAAAATACGCGCTTGCGCCAGCTTGGATCATTCACGCGACAAGTCTGCCCCAAATGCAAGGCGGGCGGGCGAAGCTGGCTGGGCATCCTGCGCGCCCCGCCCAGCACTGCCGCTGGGGCGGAAGCGTCGCACCGCAGGGCAACAGGGATGAAATTAAATTTGTTCTATCAAAAATCCGCCTGGCTCATCGGCGCAATCCGTAACGGCGTTTTCAGCCATGGTGCTTAATGATTCAGGCTAGAGGATTTAATGTAGCCGGGAGGTCGTCGCGAATTGGGATTGGCCAAGGAAAACGAAGCAGGAATAGCAGCGCTATTTCGATGCAGCCTGACGACGGCCAAGCCCAATGCAGTAGACAAAACGGGACATTCGCCGATTCTAGTGGGGGTCTTGGGATCGGCGCCTTCCATGCGGGACCGAACCGCGCGGATAAAAACGCAAAAATCACTCACCCAAAAAATGCCCAGAGTTTATAAAGTGTGGACAGCACCCTGAAATTGGCTGATTAAAAATAGCCAATAAAACAGACATAACAAATTGTATATGATTGAGATAGAATTATTACAACATTTGCCCAGAGTTTATAAACTCTGGACAGTATGGTTAAAATGAGAAAAACGAAGGTGGCCTGACAACGGCTGCTTCCACATCCCCAGCGAGACGATCCATCCACCAAAAACAGCGATGAACCACAAAACGGCTACATCATTGATGAAAATGCTCTAAACAGTTGTCAAATGGCCGCGTTGCCGTATAGTCCCGCCTCCGCACACCCACCGCATGAACTCCGCCCCGCCCATTCGCAACGTTGCCATCATCGCCCACGTGGATCACGGCAAGACCACGCTGGTGGATGCCATCCTGCGCCAGCTCCACGTGGCCGGGGGCGATGCGGCCGCGCAACCGTGCATCCTCGACAACAACGCACTCGAGCGCGAGCGCGGCATCACCATCCTCGCCAAAAATGTTTCCGTGCGCCACGCGGGGGTCAAGATCAACCTCATTGACACCCCCGGCCACGCGGACTTCGGCGGGCAGGTGGAGCGCGTCCTGAATCTGGCCGATGGCGTCCTGCTGCTGGTGGATGCCGCCGAAGGCCCCATGCCGCAAACCCGCTTTGTGCTGGCCAAGGCGCTGCAGCTCAACCTCAAGCCCATCGTGGTGCTGAACAAAATGGACAAGCCGGCGGCGCAACCCGGCGCCACGCTCGATGCCATCTTCGACCTGTTCGTGGAACTCGGCGCCACCCACGAACAACTGGATTTTCCCGTGCTCTACGCCGTCGGGCGCGATGGCTGGGCCGTGCGCGATCTCGCCCAGGAGCCGCGCACCACCATCGTGCCGTTGCTCGACGCCATCCTCGCGCACATCCCCCCGCCCGCCCGGGTGGCCGGCCCTGTGCAGATGCAAATCACCACGCTCGACTATTCGGATTATACGGGGCGCATCGGCATTGGGCGCGTCCGGCGCGGCACCTTGGCGCTGGGACAGCCGCTGGCCCTCGTGAAGCAGGATCGCCGCGTGCTGCCCGGCCAGCCCCGCGCACTCTACACCTTCGAGGGCCTTGGCCAGGCCCCCGCCACCACCGTGCCCTGCGGCGATATCTGCGCCGTCCACGGCGTGGACGAGGTGGACATCGGCGACACCCTCACGCCTGTGGACTGCCCCGAACCCCTGCCCCCGCTCGCGCTCGATGCTCCCACCATCGCCATGCTCTTTCGCATCAACGACTCCCCCGGCTTCGGCGCCACCGGCACCTACCTCACCTCCCGCCACATCCGCGAACGCCTCCACCGCGAAACCCAGCGCGATGTCGCCCTCGCCTTCACGGAAGTCGGCGAAGGCTCCTTTCAAGTCAGCGGGCGCGGCGTGCTGCATCTGGCCATCCTCATCGAAAACATGCGCCGCGAAGGCTACGAGCTCACCATCTCCCGCCCGCGCGTCATCGTCAAAACCCTGCACGGCGTGCGCCACGAGCCGGTGGAAATCCTCGTGGTGGACACCCCCGATGCCGCCACCGGGCCCGTCATTGAAAACGTCGGCAAACGCCAGGGCCAAATGCAGCGCATGCACGCCGCCGGCGGGCGCACCCTGCTGGAATTTGTGGTGCCCACCCGCGGCCTGATCGGCTTGCGCAGCAAACTCCTCACCGCCACCCGCGGCGAAGCCATCATCAGCCACCGCTTCCTGCGCTACGAACCCATGCACGACGACATCCCCCAGCGCCTCAACGGCGCCCTCATCAGCATGGAACAGGGCCGCGCCAACCTCTACGCCCTCGATGGCCTCCAAGACCGCGGCTGCTTCTTCGTCGCCCCCGGCGACCCCTGCTACGAAGGCCAAATCGTCGGCGAACACTGCAAAGACTCCGACCTCGTCGTCAACATCCAGCGCGCCAAAAAACTCACCAACATCCGCGCCGCCGGCGCCGACCGCAAACTCGTCGTGGCCCCACCCGTGCGCCTCTCCCTCGAAGAAGCCCTCGAATACATCAACGATGACGAACTCGTTGAAGCCACTCCCGCCGCCATCCGGCTGCGCAAATATTTTTTGACCGAAGTCGAACGCAAGCGCCACCGGAACCACGACTGGACCCAAGCCGGCTGACCCGCCCCGCGCCGCGCGAAAAAAATAACTGTTCAAGCCCCCGGCCCACCCGTTATCGTGCGCCCATGAAAGACGCGCCGCCCCCCGCCAGCCCCGCCTACCAAATCTCCCTCTCGCGCATCAAAGACCTCCCCCAGCACCGCCGCCCCCGCGAGATCGCCCGCGAAGCCGGCATCCAGAACGTCCCCGACGATGTCCTCGTGGCCATCCTCCTGCGCGCCGGCATCCGCGGCCAAAGCGTCATTGACCTCGCCCGGCAGGTGCTCGACCGCCACCAAGGCTCCCTCACCCGCCTCGCCGAAGCCTCCCTCCCCGAACTGCGCGCCATCAAAGGCATCGGCGCCGTCAAAGCCATCACCCTCAGCGCCGCCCTTGAACTCGGCCGCCGCGCCGCCGCCGAAACCACCGCCCCGCTCCCCCTCATCCGCGAACCCGCTCACGTCCTGACCCTGCTGCAAAACGACACCGCCCGCCTCGACCAGGAAGTCTTCTGGGTCCTCATCCTCGACCAAAAATACCGGCTGCGCCGCGCCCCCGAACCCATCACCAAAGGTACCCTCAACGCCAGCTTTTCTCACCCGCGCGACGTTTTTCGCGAAGCCATCCGCCTCTCCGCCGCCGCCATTATCCTCGCCCACAACCATCCCTCCGGCGACCCCACCCCCTCCGCCGAAGACATCCGCAGCACCCGCCAACTCGTCAGCACCGGCCAAGTCGTCGGCATTCAGGTATTGGACCACATCATCATCGGCGGCCACCGCCCCCACCCCGCCCCCTACATCAGCCTCCGCGAAGCCGGCCTCGTGGATTTCTCCTGACCCCACCGCACTTTTCCACACCGTGGAAAAAAGTTTATCCCGCGTGAGCGGGATTTTCCACACTGTGGAAAATAGACGAGTGCCGAGCCCAAGTCCGCAGGACGCCGGGTGAACGCGAGTTCTATAGCGGCGGCGCAGCCGTCCGAGCAAACGAGCCATAGCGAGCGTAGCGGCAAATCCGCGGCAAAAATTCCACACTGTGGAAAAATTCACGCCCTGCCGCCCTATTTTTTCCACACAATGGAACAACTTTGAGTCCACTTTTCCACGCAATGGAACAACTTTGGGCAAAAGTTCCACACCGTGGAAAATAGACGAGTGCCGAGCCCAAGTCCGCAGGACGCCGGGTGAACGCGAGTTCTATTGCGGCGGCGCAGCCGTCCGAGCAAACGAGCCATAGCGAGCGTAGCGGCAAATCAGCAGCAAAAGGGACATTCGCCGATTTTAGTGAGTGGCTTAGGATCGGCGCCTTCCATGCGGGACCGCGCCGTGCGACTAAAAACGCAAAAATCACTCACCAAAAAAATGCCCAGAGTTTATAAAGTGTGGACAGCACCCTAAAATTGGCTGATTAAAAATAGCCAATAAAACAGACATAACAAATTGTATATGATTGAGATAGGATTATTACAACATTTGCCCAGAGTTTATAAACTCTGGACAGTATGGTTAAAATGAGAAAAACGAAGGTGGCCAGACAACGGCTGCTTCCACATCCCCAGCGAGACGCTCCATTCACTGAAAACAACGATGCCCAGCAAAAGTTCCACACTGTGGAAAAAAGTTTTTTGATCCCGCCGCCGGTACAACGGCGGCCGACATCAAACGCGCCTGCCGCTTTTCTTGGCCGGGGATGCAATCTCCGGCGGGCTGTTATTTGCCCCGGCCTCAGCGAGGCCGGCTACAGAAAATCCCTTTCCCCAACCAAGCACCTCCTTCTCCCCTTCGCGGTCTTGGCGTCTTGGCGAGATTCATCTTCCTGCCCCAACCAAGCACAAAGCACAAAGAACCAAGCACCTCCGGCTGTTTTCCTGCTCGTTTTTTTTGATCCCGCCGCCGGGAGTTCCGGTGCTTGCCATCGTGAAAAAGAATCGGTGTAATGCGGAGGCATGGGTACTCTCAGCCATGGCGCGGAAAGGGTGGAGGCATGAAAAAAGTTTTTTTCTCGGTTCTGATTTCATTGTTATTTCTCACCTTGCCGGCCTTCGCCAAAATCGAGGCCGCTGTTCGCCCCGGCCCGCTGGTTGTCGGCTCTCCAGCGCCGGAATTAAAAGCAGCGCAGTGGATCAAAGGCGAGGAAGTGCGGGGCTTTGATCCGGAGCGCACTTATGTGGTCGAATTTTGGGCCACCTGGTGTCCGCCCTGCCGCGCATCCATCCCCCACCTGACGGCTCTTGCGCACCAATTTCCCCAGGTGGCGTTTATCGGCATGAACGTCTGGGAACGCGGCGACAATGCGGCAGAAACGGTCACTGCTTTTGTCAAAAAAATGGACGAGCAAATGGATTACTCCGTTGCGATGGACACTTCGGACGCGTTCATGGCGAAACACTGGATGGAGGCCGCCGAGCAACGCGGCATCCCCACGGCTTTTGTAGTCCATCAAGGCCGGATTGCGTGGATCGGCCATCCGATGCGCGAGATGCGGGAGATTCTTCAGGAAATTACCGCCGGTGGTTTTCAACTGGAGCGGGCCCAGGAACGAGCGGCAGCCAAAGAACAGAAGGCCTTGGAAACCCAGCGAATTGCCGAACTTTTCAGGGAGTACCTCAAAGCTGTCAGGGAGCCGGAAGATTCGGGCAAGGCCGCTGAATTGGCTCGCCAGATCGAGGCCGCCGACCTGAAAAGCCCCGACACCCTGAACTCCATCGCCTGGACCCTTTTGACCAGCCGCAGCATCCGGCAACGCGATATTCCCTTCGCCACCCGCCTCGTCAAAAAAGCGATGGACCTGACCCAGGAGAAAAACCCGGACATCCTCGACACCTACGCGCGTGCCTTGTGGGAAGCCGGGCAACGCGAGGAAGCCATCGCTGTTCAGCAAAAAGCCGTTGATGCCGCTCCCCTGAAGCGCGGATTTATGGTCAACTTGGAGCGTTATCTCGATCAAACCCGTCCGGAGGGCCCTTTGCTGGCTTTACGCACCGAGCGGTTTGGATCGCTGGCGGCGGTGGTGGGCGATGCCATTTATGTCGTTGGCGGTTATTCCAATCAGGGGCTGGAGGGCACCATCGAGCGATTCTTCGCTGACTCCAAAGCCACGGAGACCCTGCCGGCTTCGATTCGTCCCCGGTGTTTCTTCTCCGGCGCGACAAGCGGCGGAAAAATCTACATCGTTGGCGGAATCGTGTGGGGTGAAAATCCGGGAAATCTGGCCGTGACAGCTTCCTGCGAGGAATGGGATCCGGCGACCGGGGTCATCCGTTCGTTGCCGGACATGCCGGTGGCGGTTGCCCGGCCCGGCGTGGTGGTGGTGGGCCAGCGGCTGTATGTCATCGGCGGGGCACAGGGGGAAGGCGAGCCCCGGTTTAAAACCGTGCAGATTTTTGACATCCCCACCGAAACTTGGACGTTGGGCGCCAATCTCCCGGTGGCGCGCGAAGGCCATGTCTTCGAATATGAGGGCAAGATTTATGCTCCCGGGGGCTACGATGGCAATTTGGCCATTCGTGATTTCCAAGTGTATGACCCGGCCCGGAACAGGTGGCGCTTATGGTCCCCGTTGCCCAATAAAATGAGTGCGCATCATGGGTGCGTTGTGGATGGTCAGTTATATTTGTTCGGCGACTATGATGAGTTGGATCGCACGGTGGTCTGCGATCTCAAAACGAAGAAGTGGGCGCGGATCGCCGTCGGCTATCGTCCGGCCCGCCATGCGGCCCTGGCTAGCACCGGCAAAGACATTTTTGTGCTTGGCGGCAATGTTCAAAGCTCGAGTCCGTTCCTGGCTCGCATCCAGCACTTTTCCGCCAAACAACTGGCCGAAGCGCCACGGAGCGAGTGGAAATTCGTTCCTCAAGCAAAACCCGTGCCGAAAACCAAACCCAAAACGGTATCGTCCCAAGCGGCGCCCGTTGAAAAAAAGGCCCGCACTTCCATCTTTCGCCGGCTCTTTCCCGCGCCCAAGAAAACGCAAAGTTTCCCTGATCCGCGTTTCTTCCGGCTGAAATGGAAAAAGACACTCGAGGGCTACATTTCTCCAATCTCTATTCGCATTTGGAGAGATTGGTATATCCCGCCTCGCCATCTGGTTTTCACCTCCGGCGACACTTTGTTCATCTATGAAACCCGCAAGGGAAACCTTGTGCGGGCGATTCCGTTGCCGGAGAAATATCAAGAAAAGAACCAGGAATCGCGCTATGCTCGTTTTTCCTTTGTGTATCTGCAAGATGGCAATCGGGGATACGTAATCGGCACGCGATGGCTCTATGAGATCGAAGTGAAGGAATCGGGGGGGCAGCACATATTGTACAAGGGGCACCAAATGATCTGCATTTCGGACAAGGGGGAAATATGTTGGGAACAGGAAGACCCCACCACCAATGTCCCCGCACGCTTGGATACCCTGCCCGTTGGCCCCAAGCGCGACCTGCTTTTCTTCAGCTCCAGGGGCGGATTCGAACTTAAGGACGCAGAGCGCAATACCCTTTTGGAACAAAAGCAGGTGGGACAGAACCGCCTCTCTACTTGGTTTTTCCGTCTGGGGCCATCGGGCAAAGGCGTTGAACTGGTGGTCATTGGAAATGACATCGCCTGCTATCAACTGATCATTCCATAGAAGCTAGCGTGCCGATCCCGCCGCCGGTACAACGGCGGCCTACATCTTGAGCCCGCATGCGCTCTTTTGCGGCGGTTGCGTCGCTGGCGTTAATGTCCCTGGCTGTTTTCCTGGTTTCCCGAAGGGGTGAGGTAGCGGCCGGCGCGGACGAGGGGTTGGCCATCGCGCAAGGAAAACGCGCCGTTAACCCAGACGGCGTGGATGCCGGCGCAAAATTGGTGGGGTTGCTCAAAGGTGGCGCGGTCCTGGATGGTGGCGGGATCGAAGACGACCACATCGGCGAAGGCGCCGGGGCGCAGGATGCCGCGATCAGCCAAGCGGAAATGCGCGGCGGGCAGGCTGGTCATTTTGCGGATGGCTTCGCCAAGGGGGACGGTGCGGCCATCCACGGCGGCGCGGAGAAAACGGCCAAAGGTGCCGTAGGCGCGCGGATGGGGGTGATCGTGGCTCAAGGGGCCGGTGGGGGCGCGGAGGGAGGCATCGGAGCCGATCATGACCCACGGCTTGGCGAGAATGCGCCACATATTGGCTTCGCTCATGCCGAAGAAAATGCCGCCGGTGAAAAGTTCATCGGTTTCCATGAAACGCAGGGCGGCATCGAGGGGGTGCAGATTCCAAGCGGCGGCGGCGCGGGCAATGGGCTGGCCGGTGTAGGGCGCGTTGGCGGGGTGGCGGGTGCTGCCGATCCAGACATTGTCCCAATAGCGGTCGGAGCGCGCGGCGGCCATCTCGGCGCGGATGCGCGCGCGGTCGGCGGGATTGCGCAGTCGGGCAAGAATGGCGGCGCGGCCGCCCTGCGCGGCCCACGTGGGGAGGATGACATCGAGGTCGGTGCAGGATGCGGTGTAGGGATAGCGGTCGGAGGCGACGGCGAGGCCCTCGGCTTGGGCGGCTTCGATGGCAGCGAAGGCGGCATCGAGCTTGGGCCAGTTGGCTTCGCCGGCGGTTTTCAGGTGCGAGATTTGCAAGCGCACGCCGGTGGCGCGGGCAACTTGGATGGCTTCGGCAATGGCTTCGAGGAGCGCGCCGCCTTCACTGCGCATGTGGGTGGCGTAGATGCCGCCGTGGCGCGCAACCACGCGGGCAAGGGCTTCGATTTCGTCGGGCTGCGCGTGCATGGCGGGGGCATAGACGAGGCCGGTGCTGAGGCCCATGCCGCCCTCGGCGAGGGCGTCGGCCAGCAGTTGCGCCATGCGGGCAATTTCTTCGGGGCGCGCGGCGCGCGGTTCGATGCCCATGACGGCGGCGCGGATGGCGCGGTGGCCGATGAGCATGGCGGAGTTGACGGCGGGGCGCTGGGCGGCCAACAGGGCGCGGTAGTCCGCCACGCTTTGCCACTCGCCGGGGTAGGTTTGCTCCAGCCAGTCGGAGGGCATGGTATAGCCGGGCCAGCGCGGCGCGGCGCTGGCACCGCAGTTGCCGGTGATTTCCGTGGTGACGCCTTGCTGGATTTTCGAGGGGGCGCCGGGTTCAATCAGCAGATAGGCGTCGGAGTGGGTGTGGACATCAATGAAGCCGGGCGCAACGATGCAGCCGGCGGCGTCATATTCGTGGGTAGCGGTGGCGGGCAGCTCGCCGATGGCCGCGATGCGGTCGCCGCGCAGGGCGACATCGGCGCGCACGAGCTCGCCGCCGCGGCCGTCGGCCACGAGGCCGCCGCGGATAATCCAATCGTAGGTGGGGGCAGTCATGGGCGGGAAGATACCACCAAGGGCGGGCGGCGTCACGGGCGGCGCGTATTCCGGAATTGAACCGGCGGGCCGCTTCAGGTAAGTACAGGCCCCAATACGGAGAATTGGCCATGAGCAACAACACAAACGAAAATCTATTCCAAGGGCTGGTGATCTCGCTGGCGGCGGCGGCCATGCAGCACATGGGCAAAACCTTGAATCCCGTCACGCAAAAGATCGAAAAGAACCTGCAAGCGGCGCAGGGCACGATTGACATGCTCGACATGCTGGCCGCCAAAACCAGCGGCAACTTGAACGAGGCCGAAGGCAAGCTGCTCAAAAATATTTTGGCCGAGTTGAAACTGAATTATGTGGAGACGCTGAACGAGAAGCCGGCGGAACCGCCCGCGGAAAAGCCGGCTGAGGCTGCCGCGGAGAAGCCGGCCGAGCCGCCAAGCGCGTAAGGCGAACATGCGCGCGCGCGTCTTCACGCCCAAGCGAATCCTCACGCTGCTGCTGCTGGTCGCAGCGGTGGGCGCGGCGGTTTGGTGGGTGGGCTACATCCCCTATGACCCGCTGGCGATCTACCGCCCCCTGCCGGCCAACGCCACGCTGGTGGGCCGCCACCTGCGCCTGCCCGAACGCTGGCCCGACGTGCTGGCGAATCCGCTGGCGCAGGCGCTGCTGCGCACCGCGGGGGTCGCGCCGGAAGATGCCGCGGACCTCGTAGCCGATGAGGAATCGTTCCGCTGGTTCCAACAGTTGGCGGGGCGCGAGGGCACGCTGGCCTATTTGCCTTCGCCCCACGGCGGCGATGACGCAGCATGGATCGCTGTGAGCCACCTCGGCGGGCGCAGCCAAAAATTACGCTGGCAACTGGCGCTGTTCCGCGTGCCGGGTTTCACCCGCATCCAAACCTTCCCCGGCCGCGCGGCGTGGCGCGTGGCCACGCCGGACCTCGACCCGCGCCAAGTGCTGACCATCGCGTTCGGCGAAGGCATCCTCATGGCGTGCCTCTCGCCGGATCCGTATGCCATCGAGGCTATGCTGGCGGCGTACGACGGGCGCAGCCAGCGCCTACTGGAGCGCGAGCCCGCGTTCGCCGAGTTTGCCGCGCAGGATGACCGCTCCGTGCCGGACCGGTTCTGGATTCGCGACCGCTCGCCGCTGGCCGATCCGCGCGCGCCCGGCATCACGGTGGCCGTACCCCGACTGACGGCGGATGCTCTCACGCTGGTGGCCGCCACCGCCGGGCTTGATGTGCTGCCGGATGACCGCCTGCCCACCACCGAGCTGACCACGCTGGCCCGCCGCGTGGGGCAGGCGCCGTGCCTCGGCGCGGCCGTCAGCCGCGAAGCGTTGCTGCGCGTGGCCACGCAAACCGATTTGCCGCGCACCGAACGCCACGTGCTGCGCATGATTCTCGATGTGATGACCGCCGACCGCCTGATTCTGGTGGGCATGGATGGCGAGATGGGCGGGCGGCTGGCGTGGGGCGCGATCCGCACGCTGGGTTTGGCCGGGTTGCGCGTGCCCACGCTGCTGCTGGCCACGCCCGCGCCGGATGCCGCGGATGCGCATGCGGCTATCCAGCGCGTGCTGGATGCCAGCAACGCGCGCTACAAGGCGGCATTCATCCTGAATCCGGTGTCGTCGCCGGCGGGCCCAATTTATGTGCTGGCCAGCGCGGGGGGCAACGAGTGGGTGGATGAACTCGCCCCCGCCGACCGCCCCGCCTACGCGGTACTGGATGGCTGGCTGCTGGCGGCAAGCAATCTGGCCGCGCTGCAAAAGTTGGTGGCACAGGCGCCGGTGGACGCCATGCCGGAATGGGCGGAGGCGCTGGCCGGTCCCGGCGCGCTGACGGCATGGGTGGATTTGGCGCGCAGCGGCAAGGTGGCGCGCGACGCCATCGCCACGTGGTCCATGGTGCAGATGTTCCTCAACGGCGGCAATTCGCAGGCTATCCGCGAGCAGCTCAACAACGCGCGCGCCTGGATTGATGCCTTCGCGCCGCTGGCCCACGCGCGTCTGGCCCTCGGCCGCCGGCAAAACCAAACCACGCTGACGCTGGATTTGGGATTGTCCGCGGCGGGCGCGGCGGAGTAGGATGCGCCCATCATGAGCGATACGCTGGTCATTATTCCGACCTATAACGAAAAGGAAAATGCCGAGGCCATCGCGCGCGCGGTGCTGGCCGCCTGCCCGGAAGCCGACGTGTTGTTCGTGGATGACAACTCGCCCGACGGCACGGGCCAACTGGCTGACCAACTGGCGGCGGCTGAACCGCGGGTGCACGTGCTGCACCGCGAACAAAAGCAGGGACTGGGGCGCGCCTATCTGGCCGGATTCCGCTGGGCGCTGGAACGGCCGACGTACCGCTTCATCATGGAAATGGATGCCGACTTTTCGCACGATCCGCAGGCCGTGCCGCAACTGCGCGCCGCGGCGCAAAACGCGGATTTGGTGCTGGGCTCGCGCTATATCGGCGGCATTCGCGTGATCAACTGGCCGCTCAACCGCCTGATCCTTTCAACTGGCGCCGCGCTCTATGTGCGGCTGATCACCGGCATGCCGTTCACCGATCCCACCGGCGGCTTCAAATGCTTCCGCCGCGAAGTCCTCGCCGCCATGAATCTCGCGGAGATTCACTCCAACGGCTACTCGTTCCAGATCGAAATGACGCATACGGCGTGGCATCTGGGGTTCAAGATTGTGGAATCGCCCATCGTGTTTGAAGAGCGGCGCGAGGGGCAGTCGAAGATGAGCGGTGGGATCATCAACGAGGCGCTGTGGATGGTGTGGAAGCTGCTGGCGCGCTGCGGCTACCGCCGCCGGCCGCGCGTGGTCCACCCGCAGAGCGTCGCCGCGCCGCCACCCGCCGGAGCGCCCGCCCCATGAGCGCCCTGCGCACGTTGCTGCGGCTGTTGCGCGCCAAGCATTGGACCAAGAACGCCGTGGTGCTCGCGGCGTTTGTTTTTGCCTATGGCGACCAGCAGCAAAGCCTGACACTCTTCACCGCGTGGAAAGCCATCCTGGCAGCGGTGGCGTTTTCGCTGCTGTCCAGCGCGGTGTATATCTTCAACGATTTGCGCGACGCGCCGCAGGACCGCTTGCATCCCATCAAGCGCCGGCGACCCATCGCGGCGGGCACGGTGCAGCCCCTGCCGGCGGCGGCGCTGGCGCTCGGCCTGCTGGTGGCGGCCCTGTGGGGCGCGTGGCGCATCGAGCCCGCGCTGCTACTCGTGCTGGGCAGCTACCTGCTGCTGCAAGTGGTCTATACGCTGGGCCTCAAGCGCGTGCCGCTGGTGGATGTGCTGGTGATTTCCGTGGGCTTCGTGCTGCGCGCGCTGGCCGGCGGCGTGGCCATCCGCGTGCCGATCAGCCCGTGGCTGCTGGTGTGCACCATGATGCTGGCACTCTTTTTGGCGCTGTGTAAACGCCGCCACGAAAAGGTGAATCTGGCCGGACGCGGCACGCGCGATGCGCTGGATGGCTATGACGAACGCCTGCTCGATTTGCTGATCACCATGACCGGCACCGCGGCGCTGGTGTGCTATGCGCTCTATACGCTCTGGCCGGAAACCGTCCACAAGTTCGGCACGCCGTGGCTGGCCGCCACCATCCCGTTTGTGGTCTTTGGCCTCTTCCGCTACATGGACCTCGTCTATCGCCAGGAAAAAGGCGACCGCCCCGAACAGTTGCTGCTGACCGACTGGCCGCTGATGCTCGATGTGGCGCTCTACGGCCTCGCGGTGCTGGGCGTGCTGGCGCTCCGCTAAAACGCTTTTTCCCGCGCGCCCCATTCGCATTGACCCCGCCGCCTTCTCCAGCCAAACTGCCGGCGTTCACGTATCTTTATTTGAAAATAAACAGGAGAACGCATGAAGATCATTTCCTCGATTAACCGCGAAATCCTGGCCCGCAGCATCCAGCGCGCCAAGGAACGCAACATCATTCTGCCGACGTTTGCCCAGCAAAAGGACCCGCGCAAGATTCCCGCCAAGATTCTGGAAAAACTCAAAGGCCTCGACCTGCTGGCCATCAATCCGCTCAACTTGTTCCGCATTACGTGGAAGAACGACCCCGTCACCGGCGGTTTCGGCGAAGGCAACTGGGTGGAGTTTCCCAAGGAAATCACCGGCGTGGATGCGCGCATTGTCGGCTTGGTGGGCCGCTATTTCCCCACCGGTGCGCACAAGGTCGGCGCGGCCTACGGCTGCTTGGTGCCGCGATTGGTGAGCGGCAACTTCGACCCTACCACCCAGAAGGCCGTGTGGCCCTCCACCGGCAACTACTGCCGTGGCGGCGCGTTCGATTGCGCCCTGCTGGCCTGCCCCGCCGTGGCCATCCTGCCCGAAGGCATGAGCCAGGAGCGCTTCGATTGGCTGCGCGAAATCAACACCGATGAAATCATCGCCACCCCCGGCACCGAATCCAACGTGAAGGAAATCTACGACATGTGCTGGAAGCTGCGGCGCGAACGCGGCGACAGCATCGTCATCTTCAACCAGTTCGAGGAGTTCGGCAACTCCATCTGGCACTACCAGATGACCGGCGGCATCATCGAGGAAATCTACGAGAACCACTTCAAGACCGACCGTAGTCGCCTCGCCGCCTATTGCAGCGCAACCGGCTCCGCCGGCACCATCGCCGCGGGCGATTTCCTGCGCACCATCCACCCGCATATCCGCGTGGTGGCCAACGAGGCGCTCCAGTGCCCCACCCTCTATCAGTTCGGCTTCGGCGCGCACCGCATTGAGGGCATCGGCGACAAGCACTTGCCGTGGGTCCACAACATCCGCAACACCGACGCCATCGCGGCCATTGACGATGAGCAGGTCATGCAGCTCCTGCGCCTGTTCAACGAGCCCGCCGGCCAGGACTACCTGCGCAAGCAGGGCGTCAGCGACGAGATCGTGGCGCAACTGCCGTTTGCCGGCATCTCCAGCATCTGCAACCTCGTCAGCGCCATCTGGACCGCGCGCTATTACGAAATGGACAGCCGCGATGTCATCTTCCTGCCGCTGACCGACTCGATGGATCTCTATTCCTCGCGGCAGGCCGAAATGACCGAGCAGCACGGCCCCTACACCACCGAAATGGCCGCGCGCCATTACGGCCGCTATCTCGAAGCCTGCATCCCTTCGTCCTTCCGCGAGCTGAATTACTTCGAGCGCAAGTCGCTGCATAACTTCAAGTACTTCACCTGGGTCGAGCAGCAGGCCAAGGATAGCGAAGATCTCCGCGCCATGTGGGATGAGGACTTCTGGAAGGAAGTCTTCGACCCGCAGCAAGTGGCCGAGTGGGATCAACTGATCAATGAGTTCAACGAGGCGACCGGCCTCCTCAAAAACCTGTAAAAACGAAAGGAGAAAACGAACATGAGTTCCAAGCTATATGCTGAAGCCAAAAAGCGCGAAGGCGCAATTGCCGAGTTCCTCAAGGATGCCGCCAGCATCCCGTCCCTGAGCAGCCAGGAGGGCGATGTCGTCAAGTTCCTGGCCGATGCCATGAAGAAAATGGGCTACGATGAAGTCGTCATTGACGGCATGGGCAACCTGCTCGGTCGTATCGGCAACGGCCCGCGCATCATCGCCTTCGACGGCCACTGCGACACCGTGGACGTCGGAGATATCACCCTGTGGACCAAGGTCAAGCCCTACCCCGCCATCATCAAGGATGGCAAGGTCTATGGCCGCGGCGTCACCGACCAAAAGGGCGGGTTGATCACCTCCATCGCCGGTATCGCCATGCTCAAAGAGCTGGGCATGGTACCCGAAAACCTGACCATCTGGGTGGTCGCCAGCGTGCAAGAAGAAGACTGCGACGGCCTGTGCTGGCAGTACATCGTCAAGGAAGGCAAGCTGCGCCCCGAAGTGGTCGTTTCCACCGAACCCACCAGCCTGCAAATCTACCGCGGGCACCGCGGCCGGATGGAAATTGAGATTGAAACCAAGGGCGTCTCCTGCCATGGCTCCGCGCCTGAGCGCGGCGACAACGCCGTGTACAAGATGGCCGACATCATCAAGGACATCGAGAAGCTCAACGAACGCCTGCCCCCGATCAAGCCGCTGGGCAAGGGCACCGTCACCATCAGCCATATCCGCTCCACCTCGCCGAGTCTCTGCGCCGTGGCTGATAGCTGCACCATCCACCTCGACCGCCGCCTGACCACAGGCGAAAACGAGGAAACCAGCGTCGCCGAGCTGAAGGCCCTGCCGAGCGTGCAGAAGGCCAAGGCCGAAGTGCGCGTGCTGGAATACTCCGTGCCGAGCTGGACCGGCTTGGTGTACCCCACCAAGAAGTACTATCCCACCTGGCACATCGAAGACACCACCCCGCAGGTCACCAGCGCCGTTGCCGCCTATCGCAACGCGTTGAGCGAAGACCCCGTGGTCTCCTACTGGGTGTTCAGCACCAACGGCGTGTCCATTTGCGGTATGTACGGCATTCCGGTGATCGGCTTCGGCCCGGGCCATGAGAAGTTCGCGCACTTCCCGAACGAGGAAATTGACATCGAACACCTCACCCGCGCCACCGCGTTCTATGCCAGCTTCGCGCTGGAATACGCCAAGACCGCCGCCCCGCAGAAGTAAGCTGCGCGCGTGCGCCACGCAAGGGAGCCCCCCGCTCCCTTGCGTTTTTTTGTGCCCCGTGCGCGCTTCCCATTTCCCCGCGCCTGTGCCACTATGCCACCATGAAAATACGTCGCGCCCTATTGAGTGTTTCCGATAAAACCGGCCTGCTGGAGCTGGCCCGCGGCCTCGCCGCGCTCGGCGTGGAGCTGCTCTCCACCGGCGGCACCGCCGCCACGCTCCGCGCTGCCGGCTTGCCCGTGACGGATGTCTCCGCCCACACTGGGCATCCGGAAATCCTCGATGGCCGCGTCAAGACCCTCCACCCGCGCATTCATGGTGGCATCCTCCAGCGCCGCGACAACCCCGCCGACCAAGAAACCTGCCGCCAACTCGACCTGCCGCCCATTGATCTGGTGTGCGTCAACTTGTACCCCTTTGAGAGCAACCCCGGTATCGAAACCATGGATATCGGCGGGCCGGCTATGATCCGCTCCGCCGCCAAAAACCATGCGGATGTCATCATCCTGACCGATCCCACCGACTACCCCCACGTGCTCGCCGATCTGCAAGCCAAAGGCGACCTGCCCCACGCCGCGCGGCAGGCGCTCGCCCAAAAAGCGTTTGCCCGCACCGCGGCCTACGATACCGCCATCGCCGCCTGGCTCGCCGGCCAACCCGCGCCCGAAGTCCCGCTGCGCTATGGCGAAAACCCGCACCAAACCGCCAGCTTCCGTCCCGCCGTCCCCCCGCCCGCCGAGGCCAACCTCGCCACCGCGCGCATCCTCCACGGCAAGGAAATGTCCTATAATAACTATGTGGACGCGGATGCCGCCCTCGAAGCCGTGCGCGAACTCCACGCCGCCCCCGCTGCCGTCATCATCAAGCACACCAACCCCTGCGGCGCCGCCACCGGCACAACCTTGGCCGCGGCGCTCGCCGCCGCGTGGGAAGGCGACGCCGTCTCCTCGTTCGGCTCGGTCATCGCCGTCACCCGGCCGGTGGACCTCGCCACAGCCCAAGTCCTCAAGGGTCGCTTCGTGGAAGCGCTCATCGCGCCCGATTTCGCCCCTGATGCCCTCGCCTTCTTGCAGGCCAAATCCAAGGATATCCGACTGATTTCCCTCGGCCAGCCACTCGCCGCGCCCCTGCCGCGGCAACTGGTCCGCCACATTAACGGCGGCACGCTCACCCAAAGCGCCGACCTCGGCGCAACCGAACAGTGGAACAATGTCACCAAAGCCCTTTTCCCCGACCGCTTGCGTGCGCTCGCCCAATTCGGCATCACCGTGTGCAAACACATTAAATCCAACGCCATCCTCCTCGCCTGGGAATACGCCCCCGGCCAAGCCGCCATCCTCGGCATGGGCGCCGGCCAACCCAATCGGGTGGATGCCCTGCGCAAACTGGCCGTGGAAAAAGCGCGCGAAAACATCGCCCTGCGCGGCCTCGATGCCGCCGCCGTGCTGGCCGATACCGTGCTGGTATCTGATGCTTTCTTCCCGTTCCCCGACAACATCGAGGCCGCCGCCGCGGCCGGCGTCCGCCATATTGTCGCCCCCGGCGGCTCCAAGCGGGATGCCGACTGCATCGCCGCCTGCGATCAGCACGGTATCGCGATGATCTTCACCGGCTGCCGCCATTTCCGTCATTAACCGCTCCGGTTTCCCGCTTGCCTTCACCCCGCGCCACCCCTAACCTGATTCCCCAATACAGCAGAGCAACGCCATGACCACCAAGACGTTTCCCCTTACGCGCGAACAAACCGAAGCCCTCACTCAGCGCTTCCCCACCCCCTTTCACCTCTACGACGAAGCCGCCATCCGCGCCAACGTCCGCCGCCTCCTGCAAGCGTTTTCCATCCTGCCCGACTTCCGCGAATACTTTGCCGTCAAGGCCACCCCCAACCCCTTCCTACTCAAACTACTGGCCGATGAAAGTTGCGGCGCCGATTGCTCCAGCCTCGCCGAGCTCCGCCTGTGTGAAGCTGTCGGCCTGCGCGGCGACCGCGTCATGTTCACTTCCAACGAAACCCCCGATGCCGAATTCCGCGCCGCCCGCGACCTCGGCGCCATCATCAACCTCGACGACATCACCCACATTGACGCCCTCATTGCCGCCACCGGTTCGCTGCCCGCCACCCTGTGCTTCCGCTACAACCCCGGCCCCCTCAAAGCCGGCAACGCCATCATCGGCCACCCCGAAGAAGCCAAATACGGCCTCACCCGCGACCAGCTTTTCACCGCCTATTCCCGCGCGCGCGACCTCGGCGTCAAAACCTTCGGCCTGCACACCATGGTCGTCT